>MDSV01242944.1_pt1 | contig 10733 bp, 9 predicted proteins | sample 810851 | NCBI WGS metagenome assembly MDSV01 (sample SAMN05326640, study PRJNA326480) | marine metagenome | isolation source: seawater | place: Atlantic Ocean: North East | collected 2012 | reverse complement strand
TTAATATGTTAGGACCAGTTGGTGATGTTGTTGAAGAATGGGTACTTAAAGGTACTTATATTGAAGCAGCAAACTTTGGTGATTTAGATTATGCTTCAAACGATCCAGCTGAAATATCACTTACACTTAAATACGATTACGCTATCTTACAATTCTAAGGAGTAAACATGAGTTTTATAAAAGAGATGTTATCTAGTGATGCTAAAATATCATCAAAGAGAACAGTTGGTTTTGCAGCATTTTTTATGTTGATTTGTAGTTGGGGTGCTGATACCTTTTCTACATTTGAAGTCAAGGACAAAATACTTGAATGTTTTATGTACATTTCAGTAGTTGGACTTGGTGTTACAGCAGCTGAGAAGTTCGGTAAAAAATAATAGTTTTAAGACAAAATTAGTTATATATATTAATACAATATAAAGGAGTCAAACATGGCTGAATTAAAATTTCCTACGGAAATGGTAGACTTACCATCCAAAGGATACTTCTATGTTGATGGTCACCCCCTATCTAAGGGTAAAGTAGAAGTAAAATACATGACCGCAAAGGAAGAAGACATACTAACCTCACAGAATTTAATTAAACAAGGAACTGTAATCGACACTTTATTACAATCTTTAGTAGTAGACAAGACAATAAATATAAACGAACTACTTATCGGTGATAAGAATGCAATCATGGTAGCAGCTCGTATTCTTGGTTATGGTAAAGATTATAATTTTACGTATGATGGTGAAGAACAATCAGTTGATTTATCTAAATTAGAACCAGTTGATATAGATTTCAGTAAATTTACTAGAGGTGTAAATAAGTTTTCTTTTAAGTTACCATATTCTAAAAGACAAATAACATTTAAACTAATAAATGGTAAAGATGAAAAAGATATAGAAGCTGAAATAAAATCATTACAAAAAGTTTCAAAAGAAAAAAGTTCTGAGTTAACAACAAGACTAAAGAAGATAATACTATCAGTTGATGGTAATTCTGAACGAGCTTTTGTAAATAGTTTTGTTGATAATGAATTTTTATCAAGAGATTCCTTGGCATTCAGAAAACATTTAACATCGATAACACCAGATATTGATATGTCCACTACGATAAATATCGATGGAGAGGAGCAAGAGGTGACGATTCCAGTCACCCTACGATTTTTTTGGCCTGAGTCCTGAGAGTAAACCTCTAATACATGAGGAAATATTTCAATTAATATTAAACTCTAAAGGTGGAATAAGTTTTACAGAGGCTTATAATCTACCTATATATCTACGAAACTTTTATCTGAAGAGACTATCCACACATTATAAGTCAGAAGCAGAAGCTTTTCAGAAAGAAATAAATAAACAAAAGAATAGATAAGTACATATTTTTATAAAATTGATATTTATTATTGAGTTATAACACTTAATTTTATGGAGATTTAACATGCCTAAATATAAGAATTTTACACCAACTTTAGTTGAAGGTTTCCTTGAAAAGATGTTTGGTAAGATAGCATCTGCTGCTGGTCAAAAAGTTGCAAAGGAGATGGGAAAGAAAGATCCTAAGTTCGGTAGTAAAATGTCTCGTGTTGCTGATTTAATAAAAGATATTGAAAATGACATGAAAGGAATGTCTAAATCTCAGAAAGACAAATACGCAAGAGATCTTTGGAAAAAAGCTGGAGTAAAGTAAAATGGCCGAGAGTAAAAACACAGGCAGACGAGGACAGTTCCAACAAGAAAAAAAGAGAACAAAAGAGAGTTTAAAGTCTATTAGTCAAGAGTTAAAAGACCAACTCGTATCTTATGATAAAATAGATGAAGTAGTAAATAAAATTTTAAACGTAAAAAATATGTCATTGGCAGCTGCCAAATCCTCAGTAGATATAAATAAGAAAACAACAAAAGAAAGTCTTGCTAAAAATAAATTAGATGAAGAAGCTTTAGAGTACGCAGTAGAGTATGTAAAAAATACAAAACAAAGTCTTGCTGGATTTAAACAAATGATTGTTAAAGCAAGAGCTTTTGGTATGATATTGAAAACAAATCCAATATTTGCAATTGCAGCTATTTTGATTGCAATTGTTGGTTCATTAGTATCTGCGTTCAAAGCGGCTAGAGAACTACAGAGAGAGTTGGGTACAGGTCTTATACAATCTGGTCTTATAGCAGCAAAACTAAAAGCAGTTGAATTTTCTTTAATTGGAATGGATGTTTCAGCTGAACAAGTAAGAGCATCCTTTGATGCAATTAGTGAGAATCTTGGTGGTATAGAACAGGCAAGTTTTGGGTTTCTTAGAAATTTTACTAGATTAAGTCAAGTAACAGGTGTACAAGCTGAGGATTTAGCTTCAATACTTTCTATACAAGAATCAGTTAGTGATGCAAGTAGAGATGCTTTGATGTCTCAGATAGAAGCTAATGCAGAGGTCATAAGATTACAAGGTTTAGCACCTGGTGCAGTATTTAAAGATATAGCAAGTAACGCAGAGTTTTTTGCAACTAGTATGAAAGCTGGAACCAATAATGTAATGAAAACTGCAATAGAAGCTAGGAAGTTGGGATTAAATTTAAGTACAGTAGCTAAGATATCAGAGTCATTATTAGATTTTGAATCTTCGATTGAAAAACAAATGGAGGCTTCTGTATTACTTGGTAGACAACTAAACTTAGATAAAGCAAGACAATTAAGTTTCATGGATGACCAAGAAGGTATGATGAGAGAAATACTTAGACAAGTTGGTGGTGAAGCGGAGTTTGAAAGATTGAAAGGGTTTCAGAGAAGAGCGTTAGCAGATGCAGTGGGAGTTGATGTAGCAGAGTTAGCTAAACTTGCAAGACAACAAGAGGGAGCAGCGACTGGTGTTGCAGTAGCAAAGACAACTGAAGAAAAGAGTTTAGGTGTTCAAGAAAAGATGTTACATAACTTGGAAGATATATCTGGAAATTCAAAAAGAACTTATGAAGAAACTAAAAAGACAAATGCGTCATTAGCGGAGTAAACGGATGCCATTATTAAAAGAAACAGCAGATTTATCAACACTATCTACAGGTGGAAAGAGAGATATGTCTGGTCGTGGTGGTGCTGGTACTACTACAACGAGTACAAGTATTCCAGCATCAGTTAGTGTTACACCTGATAATGTAGTAGCAGCAATAGAAGCAGCTCAAAATACTGAGATAAACGTAACACCTCAACGTAAGGTTCTACCTGAAACACCTTTAACACCACCCAAATTCCCAAAAACACCACCAAAACCTACACCACAACTTGGTCAAGGAGTTGATTTTTTTGGTAATGATAATGTAAAAGGATTTGTTACAAATACATATTTTCAAAATACAGATCATGTTTCTCCATTAAGACCAAACATTGCTCCAAAAGATGCAAAAGGTGATGTACGTATATCCCAATTTACTGTAAATAAAAAATCAACAGATGCACCTGCTTTAGCTTTTAAATTAAATTCAATTACCATACCGACATATGCTGGTATTTTAAATGACCAAAGAAGTGGATTTGAAACTATTTTCAATCAAAACAACCTTTTTTCCACTAAGTTTAATGGTTCTAGGTTAGAAGATATAGGCACTAATGGTTTCTTTGATACATACTACTCACAGGTAGGTGGTGACTCTGGTCTTGGTATGAGGAGTAACAATAATGCTCCAGCTAGAAATTTAGGTTTTAGTGGTATTTTAAATCCAAAATTAAAACGTACAAACGCTGGTGTAAATCTTATAAGACAGTATGTTCTAGGTGACGATCCAAATTCATTTAGTAATCTTATACCTAGTTTTGAAGTTCCTAGTGATAAAAGAGAGCCATTTATAATTAGAGGTATAGGACAACGATGGGGTATAGATAGAGTTTCAAAACCAGAGTTTACAGGAGTTATGGCTGGATTAGTTCAGATAGATAAACCTGCACATAAAGGTGAAGATGCTGTAAAATCATTTATAAACGCAATAGATGATGTTGGTGGTAGAATAATTGGTAGACAACCTAGTGTATTTTTAGATAGATATTTTGCAGATGTACGTAGAATAAACGGTGCAACAAATTCACTTGATTTTTTAGTCAAAGGTTCTAGATTTGTTCAAGCACAACAATCGTTACAAAAACAAAATCCATTTAATGTTATAACAACTACATTATATGATTTATCAGATGAAGGTAAAATATCAGTTGGAGCTAATGATATAGTTCCCAAATCAATTCAAAATATAGCTGGAGCAGACTTTGTTAACAGTTTAGGACCAGATCCACTAAAATTAAATTTAAATCCAAAAGCATACAATCCATTATCAGTTTTTAGTGTACCTGGTGTATTAGGTATAAATAGAAATTCTTATGCAGACCTTTCTAATGTTATTAACAAAGGAACTTTAGCAGACTATGTATCTGAACAAGTTTTTGAACAAGTTGAAGAATCTGCAATAAGATTGGGTACGTATGTCGGAGAACAATTATTATCATATGGTAAAGATTTAGCTCAAGCTGCAGGAAAAGGTTTAGATCAAATAGGAGATAGTCTAAGTAAAATTAAATTTCCAAGCATAAATATCGGTGCTAAAAAAAGTAAAGAGAAACTTATAAATTTAAAAGCTCCAAAAATTAATCTTCCAGATATAAGTTCACCTGGTTTAGCTAAAGGTTTCAAAACAGCTACATCTGTACTCGATGGTGCTCAAAAAGGATTGAAAAAAGCTGCAGAGGTAGTAGCTGGATTTGGTGACATACCATCTAACGAAAATGCTAATGTTTCAAAAGCAGCTTTAGCAAAATTATCTAAAAATGCTTTTGATGAAAAGGGTAGAGATAGAGTAAATTTAATACCATATGGTAAGGACAGTTATAAAAATTCAGCAATGGATGTTCCACATGATGAATTAGATTGGATTCCATTTAAGTTTAGAGATGTTAGAATGATAAATGATAAAGGTGGTGGTAATATAATATTTAGAGCAATACTAAGTGGAATAACAGATACATTTTCACCAGAATATTCTCCAGAAAGATACATTGGTCGACCAGATAATGTTTATGTTTATCAAGGTACATCAAGGGAAATATCGTTTACTTTTGACGTATATCCTAAATCTGATGTTGAAATGATAACGTTGTGGGAAAAGTTAAATTACTTAGCTGGGCAGACATATCCACATTGGACAGGTGGTGACGAGAACGGTGGACTTGGAATGATATCACCGTTTACAGAATTGACAATCGGAGAAATGTACACAGATGCTCCAGGTTATATATCATCATTAACTTATACAGTAATGGATGTTGGAACTTGGGAAACTAACTTTGCAAAACTACCTAAATATATTCAAGTTTCTTGTACTTTTGTTTACATTGGTAAAAGATTACCATCAGCACTACAAAAACAATTTGAAGCATCTTGGATTCCTGAACACAAAATTGGAGAACAAAATGCACAACTTGGAGAAGGTGCAGCGTTTCTTGGTCAAGGTCTTGGTGAATTTCTAGAAACCTCTAGACTTTCAGATGGTAGACTAGATTCAAAACAATTAAAAAAATTAACAGATTATATAAATTAAAATGAAAAGATATTCAAATACTAATACAAAAATAGATAGAGCTGGTAACAGAGTGTATACTACTACTCTATATCCCCCAATACCAATTGAAAATTCAGATCAATTTATATCTGCAAAACAAGGTACTAGAATAGACAATTTGGCTTTTCAATACTATGGTGATAATAGTTTATGGTGGATAATTGCAAAAGCAAATGGTATAAAAGGAAGAGTAATTATTAATACTGGTGAACTTATAAGAATCCCAACAAATACTAATAAAATTATACGGAAATTCAAACAATTGAATGGTGAATAGTTATGATTAACTTAACACCAATTGCAAAAAAATTACAAGAAAGAATGCGTGAAAAAATGGACGCATTTGGCCGTGAGACACCATACTATCCTGATAGTAAAACTCCAAAATTAACTCAAGAAAAAATGTTAACTAGAACTACTTTTACAAAAATGGTATCTGGTCAAAAAAATCCTGTTATTCTAATGGGTGGTGAGTTAGTCTCAGGTGGTACAGTAACTGATGATGATGGAAATCCGTTGATGGGATATGGTGGTGACCATATTGCTGCTGGCTATGATGACATTTATGGTTCTAGATATTATTCAAGTGACTACGACTTTGATGCAGGAGAAAATAAAACTAAAAGACCAATGCCTGGTATAAAATCATTAAGTGCTCAGTTCATGGGTGGTACAAAAGCACACAGAGAAGCAACGATAAGTTGGACTTGTTGGGGTTTTGATGATGTTGAAAGATTGATGCCACATTTTTTAGCTCATGGTAAATCAGTTATGATACAATGGGGTTGGGTATATGATAAAAATACATTACAAAATATTAGATCATATACTGATGGTAATGAGATTGAGGAAGATGCGTATAATAGTAATCATTTACGTGATGTTATAGAACAAAACGGTGATTATGATATGATGACTGGTGTAATAAAAAATTTCTCGTTTACTACAAGACCAGATGGTGGGTTTGATTGTGAAACTATAATAACTAGTGTTGGTGTTAACATATTAAGTAGTACAGAAGGTACTATTTCATCAATAGATCCTGTTATTACGTATGAATTGAGTAAACAAGCTGATGGTGCTGGTAATAAAACAAATGAATTTAAACTAAGACAAGCAGAACAAGGTACTTTTCAAGATAGTGATGATATTGAATTAGTAAATTTAAATAGTACAGTTTCTTTGAAAATTTTTCTTAAAAATATGGACACCTATATTCAACAAAAGATTAATGAATCTAACGTTGTCAAAATATCAGGAAAAGAAGAGAGAACAACTGAAAAAGTTTGGACAACTAAGTCAAAAAAACCAAAATATGATATACAATGTGTACCAAATAAATATATTACACTCAAAAAAAATTATGGTGAAAAGAGTAATGCGTTTGATTTTTGGGTACGCTGGGGTTGGTTTGAAGATAATATTTTATCTAAATTTTTATCCGTTACATCAAAAGAATCTGGTAAAATTATTTCAATGTTTAGATCGGTAGAAAGAAAACTAGATCCTGATACGTTACAACCAACGAAAGAGAATAGTTATGTATCTACAAAAATAAAAAGTCATCCAGCTATGCAAACTTTGAGTATAAATGATTATATTTTGCCTGGTAAATTTGAACCACAAACAGAAAAGTTTACTGAAGAGTTTTATGGACAAACACTTACATTTAATGGAGATAAAAGTTCTATACAAAAATTAGCTAGTATTATTAATGACGAAACTAATTTTAAATCATTTGAAATCAATGATGTGAAAGAAAAATTTGAAGGATCAGAAGAACAAAATTTAAAATTATACAAAGATTTTCCAGAAATGAAAGGTCAATCATTTGAAACTAGAAAAAAACAATATGATAAAGCATATCCACAAGAAGAAACAAGTAAAATAAAATATGGGTATATGAGAAATATGTTAATCAATACGAGGTTAATCCGAAAAGCATTTGGTATTGGTGATGACCTTGGTGTAGAATCAATTAATATATTCGAATCAATTGAGTCTTTATTCGAATTATTAAATAATAAAATAAATTTTTGGCAGTTTAAGTTAGTTAGTGATGAGGTAGAAACTTATAGATTAAAAATTATCGATTCATCTCACACTTGGATAGATTTTCAACGGCCACCAAATTCATATGCAACGAACTTCGATGATAATGGTCAAATTTTTGGAAAACCAGGTATATTTTATTTTCCAGTATGGACACATAATAGTATTGTTAAAGGCCAAAGTTTAACAGCTAAAATTCCATCTTCAATGCAGTTAGCTGCAATGTATGGTTCAAATCTTGATAATTTAAAATCATTTTCAAAGTCTTCATTTCAAGATGTAGTTGGAGCTGCAGCTGGTGGTCTTTTTAATGATAGAGAAGACAAACGAAACAAAGGACTTGATTTAGCGTATCAAAATTTTCCTAATATTGGAACTAAAAATGGTTTTGCTGATGAAGTATTGAATGCTGTTGATGGTGATGATATTACAACATTTATAATAACACAAGGAGCAAATTTGACAAAAACGTTAAATGAAGATTTAAATGATGTCGCTGAAAAACTTTCTGCAAATTTTAATGGTAATAATGAAATTAATTTTGATTCATCAACACCACCACCGTTTTTTAATGAACTAACGTCTGAACAGAGGCGAGAGTTGTTTTCTGCGGGTAGTGGTTATTCTAGTACAGGCCCTAATATGCCTATTAAATTAGCAGAAGAGTATAAAGATTTATTTTCAAGTAAATATGACAAAAATGGCGATATGAGAAATGAATATATCGGAACGATTAGTGCATTAATAACGTTTTGGGACGATGACAATACAAATGATAATAGACCATTAGAAATGTTGTTTGATTTGGGATTAGATGTAGACGGTATAGGTGGAATACAACCTGGAAACTCATTTCATTCAGTATATCTACCAAATAAATATAAACAAGCATGTGTATTCCAAGCTACAAATGTAGAACACTCGGTTGACTCTAGTGGATGGACTACAACTATAACTGGAATGATGAGGTCTACACTTGGTTATATTTTTGATACTAGAACTATATCTGAAAAAACTAAGGATCAATTGAAGAATTTACAAGGTAATATCGGTAAAATAAATAAGAAAAAATTAAATCCAAATAAAAACTCTGTGGAAGAAATTAATAAAAAATTACCAGAAATGAAAAGTCTATAATGTCAAAATTAAAAGAAGAAGCAAAACAAGTACATGAGGACACCGATTTTAAATCGAGTGTTGTTGATATCACACGACCAGGTGAGTTTAAATATACTCATGGTGGTTCAGTTAGACCTGGTTTAGAATATCACATACATTATACAGATACCAAACGAGAAGTATTTATGACAGGTGGTAGTCATAGTACTAGTTCAAAAATTATAGAAAAGATTAACGGTAGTAAAAGTTTATTTTCAACATATACTAAAATAAAAAATGTGGTAAAAAATGAATATCCAAAGAAATACAATCCAATTCCATCCGAAGGTGATTATGGTGGTGGGAGTTTAGATAGATATTTTACACAGAAAGCAAACAATTTAAACGGTGAATTGTTTGAAATTTCTAAAGAAGATTTTGATAACAAAAATACATTATTTAGATACGTTAAAATATCTTGGAGATTAACTGGTAAGAAATCAGAAGTTATTAGAGATAATACGAAAACGATAGCTGGTTATAGTAATGTAAGAGGAAACGAACAGTTACGAAAAATACTATCTCCCTCACAATTATGGAAAGCACCAAAGGGTTCGATAGATGATGTAACGAGTAAACTCTCAAGGAGAAAAATAATTTAATTTGGTAAAGTTACATGATATGTATTATCAATGGTTATAATAGAAAACAATGAACGTTTAGATTCATTCCTAAAAGTATATTCACAAGAAGATAGTATTTTAATACCAATATCTTCTGATGAACACAAACATCCTGTAGAAATAGATATATGTCTACTATATGTTCAATTCATGAGTGGTGATGAATTTATCCTACCGTTCAGTCATAGTGAAGCTTTAAACATTGAAGTTCCCAACTTACACTCCAATACTAAGAAATACACATACGATAAAAAGAAATTAAACCATTTTATTTCTACTAATAATATCATTGATGTAAATCTATTACATTACATGAAAACCAATGAACCGTTAAATATCGATAACATTGATACCAATGCTCATAACTTTTTTAATATGAAACACTACCGAAAGAAAAATGTAAACAGAGTAATTCCTATATTAAAACATTTAGAATATTGTCGTAAATTAACCAAAAAATTAAAAATTGAAATAGAAAGCACGCGTGATAGTGATGACAAAATGACATACAATAATGACGTGCTAGACAACTTGTCATATATTGAACAAAATGGTATACAATCGGAGTCTAACTTGGTATATAGTGAATATAACATATATACTTCTACTGGTAGACCATCAAATAGGTATGGTGGTGTTAACTTTGCAGCTCTTAATAAGAAAGATGGTAGTAGAAAACCATATGTTAGTAGACATAAAGCAGGTGTGTTGGTTGAGATGGATTATGATGCGTATCATCTTAGGTTGATTGGTGATAGAATTGGTTATCAATTTGAAGATGGTTCTGTTCATGAACATATGGCTAAGTTGTATGGTGTTGATTATGAAGAAAGTAAAAAGCTTTCATTTAAGTATTTATATGGTTATATTCCCGATGAAGTGAAAGAAAATAATGAATATTTTAATCAAGTTAGTACTTATATAAACACTCTTTGGAGAGAATACAAATCAAATGATTTTATTCTTTCAGATATTTATAGTAAGAAGATATATAGGAAAAATTTAACAGGTATGAACGCTAATAAATTGTTTAATTACACGATTCAGTTGATGGAAACAGAAAACAATATGAAAGCTCTATCAGAGTTAATTCCTAAAATAAAAGACTATAAGAGTAAATTGATATTATATAATTACGATAGTTTTTTACTTGACTTTAACATGGAAGATGGGTTAGATTACATTATGAAAGTTAAAGAAATATTAGAACAAAAAGGTAAGTTTCCAGTTAAAGTTAGCTGGGGATTAAATTATCATGAAATGAAAGATATTACGGAGAAGTTTGTATGATTCCAAATTGGAACAAAATATTAAAGGAATGGAGTTACAGAGT
>MDSV01118299.1_pt1 | contig 10733 bp, 6 predicted proteins | sample 810851 | NCBI WGS metagenome assembly MDSV01 (sample SAMN05326640, study PRJNA326480) | marine metagenome | isolation source: seawater | place: Atlantic Ocean: North East | collected 2012 | reverse complement strand
CTTCGATGGCGGATTTGATGACTTCGATGGCGGATTTGATGACTTCGATTTCGATGATGGATTTGAAAGAGACGCAGATGATTTCTTTGAATCTGATTTCGATTTCAGCTTTGACAATATGGAATTTGGCGGAGTAGATGAATTCGGTGAAGAATACTTCGTCGACGAATATGGAGAAGTCTACGACGCTGGGACTCAATTAGAACGAGAAAATACTTATGCTCAATTTGATGACTTCGGTGCCGACACTGATTGGGATGCTTATGACGCATCTGAGGCTGAGGACCTAATTGGCGGTATTTACGTCGATGACATAGGCGACTTTGATTCAGATGTTCTTGAAGGTCTACTAATGGCATCCGATGATTATTCTGACTTCGATGACGACACCATGTTCGGTTTCGCTAACTCAATGGATGCTGATGCATTTGGAGATTTAGGTGGTGACAAAGTTTACGACATGGCATCAGGCATGGACTGGGAAGACTTTGACAGCATGGAGAGCGACAACGTATTTGCAATGGCTACAACGATGGATGTAGAAGCATACGGGACACTCGAAGATGATGCTCTCATGGGCATGGCTATGGGTATGGAATTCGATGACTTCCAAGCATTTGACGATGACCAGCTCTATGGTTTCGTAGAAAACATGGACTGGGAAGACTTCGATGATATCGGAAATGACTCCGTACGCGGCATGGCTATGGGTATGGATGCTGACGACTACGGAAATCTTGGAGACGACCACCTCATGGGTATGGCCATGGGCATGGAATTCGATGACTTCTTTGAGTTCGAAGATGACCAGCTCTTTGGCTTTGTCGATAATATGGACTGGGAAGACTTCGATGACATCGGTTCAGACGGAGTAATGGGGATGGCCATGGGTATGGATCTCACAAGCTTCGAAGATCTAGGCAGTGACCACATGATGGGCATGGCTATGGGTCTGGAATTCGATGACTTTGGGACTTTCGAAGATGACTATGTCATGACTATGGCAACTGGTATGGACGTTGAAGCTTATGGAACCCTGGATGACGACACAATGATGGGTATGGCTATGGGTATGGAAACTGACGACTTTTTAATGTTCGAAGATGACCAGCTTTTCGGCTTCGTAGTAGAAATGGATCCATCAACACTAGACGAAGTGGGCAGTGATGCTGCACTGGGAATGGCTGTTGCACTGGATGTTGAAGCTTATGGAACCCTGGATGACGACTACCTAGTAGGAATGGCTGCCGGCATGGAATTCGATGACTTTGAAGTTTTCGATGAAGAGCAGCTCTACGGTTTCGTTGAAAATATTGAACCTGAAAACTTCGGTGAAATAGACTCTGACTCAGTTAGAGGAATGGCAACCAATATCGAACCAGATGCTTATGACGATCTTGGAAGTGAGCTTGTAGAGGGCATAGCGACTGCAATAGACCCTCTTGAAATTACTGCACTAGATCCTGATCGTAAAACAGCAATCATTGAAGTGGTAGAGCCAGAAGCTTTAGCTGAATTTGATGAAGACCTGTTAGGTGGAATAGTAGCAGGAGTTGAACCAGAGAATATTGCTGACTGGGATCCTGCAACTGAGGCAGCTGTATTAGAAGGACTTGGAGCTGATGTAATGGGAACCGAAGGTGCAGACTTTGATGAACTTCTAGCTGCAGCACCCGATACAAACTTCGATGATATTGCTACAGCAGCTATTTCTGCTGTAACACAGCAAGCTGGTGCGGACTTTGAAGAACTGCTAGGAGCTCTAGCTACCATAGAATTATTCGAGGCAATTGATTCAGCACTTGAAAGTGAATCATCAGCTCGTCAGGACGACGTAGAAGCTAATGGACCTGGTGATGAAGGTGACGCTCCTGCTCCAGAAGGAGTTGAAGAAGGCGAGCCTGTAGGTCCTGCTCCAGAAGGTAATGAAGAAGGTACCGGATCTGAAACAGAAGGTACTGGTGAGGTCACCGAGGGTACTGGACAAGCTGAAGAAGGTACTGGAGCCGAAACAGAAGGTACTGGTGAAGTCACCGAGGGTACTGGACAAGGTGACGCAGGTAACGCTGGTGAAACAGAAGGCGAAGCCACAGATGAAGAAGCTAATTCTGACTCTGGCGAATAAATCGTAACAATATAAAAAGCAGGTGAACTTAATATAAGTTCACCTGCTTTTTCATTTACTAATAGAATTAAGCTATGAATATATTAATCACGGGAGCAACTGGCTTCCTGGGAAGATCTTTAGTTAAATCTTTAATTAAAGATGGCCACTCTATAAAAATAATCACCCGAAACATAAGTAAAGCTTCTAAAATACTCGGAGATGATTTCGACTTTTATCAATGGGCTCAGTCTACCCTTGAGCCTCCGGCAGAAGCTATAAATGACTCTGACATAGTTATCAATCTAATGGGAGAAACGGTGGGAGGATTATGGCTGCCATCGAAAAAAAGATCAATCCTTCAGTCACGCACAACCGGAACCAAAAACCTGGTGGAGGCCATTAGTAAATCAGACTCAAAACCAGAATTGTTAATTTCCGCTAGCGCTGTTGGTTACTATGGTAATCGCGGCAATGAAAAACTTACCGAAAACTCTAAGCCAGGTGGAAACTTTTTATCAGAAGTATGCAAAGACTGGGAAGATCAGGCAAAATACGCTGCAAAGTCAGGAGTGCGAGTCGTTACATTAAGATTTGCCCCAATAGTTGGTCCTGACGGGGGCTTTTTATACCAACAGTTGCCGTTGGCTAAGATGGGCTTATTAGGACCGCTGGGATCCGGTAAACAATGGTGGCCATGGGTACATATAGATGATGCAATCAGCGCGATTAAATATGTGATAAACAATCAGATATCTGGCCCATTAAATGTTGTGTCTCCTAAACCAATAGACCAAATCACTTTTTCAAAAGCATTAGCTGCCTTCTATAATCGTCCAGCTATTATTCCTGCCCCTTCATTTGCTATACGGACGATGCTTTGGGGATTTGCAGACGAACTCTTGTTCAGCAGAAAGGTAATTCCGCAAAAACTCCTGGATGCTGGGTATAAATTCAAGTTTGTCAAAATAAATGAAGCGATAAAAGCATCGCTTAAACGATAATTAATGGTGCCGAAGGAGGGACTCGAACCCACACGGGATTTAACTCCCAACGGTTTTTGAGACCGCCGCGTCTACCATTCCGCCACTTCGGCTTTTTACCTGTGTTAATTAGATTGTATTCTATACGGTTTATGACTACTAAATGTTTACTTATTATTTAGTTTCTTTATTGGTGCAAGCTGTAACAATAATTTCTTAATACCCAAACCATCTTTGAAAGCTATAGTGAGTTCAAAATCTGATGGGATGGCTTTTACATCAACCACTACCCCCTCACCAAAAACATCATGGACGACTTTATCACCCGCATTATAGTCATTTTGTTTTTTACTGCTATTTATTTTCTTCTGTCTTATTCGCTCTTTATATTCCTCATAAGGAGATTTAGTTTCAGTTGCGAATATGGATTTTTGTGCTGAGACAGTTTTTTTAAGGATTTTGCTATCCCTTTGCGTTATATTGCCTCCTTTATTCAAAGTTAATTTTGATGGTATATCCATCAAAAATCTAGACGGTACACTAGGCTCATAGTTTCCTCGAAACCCGCGTCGAAAAGCACGCATCAAATATAGTCTTGAATGAGCTCGTGTTAATCCCACGTAACACAATCGTCGCTCTTCTTCCATTTGTTCTGGATGTTCTAACGAACGCGAATGTGGAAGCAGTCCCTCTTCCATTCCAACTATAAATACAGCTTTATATTCCAGCCCCTTTGCTTGATGTAGGGTTATCATTGTTATTGAATTAACATGATCATCTAAATGATCCACATCTGAGATCAGAGAGACTCTCTCCAGGAAAATTGTTAATGGATCAAGACCTTCTTCATCCTCGATGCTACTAAAATCTGCTGAGGACTCTCTTAACTCGTTTAGATTCTGTATTCTTTCTTCACCATGTTCCATATTCTGTAAATAATTTCTGTAGCCTGTTCGTTCAATTACGAGATCCATCTTACTTTGCAGATCCAGGTCTTTCGATTCATCGTAAATCTCTTTCATTAAGCTATAAAAAACTTGAACAGAGTTTAATGATCGCTTATTTAAAAAACTCGTACTTTTGTCACCATTTGTTTGGTTAACAACTAATTCGATTTGATCCCATAATGAACAACCGCCTGCAGTAGCCTGTTCAGACAGTTTACTGAGTGTCGTTTTCCCAATTGATCTTTGGGGAATGTTGATAATCCTAGCGAGGCTTGCATCATCATTAAAATTATTCAATAAACGAAGATATGACACTATATCTTTAACTTCTTGTCTTTGATAAAACCTGATGCCCCCAATTAACTGATATGAAACACCACTTTTTAAACACGCCTCTTCCAATACTCTGGATTGAGCATTTACTCTAAACATAATTGCTATTTCGTCAGGCTTGCATATACCTGCATCAATGAGATTCTGTATTTCGTTTAAGGTAATCCTCGCTTCTTCAAATTCATCATATGCCTCGGCTATGATAATGGGTGAACCTTCGTCATTTTGAGTCCAAAGATCTTTGTCTACGCGATTTTGATTCGGAGATATAACTTTCTGTGCGGCCGCTAATATCGTTTTAGTAGATCGGTAATTCTGCTCCAAGGATATTTCTGTTGCGTCTGGATAGTCTTTTTTAAAACTTAAAATATTTGTTATGTCAGCGTTACGCCAAGAGTAAATAGATTGGTCAGGGTCTCCAACAACACAAAGATTCTTATGTAGTCCTGCAAGCTGCTGTGCTATCTGATATTGGGCCAAATTCGTATCTTGAAACTCGTCTACCATTACATGTAAATATCGAGATTGATATTTCTCTAAAACTTCTGGATGGTTTTGGAATAATATATTGGTATTCATAATGAGATCGTCAAAATCAACAGCATTTGATTGACTGACCAATTCCTCATATCTAGTAAACACGCGATCCACTATCTCTTCAAAATATGAGTTTTTGCCAGCACGAAAGGCGGACGCAGTCATAAGTTTACTTTTAGCATTTGATATCGCAGATTGTATTGATCTAACTTTCCACTGATTCGGATCAATTCCAACCTCATCCATTACTCTTTTTAAGAGTGAGATTTGATCTGTATCATCCAATATACTGTAATCTTGGTTTAAGCTAAGAAACTCAGCCTCTCTTCGCAAAAGCATGGCACAAAAAGAATGAAATGTTGAAGCATTTATTCTGTGCTGTTCTTCACCAGAAAATAAAGTTTCCAATCTATCTTTCATTTCTCTAGCTGCTTTATTCGTAAACGTCATTGCTACAATCTGCCATGGTTTTACATCGCAATGTTCAATTAGATGAGCAATTCGTTGTGTGATGACACGAGTCTTTCCACTACCAGGTCCTGCAATTATTAATAAAGGTCCCTCGGTATGTTTAACAGCCAATTTCTGTTTTTCATTTAGATTTTCTGAAACGTTCAATTCCATAAATTGTTTGTCACTAAAACCATTTGTACATAATCATATTTATCAACTCATATATCAGTTGATTGTATCAGGGTACAAATAATGGATTAGATTTCGTTATGACACGTGTTTCTTTATTAATTGACTCTCGTAAATACTTAGGTATATTGAACATCCCAGTGTGGGTAACACCATCATAAAAACTGAGTTCATTTTCAATTCTTGATCGTATGCGAGCGTCAATCTCCTGAATTGATAATTCTGAAGGATCTAAAGAATTAGAACCTATAACAAATCCCCATGTGGTACCAAATGATGGAATAAAAGCTTCATAAACGTTAACTGAGGGAAAAACACTTGCCATAGTATTTGATACAGCAGAGAAGCATTGCTCCATAAATGCAGGGCCAGTTGGCCCTGATTGAGCCACGACTAATCCATCTTTATTCATATTTTTAGATAGTAACGAATAAAATTCACGAGTAAACAAGTCAATTGCTGGGCCATTTTCCAGTGGATCTGGAACATCTATAACTGCAATATCAAACTGTTCTTCAGAATGCTCTAAGAAGGTATAGGCATCTTCATATATGGTTTTTAGCCTTATATCTTTAAAAGCCCCTCTATGGTGTCCTGGTAAATATTTCATGCAAAGTTCTACAATTTCCTGATCCAGGTCAACCATTGTTACATTCTCTACATCACCATATGAAAGTACTTCCCTAGCAGTTGACCCTTCTCCTCCACCAGCAATAAATATTGATTTCGGATTGGGGTGGGTAATCATAGATGGATGAACTAATGCTTCATGATAAACAAACTCATCAAGGGAAGATGATTGAGTTTTATCATCAAGCACTAAAGTTCGACCAAAAATGGAAGTATCATGAATAACATATTTTTGGTACTTAGTGCGGCCTTCAGCTAAAACTTTCTCAACTAGCTCACCTTGTATAAATGTAGGAGTTATATATTCGAAATGCCAACGCTCGCCAGGTTTAATTGGTGGTTTATCCATTATGTTTATTTATTCCTTACTAGAATCTAAAAAATACCTCTTTTAATCTCACGGATATCTGAATCTTGACATTCAAGCATATCAATAATTAATTCCGCTGCTTTGTTAGAAATAAACTTCTTATTACAAGTGAATATATCTACTGCAGCATATTTATGTTCTGGCCAAGTATGAATAGAGAAATGTGATTCTGCTATTGCTAACACACCTGTAACCCCGCCTGGCGAAAATTTATGAAATGACTGTCCAACAATTGTAGCTCCTGTTTCCAATGCAATTTGCACCATGGATTTCTTTATATAGTCTAGATCTTTTAACAATACAGGATTGCAGGATCGAAGCTCTAATAATAAATGTGTGCCTAAACTGTGCAAAAACATTTCTCCTTGAAAATAAAAATTTATCTCTTAAATATATTGTAAGTGGAACTTATAAGAACGTATGTGCTATATTTTATAGATTAATAATGCCAAATAGCCCTTATATAGAACTACATTGTCACAGTAATTATTCTTTCCTAGAAGGAGCATCTTGGATATATGAACTTTTATCCAGAGCTACAGAACTTGGATATTCAGCCTTAGCTATCACTGATCATAATAACCTTTGTGGCGCAATGGAGTTTTCAAAAACTGCTGCTAAATTCAATATAAAAAGCATCATAGGATCTGAGCTAACTTTAATTGATGGAAGCCACATAACACTGCTTGTTAAAAACCCTATTGGCTATTCAAATCTATGCCATCTCATCTCTAAAGCTCATGGGTATAATGGCACTTCTGAATGGAATGAAATTAATAGAACAGATCCAAAATTAGATCCTAAAACCCTGAAAAAATACAATGACGGGCTAATATTGCTTACAGGATGCAGGAAATCATCATTATCTAAAAATATAAACAACAATGAAATAAATAAGGCACAAAAATTATTAAACAGTTATATAAGCACTTTTAATCCTGAAGACGTATATATTGAATTACAAAACAATCTGGTCAAAGGAGACTTAAATCGAAATCGTAAATTAGTAGAATTAGGTATTAAAAATAATATACAAGTAGTAGCAACAAATAATGTCCATTATCATAAACAAGAACGATACACAGTCAATGATACGCTCATAGCAATAAAAAACCGCTCCACTCTAGTCCAAACACATAAAAGCCGCAGAGCAAACTCACAGTTTTACCTTAAATCATCTGAAGAAATGTTTGATTTATTTAAATGGCATACACAAGCCATTTTAAACACAACAGAAATCGCTAAAAAATGTGATTTTAATTTACTTCAAGACATTGACTATAAATTCCCAAGTTACAAAATATTCAACGGATATAGTGATCAAGAATTGCTGGAGAAAATTTGTCTTGATGAGGCAATAAAAAAGTACCAACACCTTGATAAAAAGATTCATGGAATCAGTGTTATTCAAAGACTAAATGAAGAGTTTAAATTAATTAAAAAACATAACTTGGCTGGGTTTTTTCTGATATATCACGATCTAGCAAAAATGGCCAAACAAATAGCAATAAACATAGATCAGAAACTCACAATCTCACTTTCAAAAGACATACAAGCCGGCAGAGGAAGAGGTTCCTCGGTAGCAATGTTAATTGGATACCTAATCGGAATATCACATATTGACCCCATGGAATTTAAGTTAAGCCTTGAAAGATTCATGCCAGATGATTCTATAGATGGAGTTATACCAGATATAGATTTAGATTTTCCTCGTAATATACGTGAAAAATTAATTGAACAAATTCATAAACAATGGGGCCCTAGCAGAGCTGCAATGGTAGGTATGATTAGCACATATACTTTCAGTGGAGCAGTTAAAGATGTCGGTAAAGTTTTTGGAATTCCTATAGAGGAATTAGATAAAGTTGCTCAAACTCTAAATAATCAGAATGTTAGATCAATAGATAAGCAAATATCTGTTATTCATGAACTTAACAGTAAAGTTTCATCAAAAGTCTGGCGCAAAGTAATAAAAATATCCAAACAACTCGTCTCTTTCCCAAAATACTTAGCTCAACACCCTAGTGGAATGATACTCAGTTCAAACTCGTTAATACACACAGTTCCTGTACAGCCCAGCGCAATGCCTGGAAGATTTATTTGCCAGTGGGATAAATATAGTTCAGAGGATGCGAAATTCGTCAAAATTGACCTGCTTGCTTTAGGAACTTTATCTCAGATGCAAGAGATATTAAATTTAATAGAGATTCGCAAAGGAAAATACATAGATCTAACCAGAATTAACTTCAATGATCAATCTGTATATGAAATGACTCATCGTGCTGACACTGTTGGAATATTTCAAATCGAGTCCGCTGCTCAAATGCAAACAATAACGAGAATTAAACCAGAAAACTTAACTGAAATGGCATATGAAGTAGCCGCAGTAAGACCTGGCATAGGAGTTAATAACAGTATCAGTGAATTTATAAAGCGCCACCAAGAAAATAAAAAGGTCCCACATGTCAATCATAGCTGGGAATATGATCATCCTTATGAAAAAAGAGCCCTAGAAAGAACTCTAGGGATAATTCTTTTTCAAGATCAAATAAATCAACTATCTATAGATGTGGCAGGGTTGTCTCCATTAGAAGCAGACCGATTACGCAGAGCATTTAATATGGGTTCTAATAAGGAAAACCGACTGCGTGAAATAAAAATATATAAAGATAAATTTATGGTCGGATCAAAATCAAATGGAGTCCCTGAGGAAGTGGCTGAAAAAATATTTGCAAAATTCAATGGACAATATATGTTTCCAGAAGCTCATGCATTTGCATTTGGGGTAACTGCATACCAAATGTCTTGGTTAAAGTATTACTATCCTTTGGAATTTTATGTATCTCTATATAATCAACAACCTATGGGGTTTTATTCAGTGGAATCAATAAAAGAGGATGCTAAACGTCACAATATAAAAATAGTAAACCCTGACATAAATATTAGCCAAAAAAAGTTTTCAATACATGAAAACTCTATTCTTACCGGATTAAATCATGTGAAAAATATAAGTGTATCTGAGGTAAAAAAAATACTCAGGGAACGTAATTTGAATGGAAGATTTTCAACATTAGGCGAATTTATGGAAAGAACTTATATCAGTCGTAGGGTTTTAGAAAATTTAACTTATTCTGGAGCATTTGATTCATTTAATAAAAATAGACGTGAAACAATATGGGAAATTGGACTTAGATACAAACCTGAAAGCGCTCAAAAGTCTCTCCAAATGCCCGTAATACAAGATATGCCAACATTGAAACCTCTTAATCAAATGGAGGAAATGGGTAAAGAGTACTCAGTAATGGGATTTTACCCACGAGGCCATTTAATGAAACTTCTTAGATGCAATCTGCCTAAACATATTCTTAGGTCAAAAGATTTGAATTCTATTAATGATGGGCGTCAAGTAGTAGTAGCAGGAGTGGTTATAAGACGTCAACATCCTTCAGGAAAAGCTATTTTCATGACATTAGAGGATGAATATGGACATATACCAATTATTATTTGGCCAAGTAAATATGAAAACTTGCGCCATATACTGACCCACCCAATATTAATAGTTCAAGGCAAATTATCAAAAAAGAACGGAGGAACAAATATCATCCTCTCAAAAGCAAAAGCACTAGAAAGTTTAATTACAATTCCCAGGCATTTTAAAAATTGGAGGTGATTATTAGTTTTGATCAATCTGGACTTAATGATTACTTACTGATTAAATAACAAAAATATTTTGTTGGAGGGATTACTTAATGGCTGCTATTTCAAGAACGGTAATAAAAATCAAACCTGGTAAAGACACTGAGGTCGAAGATTATATAGATCAAAAAGCTAATGAAATTAGTTCTATATTAGGGATTAAGAATTGGGGAGTAATCTATACAGGTGAAAATGAACTTACTGTTGTTGCTGTTTACGAAAACAGAGAGGATGCTGAAAAAGCAACCGCATTCGTAAATGAAGTTATGGCAGATTTTGTGCCTTTAGTTGCAGAACAACCAGTGCGCAAAATATTTGATGCTCGCTGGCATTAAGCTAAAAGTTCGTAATTATAAAAAATTTACCAAATCAAGGATTAATAATGAAATCAAAAATGTCTGGCAAGATACAAACTGTACTTGGGTTAATTGAACCAGATGAACTAGGCATCACTTTAACTCACGAACACGCTCTAATTGATCTGTCTTGCT
>MDSV01063961.1_pt1 | contig 10733 bp, 10 predicted proteins | sample 810851 | NCBI WGS metagenome assembly MDSV01 (sample SAMN05326640, study PRJNA326480) | marine metagenome | isolation source: seawater | place: Atlantic Ocean: North East | collected 2012 | reverse complement strand
TTAGGCTTTCGTTTTTCCATAAAGGCGGCAATAGCCTCCTTAGATTCTGAATCATCCATACTCTCAATAAGATGTTCTGCCTCAAGAAGCAGACTATCGTTTAGCTCTTGGTCTAGTGCTCTGTTAAGATTTTTTTTCATTCGCATAAGTGCATTCACTGGGCCATTTGAAAATCTAGCCGCATATGCTTGGGCTTCCTCTCTAAAGGTAGCAACAGAAAAAACCTTGTTGAATATGCCTAGTCGTTCACACTCTTTGGCATCAATTCTGTCGCTTGTATAGAACATCTCCTTGGCCTTGGACAAACCTATTAGGCGTGGCAAGAACCAGCTTGCACCATAATCACCCGACAGACCAATCTTTGCGAATGCCGTAGTCACAAAAGCATTGGTCGACGCTATTCTCAAATCACAAGCGAGGGCTATAGAAAGTCCCGCTCCTGCGGCAGCACCCGGTAGCGCAGCTATAGTAACTTTTTTAAGTTCATGAATCCTTTGAGTTAAAGTTTTTTGTTTGATCAAAAGATTTTCAATTCTGTCCTGTTTCGAGATTTGTCGTTTGCTACTGGTTGAAGAACCGCTACCCATGCCGGAAACATCTCCTCCTGCACAAAAAGCATCACCCGCTCCGGTAATTAGTATACTTCCGACACGGTTATCGTCTTCTAATACGGCAATCGTTTCCCTTAATGCCGGTGTCAAAATATCACCGAGAGCATTTTTTTTCTGAGGCTTATTGAGAGTTATAGTCGCAACACGATCGTGTATGTGGCAAAGCAACTCTTCTGTTCCAGTATCAATTGAATCCATCAAACACTCCTCTTTCGGAACTAATTCACAGCTTCTTAACCAGTACGATTTTTGGGAGCCATGAGATACATTACAGCACCAACCACGCACCAGCCTATAAAGATCACCCACTCACTTGGCCAAAGCAAAGCCGAAGGGCTTCCCGGCATGTAAAGCAGAGCTAAACCAATCGATAATACGAATGCCGTCCCTCCGACTAACCTTCCAAACCTGACTCTAAATGGCCTCTGCAGGTCAGGCTCTCTCTCTCGAAGCACCAAAAAGGATAAAGCCACCATTGCATAAGCAATTACGACTCCGAGTCCGCCCGCATTCACTAACCAAACCAATACCGGCCGACCAAAGAAGGGCCCGAACATTGACAAGGTACCTATCAGAAGAATTGCGTTCTTTGGAGTTCTATAGGTAGGGTGCAACTCTGCAAAAATTTCAGGTAATAGTTTTGCGCGGGACAGTGCATAAATAGCTCTGCTACCCCCTACGATAAAAGCATTCCAACTTGTAATTATCCCCGCTAGGCCCGCGCTCAACATCGCGAACCTACCAAAGTCTCCGTAGATCATTGCGTTAGCTTTAGCTGCGGCCAAATCTGTGGATTCATACTCCTCTGGGCTCAACATCATGCCAACACCTAAAATGATTAAGCTATACCAAGCCACTCCCATGAAAACAGCAAGCATAAGCACAGTTCCGATGTCACGAAATGGTAGATTAATCTCCTCTGCTGCCTGGGGGATCGTGTCGAATCCAACAAACATAAATGGAACCATAACCAAGACAAGAGTTATCCCTGTAAATCCATCTTCAAAGAAAGGTTGAAGACTGCTCGTGTTTCCGCGAGCTACAGATCCTAGAATAAACGCTAATCCAACTAGTAGGATCAATCCAACAACAACAGTCTGCAGCACGGCAGCCATACGAACTCCACGGACATTGAGAATGGTCATACCCGCAGAACCTACCACACCGACCAAAACCCAAGTCAAATAGACATCCCATCCGGCCACACTCCAGAGATAAACTCTATCTAACCCAGGGATTAACGAATCTAAAACAGTAGGGAGCGCCACAGCCTCAAAAGTAACGACCGAAACATAACCCAGAATTATAGACCAGGTACAGATGAATGAAGCGACTGAACCTAATGCCCTCTCGCTGTATACGTGTTCTCCGCCTGCGAATGGCAACGCTGAGGCAAGTTCTGCATAGGTCAACCCAATTACGGTCATGGCTACGCCGCCACCAAGGAATGCCAGTATCGCACCGACCGTTCCTGCGGATTGGATCCAATCTGCTGACAGCACCACCCAACTCCATCCAACCATAGCGCCGAACGCCAGTGCCAAAACTTCTCTGCGACTCAGAACACGAAGGAATTTAGTTTCTTGCATAATTTTTCAGTTAATTCCCTTTAAAATTTCCAACACGCCGATCAGCTACCGCTGCTAAACCTTCCAGGTGGTCCTGAGTGCGGGTTAACCAAAACTGCTCTCTTCCTTCAACATCTGTCGCTTCCTGCACAGCGACTTGGAGATTTGACCTAAGTTGTTCTCTCAAAGAGATTAGCGCAAGTGGCGCGTTGACCGCTATTTCCTGGGCCAACTCAATAGCTTTTACGCGGACTTCATTGAGTTCTACAAAAATATCACCCGCACCCCATTCCAAAGCTGTTCTCCCATCTAGACGTCGACCGGTGTAAAACATCAGATGGGCCTTCTGCGTACCAATCGCCCTAGGGAGGGTATGAGTTAGACCAAAACCCGGCGTAAAACCAAGCTTTACAAAATTCGCCGTCAACCGAGTTGTCTCACAAACTACTCTAAAATCGGCCATCATTGCGACTCCCAGACCACCCCCCACCGCAGCACCTTGAACAGCTGCAATAACGGGCTTCTTGTTTCCAAACAATCTAACTGCCTCCTGATAAATGGGATTTCTTTGATCTGCTGACTCAGCTGCCAGGACGTCTCCCTCCGCGGTTTGGTCAGGAGTAGAAAAATTTGCACCAGCGCAAAAGTGTTTTCCATTAGAACACAACACGATGGCTCGACAATTTGGATCTTCATCTAAATCATCAAAACAATCTGCCATATCTCTTATAAGGCTAAGGTCGAAAAAATTATTTGGTGGACGATCAATCTCACATTCAGCTACAAAGCCATCACGCAGTGTTACATTTATATCACCGTACTTCTCTTTCATTTCAATTTCGCTCATTCTTTTTGTTTAACTTACCGTATAATACCCTATTATAAATTAGTTGTTTAAGGTATCGATTACTTGCCCGTCTTATAGTCATAACTAGGACCTAGTATGTCAGTAGTTTCAGATAAAATTGCGTTAGAGTCATTCGCAGAAGTTCAGGAGCATTATCATAGTCAAGGCTGGACAGATGGGTTTCCGATCGTGCCTCCTACGCCAGAGGCCGTCCAAGCTTGCTTAGACTGGGCCTATATGCGTAACGATGAGTTAATTGGCATAGAACCTGTAAGAGAAAGGCCTATTACCGCTGAGAAGATAGCCATAAGCGCCGTCATGGCTGGCTGTCTACCGATACACTTTCCGGTCGTCGTTAGTGCTTGGACTGCGATGTTGAAGAAAGAGTTTCTTTTGCATGGCGCCACAGCAAGCACAGGTGGCTGTGCAATTTTTATGGTTTTAAATGGACCGATCAGGCAAACTCTAGGCTGTAAAAATCAATTTAATGCCCTCGGTAGTAGTGACCGAGCCACCTCAGTTATTGGCAGAGCCATCCGTCTTGGCCTTATAAATATTTTGAATGTGAGTCCAGGCACTATAGATAGATCAACTCTCGGTCATCCTGGTAAAATTAGTTATTGTGTTGCCGAAGATGAAGAGGGAACGACACTCGGCTCACTGTCAGAGGACAGAGGATTCCCTCCTGAGGTATCGACTGTAACAGTATTTGCAGCGAGTTCTCCGAGACAAATCATGAATGAATGGACAACGGACCCTAAAGAAATTCTTGACACCTATGCTTCTGAAATGAAGGCTAATTTACGAAACTATTCCATCTGGTCAGGCAACTACGCTATTGTTATCCCCAAACAGCATCGAGATCACTTACAAAAAGCAGGCTGGACTCGAAATCAAATAAGCCACTATCTTTTTGAGAACGCAAGAGTAAAGAGATCGGAATGGGCTGATGTCGGCAAAGGTTCCGTAGTCAAAGGTAAAGGAGAGAAAGAATACTCAGCATTACAATCACCCGAGCACCTCTTGATTGTCGCCGCAGGCGGACCAGCTGGTGGTTTTGGTGCTATAATACCGCCCTGGCTGGGCACCAAAAGTCAAGCGGTTACAATTTCTATCGGAGCGTGTGTGGATTGTGAACCATAGGTCTAAAAATCATTAGGTTTTACTGAACTTCTATTATGGTAATTAATGTACTCAACCCCACCTTTGAAGATAGGGCAGCCCCTTTCAAATATGCGTCAAGAATGGAAACCTTATCTGGTAAAAAAGTAGGATTCATCTCCAACGGGAAGGAAGGCACACTTGTTTTTTTTACCCACCTTAACAGGTTACTTCGTTCTCATTTCAAAGTTGCAGATGTAATTTGGCTAACCAAAGCTAACTATAGCGCCCCGGCCGAAGCATCAATTATCGAGCAAGCACAAGCATGGGACCTTGCGATTACCGGTCTAGGAGACTGAGGCAGCTGTTCCTCATGCAGTTTGCATGATGCTATTAGCAGCGAGCGTGTGGGCACTCCAGCCGTTGGCGTAATGACGAATAAATTTGTTAGCGCTGCCGAACTCATGGCAAAGGTTTTGGGAGCTTCAGACTATAAGTTTGCGATTATTGATCATCCAGTCAGTAGCGCCTCGGACACTGAGTTAGCTGAGAAAGCCGAACAAGTGGTTGATCTAGTCGAAGACCTCATACTGCGCCGTTAAATTGGCAAAGATTGAGCACCCTCTAATTCAATCAGGTAAGGCGTATCACCATAAAGACACTTAATGCTATCAATAGGATCCCCAGGTATTCCTGTCTGGAAACCCGCTCATTAAAATACAGATAAGTAATCAAAAGACTAATAATGAACTCTATCTGCCCTAGAGTCCTAACCAAGGCGGCATTTTGAAGGCTCACGGCTGTAAACCAACCGACCGATCCCGCTACTCCAGTGAATCCAATGAATAAACATCCTTTGACATTTTTTTTGATAAGGTGGATTTGTTCAGGTTCTTTGACCAAAACCCAAAACAAACAAATCAACGACTGTAAGACAACCATATAGAGTAGAACTGCAGCAGCCCCTGGTATTGGACCCGCATCAAGCGATAGAGACGCACCGCGGATCCACAGTGACGCAAGAGCAAAACCCAAACCAGCACATAAGCCATACGACAAACTCTGGAAATTTGTTTTGTCACCGTCAGTAATCTTGTATTGGCTCGCTACAACTAAGCCGGCGGAACCTATAAAAACCGACACATATCCCAAAACACTCAGAGTCGATGCAAAAAATAATGTGCCCAAAATTGCAGTTAGGATTGCTTCTGCTTTTGCGAGAGACGTTCCTACCGCAAAGTTTTTCATGTTAAGAACATTAATTAGACAGATTGTCGCCAAAACTTGAGCCACACTAGCGAGCGCTCCAAACAAAAAAAACTTTGTGTTAACTTCGAACTGAATAGGCTTATAAAGCCAACACACGCCTACAAAGTAAATCGCGGCGAACTTGATGCCGAACAAAAATCTTACCAAGGTAGCTGCTTGAATAGAGATTCTTTCAATGATTTGCTTTTGACCGGCTGTCCTTACCGATTGCATGACGGCTGCGAAAAGCGTAAATAATATCCATGGCTCCATATTCACAATATACAAATCTGCAAATTAAAAGACAAACATACATGTTTTGTTGTAAAGAATTTAGGTGATATTCTTAAGATTAACAACTTATAGATGGAATCATGAATTTTCTAGAAATGCTTTCTAAAACAAGTTTATGCATGGCTCTGCTCTTGATGATTAGCCTAAAACTTGCAAGCGCGCAAACATCAACCTTTCAAGAAGTTTTGGTCGACGTCGGCTATGCCAAATTTCTTACACATGTATGGTCAGCTGAGTCGACAGAAGCCGAAACAATATTTGCGCTGCCAGGTTCTGGCGCCGATGTCTCTCGTTATCAGTACATCGGACCCATACTAGCGGAGGCTGGATATAAATTAGTCGCTATCAACCAGCGAGGAATTTTGGGGTCCAGTGGAAATTTGGAACGAATAACTTTACGAGATCTAGCTGGTGACGTTATAGCAGTTGCAGACAAAATGAAAATTGAAAAGTTTCACATGGCTGGATGGGCGTTTGGTAATAGAACTTCGCGGATGGTAGCAACTGCCTACCCGGAGCGGCTGGCCTCTCTAATCCTCATAGCTGCTGGCGGCCTCGTCCCTGCTTTAACTGAACCAGGAGAGTTGGCCAAACTTCTTGATGATCACACTTTAAACGAGGAAGAGAAAATATATTTTGCTCGTCGTACTATGTTTTCACCTGAAACTGCGCAGAGCGTTGTTCGTAACTATGTGCGAGGGCTCACCTACTGGCCAGAGGCACGCAAAGGCCAGACCGAAGCTAACCGAAATACTCCCCTACAGGATTGGGCAGCGGGGGGAGAAGGACCAGTATTAATGATCATGGGAGTGGATGATCTGACCGCGCCAATAGAAAATGGCTACCGGATGAAAGCGCAGCACGGAGATCGACTAACTTTGATTTCGGTAGAAAATGCCGGGCACGCTGTGGGACTTGAGAAACCCAAAGAGGTGGCAGAAGCCATGATAGAGTTTCTCCAAAAGCATGCTATTTAGATGATGGCGTTCCAAGCGCTTCTCAAAAATTTCACACTACTGAGAGTAACCATCTGGACTATATTCTATAGCACCAGGGAACTCCATCTTGCGGACATTGGAATGGCCAACATAAATCGCGTCTTCGGCACCCCTACTGGCACTATACTCGATCATCCATTCATTTTCTTTGTCTCGTGAAGGCACTTCGCCATCAAGTGCAAGGCGGATAACATTTTCAACTTGTTCTGGTTTCTCACGCTGGGGGTAATGTCCAGCAGTCGGAAGCACCCAAAAAGAGCTTTCAACATCTCGCTCATTTAAATAGTTTAACCAGACATAGTTCGGTATACGAATAGGGTTAACAGTATCTGTTAAACCCCATAGGTATGCGACCGGAACAGGGCTCCTGGGTAGATTTTCTAGCCAATCAAATTCGTTCTCTGCTCGCTCAAGCAGATATTTTCCCACATGCAAAAGCGCACTGACTCCATCTTTGAACGCAAAGATATCTGCGCGAGCCACCTCTAACGGATCACCTTCTGTTATGCGAGGGCGGGATTTACGGAACTCTATCATTTGGGGACCACGAACTGGATCCAAAATGGCGGTCTGAAACGCACCTAAATTTGCTAGGGGTAAAAACATCCCACTATTAGATAAAAAATGATAGTTCAATATGTAACCGGGATCTGGATTGTCAATATAGTTACCCAAAAACGCGAGGCCTATACTAACCCCTCTGTCATGAGTAAACATCGCAAAATCATCGAACTGAACAATATCCGTCACAAAGTAATCTAATATTTCAGCATTTTCTGCCAGCATGTATGAGAAGCCGTTTAAAGGTTTATCAGAAAACCCTGACCCCGGAAAATCTAACGCGGCAATATAGAAATCGTCCGACAAAAGAGGTATCAGTGCATGAAAATCGAAAGATGAATTAGGGAAACCATGAACTATTAATAGCTGCGGCTTTTCAGGATCTCCCCAGGTACGGTAGAAAATATTAACCTTGGCGCCATTATTATTTTTAGTCGTTGAACTCCATTCAAAATAACTTCCTTCCTCAAGCCAATTTCTCGCAAGTTCTGAATGAAAGGTAAATTCTTCTGACTGGCTTTGAAGCGAAAAGCTAGTCATAAGAAAGAGAAGTATGCAAATTCCATTAAGTTTCTTCATTTTCAAATAAATCGCCTTAATATGCATTCGAAACAAAAATAACGAAAACCAAACGGAGTATAGTCAGTTATTCACTCTGCAACATTTACTGTAATCCAAGCGTCTTGATAGAGACCCCCATCATCCGCTCTTCCCCAAAGAATATATTCACCAGGCTCAGTAAATGTGGCATTAACTTTATAAAGACCATCCTCAGGAATTGGCGGAGGCATGAACAGAGCTCCCCAAGGTGAATTGGCACTCGTCCTCGTGTCTTCCCAAACTTTTACTTGTTGAGGATAAAATGTAACTTCACCAGGCCCACGCCACTTATTCCAGGAGTAATACAAAGCGTTTACTTTATCCACTGTTGGCTTGATTGGAGGCGACATCAGGCGTCGCTGCATTACATTTTCCTCAGTGACGAACGCGGCTGCTAAAGCGCCTCCAGCAAATTCTGCGAAAGCCCTCGCATCCTCGACCGGATCGGAAGGCTTTGGCAGACCGTCGTCAGTTACGAGTGTCTCCAAGTTCAGAGGTTCCAGCACCCTAGCGACACGGATGTTATCTCCAACAACAGAAACAACTGGCGGCACATTAGCTCGCGATTCTGGGGAACTCGTTCCAGCGCCCAAAGATCCGGTTTCAGAAGCAATCACCATATTATCCACTAGGTAATCGTCTTTTAAAGTTGCGTATGCTTTTCGCTCGACGCCATTAACCTTTAAAGTCCAAACCAGCTCACGATCACCCCAATCGGAAGGAACGGTTACCTCAAACGTAAAACGGTTACGACGGGGCAAAAAATGAGTTGGCTGACCCCTATCTGAATCGCCCGGCGCGAAAAAATTTTCTTCTCCTACGGCGACATCAGGTGTCTCGTCCCAGTTCTCATTCATATACCCGAACATCATGTTAAAACTGCCGTCTGCGTTGGGACGCCAACCTTCAAAAGCAGGTTCAACATGTTGACCGCTGGTGTAGCTCTGCGCTTGCGCCGTTAGGGTGAACACAAAAAAAGTAACACCCGCAATTAACAGTCGTTGAGCCCATCTAACATTTAATATAAAGCTAGTCTTCATCTCTATCTATTTCCCCCAATAAAACTTGTATACACAGACTCAGTCAGATGCTGATGCACTCTCCAGAACAGGTGCCACCAGCGGAGCCCCGCAAAGTGGACAGCCAATGACATGATCGTTTGGCTGGAGATTCAACACCTGTCTGCGATTTTCCATTTCCTCGAAAAACTGCTCTTCATTCATCTTTACCCGCATACCCAAATCAATGAACATATTGGTCACAGAACGATTCCCAGAGCCCTGCCAATTTCGAGGATCGGGCACGTTAGGATTAGTTTCCGTATTATTCATGTAGCCAACGATATGAAGGATAGTACCCTTTGGAAGAAGAGGCGTCGCATCATCTTCGTAAGCATAGCCTCTAACCCAATTATGATCATAACCAACGCATGAAAGTGTCTCAACAGTGTAGCCCCAAATTGCTTCGAGGCACATTCTCTCACCTGGCGCATGCAGGTGAGGCTCAAATGTAATTATTTTTGTGTGGTTGTCTAATACGGTGTAGGCGTGTAACTCCTGATTATTTTGATTGCCAGCTATGCTGATATCGACACCATTTCCTAACCCAAGAAGAATACGCTCATATTTAGGTTCATAACCTCTTGGGTGAAAACGAAATCCAATTTCCAAATGTCCTGTTGTATCTTTTCCGTTAGAGTGCAAATGCACTGAGTCCGAGTAGATGTAAGAACCGGCACGCAATAACCTTCCAGCCTCAGGATCGAAGATGTCCGGATTACGTCCAACTTCATGCACTGGCCAACCCGTAACGGAGTCCTCTATTCTGTTGCCATTTTCATCTAAGTCCGCAGTGCTCCAGATCATGTGATGGTAGATGTAACGACCTCCAACGGTATCTCGTCCAGTTCCAGCCTGGTTATCCACATCGTTAACCTCAACGACCTCAACCGATTTAACATATCTATCCTCGTTTAGACCAACAGGAACTCGATCAATTTCGCCCCACCAATCTGGTGTTCCTGAAAGCTTGGTAATAGAGTTAGTCTTTACTACCAGGTCAGGCTCGCCAGCAGTCCACTTTAAACTGTCGTTAAAAACCAGTGGCTCCGGAGAGTTAGCTGGATCTCCTTTCGGCGCTCCGCTCCTTGCCCATGTCGAGATTGCGTCAATTTCTGCATCAGTTAAGGAAGGGTCATTCTTGTAACCCTGAATGCCTATATCCTTTTCCATATACCACGGAGGCATAGCACCAGCCCGGTCCCTCAGTCCTGTTTTATATTCTATTAATCCTGCAAAGGGCGCTACTTGCTCATAAGTGACTAAAGGCATAGGACCGACTCCACCTTCACGATGACAATTCTGGCAGCTCCGCTGGAGGATTGGCTGAATATCTCCATGGAAAGTGATCTCATCGGCGGATAAACTTATTGGCAATGAACTACCCATCAAAATAAGCGAAGTAAGTGCAACAAACTCTAATAATTGAACCTTTGGTAGTCGACTCATAATTTTTATCTCCCAGCGAGCTTTAAACTCTAACCGTTGCTTTATTTAGCCTAAAAGAGCACAGTGCTTTCAATCCTTGTGATTATATTTTGAACTGCTAGAGAGCTACAAGTAATCCTTGGCCAAATAAAGGGTTAATTTCTGCCCGACTTTAGTATCTAAGAAATTAACAAAGGACTGTCCATAGTCCTTTTTAGACAAAAATCAGGATTGGTCAGAGTCCGAAAAGGCTGCTCTTTCTTCGTCTGATATCTCTTTGATGCTTAGTTTGATTCGCCCGCGAGCATCTAAATCAGTGCACTTGACGACCACTTCCTCACCTTCCTGGAGGTGCTCTGTAACTTTTTCAACCCGCTCTTTTGCGATTTGTGAAATATGAACTAGGCCATCTTTACCCG
>MDSV01250143.1_pt1 | contig 10735 bp, 8 predicted proteins | sample 810851 | NCBI WGS metagenome assembly MDSV01 (sample SAMN05326640, study PRJNA326480) | marine metagenome | isolation source: seawater | place: Atlantic Ocean: North East | collected 2012 | reverse complement strand
TCCTTTTTCAATATCTAGATAAAAATATGATAAAACTAATAAAAATATTGCAGCTAAAGCCATACTTATTGCAGGTCTTTTCATTACTTGAATAGTTATAGTATTCCATACACCTGATTCATCATTATTTTTTTCTTTTGAGTCTTCAAAAAATCTCAATTTAAACATATTGAGTTTTCTGAGGATAGAAATCAAAACTAAAAATAGCATTACACCAATCGCTGCTATCAATACTTGCGGTCCTACGCCTTGAGTTAAAGCTATTGCTAAAAAGACAACTAAGTAGAGTAAAATAGCAAATCTTTTAGGCACATATACACTATCTACTTTGTCACCAAGTAATCCTATTATTGCAGGTAACAAACTTATACCAGCAAATACAGCGACAAAAACAACAAGTATAGCTCCAACACCAAATGCCTGAAAAGTTTTTTCTGGAATTATAAACATTCCTATTAATGCAAAGACAACTGTGATTCCACTAAACACAACAGCACGTCCAGCGGTTGAACCAGAACTGACAATTGCTGATTGTTTATCTAATCCTGAAGCTCTCTCTTCTCGATATCTAGAAAGAATAAACAGACAATAATCTATTCCGACAGCTAATCCCATCATTGCAATAATATTAGGTACAAAATCATTCAAATCAACTACTTGCCCAATTACAGAAACAATTCCAAGTGAAACAAAAATAGCTACAACAGCTAAAATTATTGGAATAATAGCAGAAGTTACATATCCAAAAATAACAGCTAATATTATCAATGCAACGGAAATACCAATAGTCTCCCCAGTAAGTAAATCTTCCTCAGCAAGATGTGCAAAAGTATAATTTATTGTGTCTTCTCCAACAAGATAAAATTGAAAATTCTCATCTGAAAACTCTTCATTAAATTTTATAAAAGGTGCAATAAACTCGTTCTGCATAAAATATATAGGTATACTCATGGAAGTCAAATCTGGCGATGGTCCAAAATAAGTACCAAATCCCGGCATTTGTTCTAAATTAGAATATTGAGAAATAACTTGTTGGTCTAAATTAAATTTAGATTGAAGTTCACCCAGATATTTTTGCATGACAGCTGAATATTCTTCAGATGGATATTTAAATTTTGAAGATGTAATAATTACAGATTCAGAAGCATATTGTACTTCGCCTGATGATTCATTTTCATTTTGAGAATCAGTCTGATCAGAAGATTCTTCTTTTTGGGAAGATGAATCTTTAACAATTAAGCCATCAATAAATTTTTGACTCTCTGGATTAGAAGACATTTTCTCGTCTTGTAATCTGTCAGCTAGAATATATTCAAGATCTGTAGTAGCTCCTTGACCACCACCACTTAGAGCACTTTCAAGGTACTGTTGAGACAAACCTGCTGCGATAACCATTAAAATTATCCAACCAGCTATTACATAATAAGGGCGTGAGCCACTAAAATTTACTATACTTTTAATCAATATAAACCTCTTATATATTTAAGAATTGTTTAAATTATATCCCAAAAATGTTTTGAAAATATTAAATTTTTATAATAAAAACATCTATTATGGCTGGGGCATTCTAGCTGTATGTACGCTGGCAAATTTTGCATCTGGCCCTGGACAAACATTTACATTTAGTATTTTTCAAAATTCATTTATGAACGATCTTGATATTTCATCAACAAATGTAGCAACATCATATTTATTTGGTTCTTTATTTGCCTCCATAGCAATGATTTTTTTAGGAAAAGTTTTAGATAGATATAACCCAAAATATATACTAATCTTCGTAATTATTTTTCTTTTTTTAGGGTGCTTTTGGTTATCAAAAGTTAGCAGTTCTATTGAACTTCTTTTTTGTTTTGCAATTATGAGAACTATGGGACAAGGTGCTTTGAGTCTCATACCATCCACATTAGTTTCAATTTGGTTCACAAAAAAAAGAGCTTTAGCTTTGGCTATACTTGGATTAGGTATCTCAGCTTCTAGTGGGTTTTTCCCTGTTTATGGAGCTTTATTAATTGAAAACATAGGCTGGAGAAATGCATGGATAGTTTTGGGGCTTACAGCTTCATTATTATTAATTTTTCCTGTAATTATATTTATTCGACCATATAAGTTTATAAATCAAAAATTTAAAAATAAAAATCGTAATATTTTAGAGGATGATACAAAAAGTGAAAATTCATCTACATTGTCAAAAGCTTTGAGGACTAAAAAATTTTGGTTTATAACAATTGCAATTATGTCAGGCTCCCCAATTCATACAGGTATAATGTATCACCAAGTTTCAATATTTTCCGAAAAAGGTATAGGAATCACTGAAGCGGCAAGTATTTTTGCTATTGTAGCGCCATCTATGATTTTTGGTCAATTTATGTCCGGAATACTTAATAATTACTTAGATCCACGAAAAATATTAATCTTTGGCCAGTCATTAGTTATCCTCACCCTTTATCTGTTATCGATTCTAGATACAATATTTTTGGGATACATTTATGGAATTTTGTTAGGATTACAAATTGGCCTTCTAATGAATACAGGACAGGCTATATGGCCATTATATTTCGGTAGAAGATATTTAGGAAGCATACGTGGGTTCACAAATTTTATAGGTATGTCTCTCGCGGCAATAGGCCCATTACCATTATCAATGATTTATGACTCAACTGAAAGCTATAATAGCGGATTACAAATTTTTATGGTTTTGCCTCCAATTTCAGCATTAGGAGCAATATTTATAGGTAAACCTAAAAATTTAAGCAGTAAATAGTGGTAGCTTATTCTCTGAAAAATTTTTCAACTTTTCAATTTCATAATCTTCGATGGGCTCATAATTATTAACAGCTTTCAATGCTTTTTTCCAAAGATCAAATTCACCAGGAGGCAAAACTGAAGTAATAGGTTGAGATAAAGCCCATTTATAAGCAATATTAATAATTTCGTCATCTTCAATAGGAGCATACCAGCATTTTTCTCTTACTCTTACAACATCCTTTGAAGGTTTACAGTTAATTGTAGATTCAGATAAAGCATTAGATGCACCAGGTTTTAGCGCTAGTCTAGTCGTATTAGTTTCAATCGCTTTATTTAGTAAATCACTACCAAATCCACCCCGATACCATGTTGTAAAATTAATAGGAAATAGTATTGAATCAAAATTAAAATAATCCAAAAGTTTAATACCTATTTTTGAAGAGTGAGCAGAAAAACCAATATTCCTAATATAACCTTTCATTTTCATTTCTATAAGAAAGTTTAAAACTCCATCCTTATGTGTAATTTTTTGAAAATCTTCTTCTGAAGAAACAGAGTGCATTTGATACAAGTCAAAGTAATCCGTTTTCATATTATGTAAAGAATTCTCAAATTCCTTTTGAGCTTCTTTATAAGTTCTTTTCCCAGTCTTACAGGCTAAAAAAACATTTTTTCTATATGGAGATAGAGCAGGTCCTAAATTTTGTTCTGCATTTCCATAGGCCGGAGCTACATCAAAATAATTAACACCATTATCGTATGCATATGATACGTAATTAGAAACATCAGAAGAAGTTTCATTTTTCACCACAATTCCACCAAATCCAATGATTGAAATTTTATCTCCTGTACTAACATATTCTCTATAAAGCATATAATTTCCTTGGCAATAAATAAATTAAAAATAAAAAAATAGCTAATTTCTTTGTTACTAGGATACAAAAATAGGAAAAAATTTTATATGATTTTTACTGCGTGAAAAAATTATGTTTGATTTTAATGATAAAAAAATAAATTTTGATGATGTACTTATTTACCCTAAAGCATCAAGATATAACTCAAGAAAAGAAATAGAACTAGATACAAAAATTTCTTTTAACAAATCAAGGCTTTCTTGGAATGGTGTACCAATAATGGCATCTAATATGGATTATGTAGGTACTTTCGCAATGGGTATGCAACTACAGAATTATAGTATTTGTAATGCTGTAAGTAAATTTTATGATAAAAAAGAATGGGTGAGCGCGATTAATGGTGGATTAAATATGGAATATAATTTCTTAACATTTGGACTGGATGATATTAAAATTATTGACTCCTATATAAGTTATATATCATCTAAAACTAACAATACACCTAAGTATTTAGTCTTTGATGTACCAAACGGATATATTGAAAAATTTAAAGATGTTATCAAACAAACTAGAAAAGCATTTCCTCAAATAGGAATAATCGCTGGTAATGTTGTTACACCTGAAGGAGTCAAAAGCTTAATTGATGCTGGCTCAGATGGTATAAAAGTTGGTATAGGTTCTGGTAATGTATGCAACACTACAAATGTAACTGGCATTGGTTATCCTCAATTATCAGCTGTTATTGAGTGCAGTAAAGAAGCAAAAAAACATAACTCTTTCATTATTTCTGATGGTGGAATAAAAAGTTCAGCAGATATAGTCAAAGCATTTGCTGGAGGGGCAGGATTTGTCATGCTTGGATCAATGTTTTCAGGGCATGAAGAAGGTGGGAGTCCGGTAACAGAAATAAATCATAAAAAATATAGAAAACTACATGGAATGAGCTCGACTGAAGCTATGAATAAACATTATGGTAAGGTTGCCGAATATAGAGCATCTGAAGGTGAATCTATACTCGTAGAAGACAAAGGTACAGTTGTAAATACTGTGAATCAAATTCTTGGTGGTATACGATCAGCTTGTACATATTTAGATGCAAAAAATATAGGAGAATTAGGACATAAATCCGACTTTATTTTCGTTTAGTTCTATAGCATTTTTATTTGCTCAATATAGCCAATACTGTCCATTCCTCTAAGCAATCCTTTATCATCCATACCATAACCAACTAGCCAGTAGTCTTCATTAATAGAAAAGCCATGATACTCGGGCTCAATTTCAATTTTTCTTTTTGCCACCTTATCAACTAAAACTGCAACTTCAACATTGTCATTAGTTATAGTTCTAATCATATTCTTAATTATTGACAGAGTAATACCTGTATCAAGTAAGTCATCAATTATGATTGATGGGCTGCCTTCTTTAAATTTATTTTCATAATCACTTACACGAACTACTTCAGGCTTGTTTGGGTTATATGAATACTCATAGGCACTAGCAATAACTGGATTAACAACCCATTTTTCAGGAGATAGCTTTTCAAGATCCATAATAAGCTTAGTTGCAAAAATCATACCCCCCGTAATAACAGGTATCAAATTGACTACTGGCTCATTTTCCCATTTAGTATTAATGATTTTTGCTATTTGTTTTATTTTTTTTTCTATGGCTTCATTATCCCATAAAATCTTAACATTTTTCATATTATGAATCTTTTTTGTAAGTTATTCCTAAAGATTGTGGTTGGTTTCCGAAAATTAATAATCTTATAGGTTTTGGAAACCACCTACCTTCATTTTTATTTGCTGATTGAATTAAAACAAGTGTTAAAATCATCAATGGGAAAGGAATTAATGGCAAAATTTGTGAAAATCCTATTGTTATAGTTTGAAACTTTAGAGAAAGGACCTGCAAAATAGCAAATCCATATACGCCAACAGAACCCCTTATTGGATTCCATCCACCGAAAATAACAATAGCCAGAGCGATCCAACCATAGTTTAGTGTATGCCCTTCTGACCATCCATATTTTACCTCTAAGCTAAATGTTGCACCTCCTATACCAATTAATATTCCCCCAATCACTGAGTATATAAATCTATATTTCATTACATTTAATCCTCTAGCATCAGCTGCAAAAGGATTTTCTCCTACCGCACGTAAGTTAACACCAAATCTAGATCTAAATAGAAAAATCCAACTCAAAGGTATTAGTATTATTGAAGATAAAACTAATATATTATTATCAAAAAGAACCGGACCTAAAAATGGAATTTCTTTTAAGATAGGCACTGTGATTTTATCTAGGTAAGGACCAGGTATTCTAACAAAGTCTCCACCTAAGTAACTTGATAATTTCCATAAAAATATTGTAAATATAAAGCCAACTGCAATTTGATTTATATAAAACTTGAAATTAATCCACACAATTATAAAAGCAATAACACCACCAAGAATAGCCGCAGATAAAATCCCTATATATAAAGAATTTGTCAATATAGTAATAGCAAAGCTGCATAATGCAGTTATCAATAGTGTACCTTCCATTGAAAGATTTACTACTCCTACCCTTTCAGTAATTGTTTCTCCTATAACTGCAAAAATTAATGGTGCAGACATAGAAACTATAGTAATGAAAGTCAACTCCAAACTATCCAAAATTCTCTCCCTTATTAGTTATAAATCTTAATAATTTAGCATCAATTTTACTAGCTTTGATAATCAACCATGAAATAACAAAAACAGATTCAATAATATATGGGAAGCTCGAATCTAAACCTAGCCTCAATTGTAATTGGACACCACCGACCATTATGGAAGCAAAAATAATACTAATTATCACAACAGTGAATAAGTTCCTTCCAGCAATTAATGCAATTAATATTCCCAAAAACCCATATCCGCCAGCTATATTTGGCACTAATTTATGATGAATGCTTGCAGCTTGTATCGCCCCAGCAATGCCACCAATTGCGCCAGCAAATAAAAACGAGTATGTAATATATTTCACAGAATCAATCTTAAATTTATCTGCAGCATCTTTATTAGCTCCAGTTGCGATTAGCTTAAGTCCCAAGGAAGTTCGAGATAACAATAAAAATAAAATTAAAAAAGTTATAATTGCAATTAAGATTGGATAAATTGGAAAATTGCTACCTCCAATTCCATTAATCCATGAACTTAAAGGGAATAAATCAGTTCCACCTGTAGATGCAATACCTTCTCTTTTCCAAGGACCAATAACTAAATAAACTATCAATCCTGAAGCGACAAAATTAATACCTAGGCCTCCAAAAATTTCATGTACATTAAACCGTGTTTTTAAAATAGCTGAAAGTAAACCAAGAAATGAACCGAAAAGTCCTCCAAAAAATATGATTATTATTGGAGAGAAGAATAATTCACCAAAAAAAGTTCTGGCAATAAATGTAGCACCAATTGCCCCAAATAACATCTGCCCCTCAATGCCTATATTCCACAATCCAGTTGAGAAGGTTATAACTAAAGCGAACCCTGCTAAAGACATTATTGTAGCAATTAGAAGAGTTCTAGAAATTTTATCTAAATTTCCAAATGATCCATCAAATAAATTACCATAAATTTCAAAAGGTTTAACTTGCAGAATAATCAAAACTAAAGTAACAGATGTTACTGCTAAAATTGTAGCAATTGAGTTTTGTAATATCGGCTTATACATTATTTTCCAGAAATTTTCTCCATTGCTATTGATCTAGGTATTTGAGTCTTGTATCCCGAAAATGCAATTTTATTATCATAAAAACAAATTATATAATCAGAGTACTCATATATTTCATCTAAATCAACAGATGAAAAAATAACTAATTTTTTTTTTGATTTAGTTTTTAGAAGGCTATCCCAAACAAAGCTTGCAGAAGTAATATCTAAACCTCTAGTTGGCTGTTCTAGAAGCAAAAGCTTAGTATTTTCTTTTATAAGTGCTAACATAAGTCTTTGCTGATTACCTCCCGATAAATTTTTTGCTAAAGTTTGAGGGTTACCAACAATATCGAATGTTTTAATCAAACTTTTAGTAAGTTCTAAAATATTTGACCAATTAATTAAACCTTTAGAATTATAAGCAAGAGCTATATGCTCCATTATTGTCATATCTGGAAATAAGCCTTTTTCCAAACGATCAGAGGTAACATAGGTTATTTCAGAAAAAAGAATCTTATTTTTACCTTCATAGAAAACTTTGCTTCCTGCTAAATCATCATAAAAACCTTGGATAAATTTATCTGAACCTGAGCCTTGCAAACCAGAAACGCCTATTATTGTTCCTTGAGGAATCTCAATAGAACTTAAATTTGGAAATTTACTTATATTCAAAGACACTTTTTTATTACTTTGATTAACAATTATTTTATTATTGTTTTTATCATTTGAGGAATCACCAAACATTTTTTTTATCAAAAGTTTAGGTTCAATAGGTAAATCTAGAGTTTCTACAACTTTACCTTTTTGCAAAATTGTAACCTTAGTACAAATTTCTAAAATTTCTTCTATTTTATGCGAAACTAAAATCACAGTATAACCCTTGGATGCTAAATCTCTTAAGTTTTCAAAAACTTTTTTCTTCTGATCCAAAGAAAAACCACTAGTTGGTTCATCTAAAATGATTATTCTAGCACCTAAATATAAAAGTCTAATCAATTCTAACTGTTGTCTTTGACCGACAGATAAATCCTTAATCAAAGAATTTACATTAATTTCCCAATCAAACTTTTTAGAAAAATTAGATATTATTTCCTCAAACTTTGATTTAGAAATGATCAATGAAGAATTTTTATTCCCAGCTAGAAAACTTTCAAGAACAGTAAAATTACTAAAATCGAGTGGATCTTGCCCTAAAATACCAATACCTTTATCTGTGGATTCAATTGTTGATCCAAGAGACATTTTTTTGTTTCCTAATTTAATCGAACCTTCATCGGGTAAAATTTGACCAGATAAAATTTTTATTAAAGTAGATTTACCAGCACCATTTTCGCCAATTAATGCATGTATAGAACCTGATTCTATAGAAAAGCTAATTTGCGAGTTAGCCATTGTATGGCCAAAACTCTTTGATATATTTTTAAATTCAATTTTCATAATCAAACAAACAGAGAAGGCGATTTATTATAATAAAATCGCCTTCTCTAAAATAATCAATTAGTTATTACTAATTCCCGCCGCTATCTCCAGTCATACCCTCAAGCAATTGAGGTGTATACCAAATATCATATAGCGAAGGTGTATTTCCATCTGATGCTAGAACTGATCCATCTTGGAAGTTAATTGGGCCTGCAAATATATTTGCAATATCACCATTTAATTTGTCAGAAAGTCTGTTGACTCTTTTTCTAGTCTCTTCAGACATAGCATTTCCACCTTTAAATCCAACCATAGATTCTTCAGTAGTAACACCATTTTTCATCTTTGGAGCAATCCATTTCCAATCTGCAACAAAAGAGTTATTTCCAGCATCCCTTGCAGCATCAATATATGCAGGACCCCAGTTGAAGTAAGGCACTCCAATACAAACTTTAGGAGCTACATCACAGGAATTTTCATAGTCATAACCAACAACTAATACATCTTGTCCGGCTGCAGCTCTTTGATCAGTAACTGTTAGTGCCTCAGGAGTATCAATATGTGAAATAACCACATCAACTCCTGAATCTATGAAATCATTTACAACTGTAGTTGGGTCCAATGTTACACCAGGTATGTGGAACCAAAAACCAATCCAAATCACTTCAAAGTTCAAATCTGATATTGAATTACCCTTATCAAGCCAACAATCTCGTGCACCGATATAAGCAGCGTTTGTTAATCTCCTAGTTTCGTCATTAATTAGTGGACCTAGGAAGCCTATATTACCAGTTTTGGATTCAGACGCAGCGGCACAACCTGCCATATACTTTCCAAATTCCATCTGTCCCATAACGTTACCCAGGTTCTCCAATTCTGGTTTGTATGCCTTACCATCTTTGAATGCACTATCACCAGTAGACCACACCATTGATACATCAGGATGAGAAGATGCAGCTTCTAAAATTCCATCTTTCATATCATCAGATGTTGCAAATATGAGCTTTGCGCCTTGGTCAATCATATCTGCGGCTACTTGAGCAACAGTGGTGTTAGGTGAATCAGCTGGATTAATAAAATCTGCAACGATCATTTCTGCACCAATAGCTTCTTCAATTGCTTGCCCACCCTCAAAATGTGCTTGCGACCAACCTTTATCATCACGTGGCCCTACTAATATCATTCCAAATTTATCTATCGTACTACTATTTGAAGATGATGAATCTGAGTCACTTGAACAAGCTGAAACTGTCAAAAGCAACGTAGTTAAACACACTAGAATAAAAATTAATCTTTTTGGATTAATAGTTTTATTGAACAAAATATACCCCCTTGTATGAATTAAATACATGGATGAAATTTTCCATGATATGCAAAAATTATAGCACCAATTATCTGAATGTTAACTTTTATTAAAGATAAAAAATAAAACTTTACATTTTTGTAACATAAAGCAGTAGTAAATATAAAATTTAAACCAAATTTGATTTATTTTATTTCTTGGGAGAAATTATTAATTTCCCAGAAAATAAATACTGAGCATTATAAAAATTGTATAGTCAGTAACTAAAAGCATTTATCTGGAGAATACTGATGAAAATTACACATATTGAAACAATTAGAGTAGACGAATACCCGCAGATTATTTGGGTACAAATTTATACTGATAATGGAATAATCGGATTAGGTGAAACATGGTATGCTCCAACAGTAGTTGAATCAGCAATTCATGACCATTTTGGACCATTATTGATAGGAAGAGACCCAAGTAAAATAGAATTGCATTGGAACTCTATGTTCGCTCTTTCTGACCATGCAGGATTTGGAGGAGGAGAAATGAGAGCAATTTCAGCAATTGATATGGCTCTATGGGATATAAAAGGTCAAAACGCAGGTGTTCCTATTTATGAGTTATTAGGAGGAGCTGTAAGGGAGAGAATAAGAGTTTATGCTACTGGCATGCCTTATAAAAATGTAGTAGACCATGTAAAAAAATTACTTGATAAAGGTATAACTGCAATGAAAGGTGGGCCAACTAT
>MDSV01221503.1_pt1 | contig 10735 bp, 11 predicted proteins | sample 810851 | NCBI WGS metagenome assembly MDSV01 (sample SAMN05326640, study PRJNA326480) | marine metagenome | isolation source: seawater | place: Atlantic Ocean: North East | collected 2012 | reverse complement strand
TTGAATAATGAAGCGAGATTCTCAGAATCCCATGATGCAGGCCCGACAGTAGCCACGACGCGAGTTCTTCTCATGGGCTGCTGTGGGGCCATGAGGACTAAAGCACTCCCTATGTAATCTCCATATTTCACCGAATACCGGTGCCATAAGCGAGGAATTCGAGTGTACCTCTTTTGTTCTGGTTACCACCTTTTGTCTTGTTCATAACCATGGATGTTTCAACTCTAACGTTGACAACTTCGTCCCAACCTTCGCCCATTGCTTGTTCTCTAAGACGCTGCATTACTTCGCTGCGGCCGTATGCCAGAACTTTGTCGTATGAAACAATGTTCCCTCCGAAAATCGATCGAATGGTTCCTAAGAATAATTGCCACCAAGATGGTGATACTGTGATATTAGACATTACTAGTCCAGTTTTTACTATTTGGCGACCTTCTACTGGCTTAGAAAGCGTGCTTAGGTTATCTTTTCCTAATTTTTGCATGGTTAATACTTCACGTGCCAATAGTTTTTTGCGGTACTTTCCTTGATGGAATCTTGCAAATAACATTGAATAAATAAATGCCAAAGTAGGAAATACAATGAATAGTAATACTGTTATGCCAATTGCGACAATAAGAAGAAGATCTCCAATTTCTGCACTGTTCAAAAAATCACCCTTCGACAACTGTTACTCCAGTTCCATAAGCGAATAATTCTGCAGCACCGCCTGCTACGCTGCTTGTTGCAAAACGGACATTCACTACGGCGTTTGCTCCTCTTTGAGATGCATCAATCATCATTCTGCCAAGGGCTTCTGTGCGTGCTTCCATTAGCAATTCAGTATACGCTTTCAACTCCCCACCAACAATGTTCTTTAATCCTGCTAAGATGTCTTTTCCTATATGTTTGGCACGAACGGTTGAACCGGTTACAATTCCTAATGAATTGGTGATTGTAAATCCGGGGATTGTCTCTGTATTGGAAGTCATTATTTGTTCCATGATTACTCTTCGGAATTTGAGGTGAAATTAACTTTTAGGTGAAATCCACTTTCCGGGATTTGGTTTTTTGATTGATACATATTTGCCAAAACTATTGCTAGTGCAATAAAGATTATTCCACACATTGATGAAGTAAATACTGAAGTTTTTGCAATCCAAGAATAATCACCACCTCCTGGCACACTGTCCATGTAGTTAGCCACAATTTCTGATGAAATATAAGATGTCCAAACATCTCCAATGACCTTTGTCACACCAAATAATATTCCCATTTGCATCATCTTTTCGTGTTGTGTCCAAAACATAACTATTGCAGGGACTCCAAAAATTATGGTTAAACCAGCAAATATTTGCGTCACTTCAGTTACATGAGACTCTTCTAAATCATCCATCATCGCAAGATATGACTGATATTCATCCCACTCTTGAATTGAAAAATTGTATTCTCTTTGTTCATCTTCAGTTCCGTTTACTGGATATTCGCCAGGGTTATCAGGGTCATTTCCGAAGGAATAGTGATTTATTCCGCCGATTCCAAAAATCTCCAAATAGAAAATGTTAGCAATCGAAAGTAGAACAATAACTCCTAGAATCATAGCGAACCCGCGCGCCCACCAAGGACTGTGATCGTTAATTGAATCAATATCCATATTATCACAAAATTGGTTGATTACGAAGCCATTCTAAATCTGAGATATACAATTGTCTAATGTCATCTAGACCAAGAACCAGCATTGCAAGTCTTTCCAAACCCATGCCCCATGCACAAACAGGGTCTTTGATTCCAAGAGGCTCTGTAACTTCAGGTCTGAATATGCCAGCTCCACCAAGTTCTAACCATTTACCTCGCCATTTCACTTCAACTTCAAGTGATGGTTCTGTGTAAGGAAAGTATGCAGGTCGTACTCTGACCTCAGGGTAACCCATTTTTGCATAGAAGGTTTTGAGGGTGCTTACAAGCATCCCCAAATTCGCTCCTGGCTCCATAATTATCCCTTCAATCTGATGGAATTCTGGCAGATGCGTTCTGTCGATTTTTTCCTTTCTGAATACACGATCTATTGCGAAAACTCTGCATGGTTCAGTTGGATTCTTTGCAAGGTATTGAATCGTATTCACAGTTGTATGCGTCCTCAACAAACCCTTTTGCGATATTGATTCACTAAATTCGCCACCCCAGCCTGTTGATTCAGTATCTCCTCCATGCTCGTGAATCGATTTCCAATCAGCTAGTAATTTAGAATCCAGTTCAATTTCTTTGGGCTCGTCAAGATAGAATGTATCCTGCATCTCTCTGGCTGGATGATCTTGAGGGATGAATAATGCATCCATATTCCACCCAGCAGTTTGAACATAATCATCAACTAACTCAGAGAATCCCATTTCCAAAAAAATTGAACGTATTCTCTCGATTAATGCCTGCATGGGGTGACTTCTACCTGAACGCGGCATAGTAGCTTCTAATGACACATCATAAGGTCTGAATTGTGCATCTTTCCATGTATCTGTTTGAAGTAATTCTGGAGTTATTTCTGCAATTCGAATGACTTCTTCTAACTCTTCATCGGGAATCTCCATGCCTGATCTCGTTACTTTCCAAGTACGTGTGACCATTTCAACCATTTCTACTAGATTTTTACGACCTTTAAAGTGAGAATAAAGCGGGTCTTCAATAGAAGGTGATTGAATAAAATCAGTCCTTGCAGCTATGGCTTCTGTAATTTCTTCAGGGTTGTCACAAGTAAATACCCCTCCTTCAATCGCAACTCCTAGGCCCTTTAGTAAACCAACTCCAGGGCCTGCTTCATGACGTTCAAAGTTAGAGGATAGATCTTTCATTGATGTATTTGGATTTGCTTGAATGAATTCCCACAACCTTGCTTCCAATAGTCCATCAGAAGCAGCCTTCTCTCCTTCATCGCCTAGAATAACACCAGTTACACTTGTTTCATTCATCTTGACATATTCATAATTCGATAAACCATGCCCTGCGGATACTGCAACAGCTTGGTCACTCCAATCACATGCCTCCAAAATCTCTTCTAAAGACCAACTTTCTTGTCGTTTTTTCAATGTGCGGAGCATCCGACGTTCAGGATTTGTTAACTCCGCCATGAGTGGTCGTGGCATAAGTAGGTCTTGAATGCCTTGGCGAAATCAATAATTCTAGCCTAATTAGCTATTTATTTCACCGCTCCCAACACAATTAATTAGCCTACAGAGGCCCGAAATGAAACATTACAGTATGGAGCCAACGGAGGGACTCGAACCCCCGACCGTCGGATTACAAATCCGAAGCACTACCAGCTATGCTACGTTGGCGTCAAACAGCCCGAGCCGCATTTCGTTCATGAATGCGTCGGCAGGACAATATCCTCCAACAGGCTCCGGAGATTATGGCTGGAGAGCACATCTTGAACGTTGCAGGCGCTGCAAAGCAAGGTAGTGATACCATCTTCAGTTGGTGGGCTCGTTATCAGGATGCTAAGGCTGCGGGTAGAGATGCTGTCAATGGGACAATCGGTGCACTGTTAGAAGATGATGGGGCTCTTGCAATCAACAAAGTCGTTGATGCTGCAGTTCGTGCAGCTCCCGAAGTAGAAATCTCAGCATATGCGCCTTTAGCAGGCCTTCCTTCCTTCTTAGATCTATCAAAGACGCTTGCCTTTGGAGATTCTAGAGAGCGTCTTGAAGAATTAGGATTTAACTTCGCTGCTACTGCGAGTCCAGGCGGAAGTGGTGCGTTGTATCTTGCAGCCAATAATCTTCTAGAACGGGGTCAAAGTGCACTGTTAAGAGATAGGCACTGGGGTCCATACAAGGGATTCCTAGAAAATAATGGAATCGATTTCGTGACTTGGCCACTTCTTCCACCAAATGGACACGATGAACATCCGTTTTTTGCAGCAAATGAGTTTGAAAAAAAATTGGAAGAATTGTGCCAAAAGCAGGACAAAATCATGGTTTGGTTAAATGACCCAGCCCACAATCCTACCGGACTTTCGATGAGTGATGAAGGACGTGCAGCCTGTCTTTCATCCTTTGTAACTTCAGCATTGAATAACGAATCTATTGGGCACACATTGTTAATCGACTCGGCATATTCACTATATGCAGATGAACCACATGCTTGGGCAGATACAATCCTTGGAGCAATTGAATCAGGAATGCCTTGGCCTGAAAACCTCTTGATTTGTATCGCAATTTCATTGTCCAAATCTCACACAATTTACGGATTGAGGACTGGCGCTCTAGTTAGTTTACATCCCGAAAAGGAAGTTACAGACCGCCTTAATACTGTTATGAGCGTAACTGGTAGACAAACTTGGAGTGCAGCTCCAAGAGTTGCTCAGTATTGTGTAAGTGAGATGCATTCTTCTGAAGAAGGCGGAGAGGCATGGGGCAAAGAAAGAGATCGGTTGAAAAAACTTCTAGACGATAGAAGGACTAATTTGAAATCTGAATGTGATAAATTGAATGTCCCCCTCAACCCTACAATGGATGGTTTCTTCGCTTGGATTGAGGCTGATGACCCAGTAGCAGTAGCAGAATCATGCGCTGAAATGGATGTGTATCTAGTACCCCTTAATGGAGGGGTAAGGATTGGTTTGTGTGCATTATCTGCATCAGATATGCCAAAAGTCGCTAAGGCATTAGCAAATGCAATGAGTTGATTCCATGAAGAATCGGAGAGAAAACTTTCTGATATCTGGAATTGTTCTAATTGTTTTAGGGGCTATGTTTTCCCTTGCAGTTGACATTGCTATGGGAGCTGTCGCTGGAATGGGAGGGATTCTTTGTTTCATAATTGGAATGTCAACTCCGTCTCAAATGGGGATGAGCCCAGAAGCAATTGCGGCTTGGACTCCTTCGATGGAGAGATTACCAGATGCAGGGAGATTCATGTATCGCGTTGATGTGACAATGGATGAACCATTTCAATCGACCATACTTTGCGGTCCATGCGGGCATCTAGAGACTGTTGATGGGCTAAGGCCGGATGAATATTCATGTCCATCTTGCGGCCGACAACTTTGGGTCAATGAAGAAGAATGAATCTGTTCAACTGCGTAAGCCTCTTCACCGGATTGCCTCTCGCAATGAACATGACAGCAGTGCGCTTGGATGGTAAAGCCTGCGCTGCAGACTTAGAAGAAAGGTTGAAGCAAAGAATTGCCAATTGTAATTCTCAACCTCATCTAGCGGTAGTAATCGTAGGAGATGACCCTGCATCTCATGTTTATGTTAGAAACAAAATCCGCTCTTGCGAAAGGTTAGGAATTAAATCCACTCATGTTGAATTACCTGCGGATTCTACACAACAACAAGTTGCTGAAACTATACTTTCGATGAATGAGGATTCCAGTTTACATGGAATACTAATTCAATCACCTTTGCCAAAACATATGGATGAAGAATCTCTCACTGATCTAATTGATCCAACAAAGGATGTCGATGGATTTCATCCTTCAAATCTCGGTAGAATCGTTCAAGGTCGGCTTGACGGAATGATTCCTTGTACCCCTGCTGGCGTAATGGAAATGTTACGCTGGGGTGGAGTTGAAATGTCTGGTAAAAAAGCAGTAGTAATAGGTCGTTCCTTCAATGTGGGAATGCCTCAGGCATTATTATTGGCAGCAAAAGGAGCAGACGCTACCGTTACAATTGTCCATTCACGTACTGTTGATTCCAAAGCCGAATGTTTGGCTGCAGATATTGTAATTGCGGCAGTAGGCCGTCCTGAAATGGTTACTGCTGACTGGATAAAGCCAGGTGCTGTAGTCGTTGATGTCGGAATTAATCGAGTTGAAGACTCTTCAAGAGAAAGAGGCTGGAGATTAGCAGGCGATGTTCACCCAGATGTCGCTGAAAAAGCGTCCCTTTTGTCCCCTGTTCCTGGAGGAGTAGGGCCAATGACGGTTGCTATGTTGATGGCTAATACTGTCACGTCCGCAGAAAGCCAACATTCTTGAGTTCAACACCCTAGTGTGTGTTATGGACCCGAAGCACCCTAACATTGCCTTTGCTGCGAATACCGGTGCTTTAGTATTCGTAGTTGTGCTGTTATTCTCATTTTTCCTGCCCGTGGGTACTCCCAAAGGATGGGCCATGCCGGAATCAATCTTAGGAGTACTAATTCCTATTTTATTCGCAATCTCTTGGTGGGCTAAAAGAGAACACGACATACCAATAGTGCATGCCCACGGTGGTGCTAACTCTCAGTATGAACAAATGGAAGATTTGCCTACAATGGTTAGTTTAGACAGTGCTAGTGAAAATGTAAATCCCAATACTGCTGCAGTTATTGCATCTATCATTGGGTCAGAAACAACTCAGAATGAATCTGCAGTTTCTATGGCTATTGATACTCTTTCCACAGGCGCTATTGGTGAATCGGCTGCGGCCGCAGTAGCACACAATGATGTAGACCATACAAAGGTCAACATGGAAGCTTTTGACCACAGGGGATTCCAAACACAGGGGGTCAAATCAGTACCTTTACCTGTAGTTCCAGCATTAGAACTACCTTCTTTACAAGTAGCAGAACTACCAGAAATGCCAGACCTTGAAGATTTATTGTCTGAGGATGCTAACTCAGCAGCACCTCCTCCATTGGATTTACCTGAGTTGCCTGAATTCTGAGTGATAATATGTGGACGGAATTTGTGGATTTACATTGTCATTCGTGGCATAGTGATGGACTGTGGTCTCCTGGGGAAATGGCGCAAAGAGCCTTTGACTCAGGTGTTAGGATTTGGTCATTAACAGATCATGATACAAATCACGGTTGGGATGAGGCCAAAGAAGCATGCGATAAATTAGGAATGAAGTTTATTCCTGGTGTTGAGATAACTTGTGAGGTTGAATTGCAGAGCGAGACTCATAATCCAACCTCTTGGCATTTACTTGCTTACTTCCCAGAAGGAGCATCTGAAGAATTCACTGAATGGTTATTAGACCTGAAGGAGGCAAGAATACCTCGGATGAAAAACATGCTTACTGCTCTAGAAGATTTAGGGTACAAAATTCCAATTGAAGATGTTGAAAAGCATGCATCTGGTTCCCTAGGCCGGCCACACTTAGCTAGGGCAATGGTAGATCATGGCATTGTTGAAACAGTTCAACAAGCGTTTGATGAGTGGATAGGAGATTCAGGCCCAGCATTCCGTGAACGTCCATTGCCCACGATTTCTGAATCGGTCAAGATGGTGCATCAATCTGGAGGAATTACTTCACTGGCTCATCCCAAATATTACGGAATTGAAACTGAGGTTTTGATTCCAAGACTTTTGAAATTAGGTGTAGATTGCATCGAAGCAATGCATAATTCCCATCCCGATTCATACAGATGGGAATTAATGCAATATGGCCTTCCAATTACTGTTGGCGGTGATTCACATGGTACAGAAAAAAGACCATCTCCTGGGAGAGTGGCTGTACCAATCAAGAATTTACACCGGTGCTTTCACCCGTAAAATTGTCCCATATCAGAGCTGCTTCGAATAGAAGTATTATCGGAATTGATACCAAAAACAAAGACAGAGGGTCTGGTGGTGAAAAAGCAGCACCTAGGACGAATGTAATGAACCAAATGTGTCTTCTAAATTCAAGCAAAGTTTCCCTATCGATCGCTCCACTTTGAAGAGATAAAAGAGTGATTAATGGGGCTTGGAAACCTATGGCACAGGCAAGGCACAAACTGACAATGAATCCAATAAATGAAGATAATCTCCATTCAGTAGATAATCCAGCAGCTTGAGCATCCGTAGCCAAATACTCTAGCAGCATAGGGGTCAAAAGATACCAAGAATAAATCAATCCTGCAGCAGTCAAAAGTATCGCAAAAATCGTAGTTATGATGACAGTCCTTGCTGGACGGGGGGTTTTTTTTGCAAGCCCACTTTGCCATGCTGCATCAATTAACAATGCAAGTATTGCAAAACCTGCGCCTAGCCAAGCACCAACTTTCACCTGCAACATGATAAATTCAACAGGTGTTAGAATGATTATATTCACATCGTCAGGCAATAATCCGACATTTAGCAACCATTCGACAACTCTGTGTGCAACAGGAATCCCTAGAACTAATCCTAGTAAGAAAAAAAACACTATCAATTTCATTCTACTTCTAATATGAAGAGAAATCTGATTGAACAGTTTCTTAATTTCTGGATCTATCAGGGGCTCTGACATTCACTCTTCCTCCCAAAGATGGGATGGTGTGGAATCAATAATCGATTTTCCAGCGTTTTTCAAACGTGCTATTCGGTAAACTACGAATCCAGTAATCCACATTGATGGGATTGACATAATGAGTGATTTTGTGACTTGGTCATCAACCCAATCATTCAGGTTATCTGCCCTTGTTGGCGAGTAATCATTCAGAATTCTAACTTCAATAACATCATCTACATCTTCTGCAGCATTATGCAAAATAATCAAATGCCAGAATTTTTCATCCGAAGTTATGATTTCTAATTCTTCACCAGGACCAATTGAAGTTGTAGTATGATTCTTAGACAACTCTTCCCAATCAATTACCCCATCGTCCATGTATCTTACAGATTCATCGACCCAGAGTACAACGATTTCGAGATTCAAATCCTCATCCCAATTTGTTATTTTTGTTGAGACTTCTTCTCCAAATTGTAATGGTGTAAGAATCTCATAAGTAGAATCTCCTCCTCCAAGGCGCATCGAGACACGTTCATCGATATTGTCGTTTTGGTAGGACACTGCTCCTATCACTAAGAATAGCATAAGTACGGTTATTGCACCTTCCCAAATAAAGTGCTTTTTCACCTTCGTCTTATCGACGCCTTCAAACCATTTGCCGTGGTTATTGCGTAACCTTGGCTGAATGTGGTGTATGAATAAAGCACCTATAGCTCCGACTAGCATTCCTAGAGGGATGTCGACAAACCAGTGAATTCCAAGATAAGCGATTGTGAAGACGAATAGAATTGTATTGATCACAATGAATAGGTGGTATGGCCAATGCGCCCAATCACGCATTCGAATCTTCTTCTCTTTGCAATGTAGCCAGTTTAGAAGAATCATTCCAAATGGAATTGCAACATGCAATGAAGGGACTGCATTATCCAATGGATCATGCGATGCGTAGAATACAGTGTACCAACCATCGTGGTACAAAAGTGCCTTCATTCCTGGTATCCAAGATGAAGTCACCTCTACATTGAAGAATAGATAGTAAGGTACTGCTATTGCATAGATTAACAAATAGTTCAACGTAACTTTGTCCGTCATGTCTCTTTCGCCAACATAGGCGAAGTAGACGGTTGTGATGTATATCAAGAATAGATAGATGAATAAATAGTGGAAATTCAAAAATTCAGTAAGAATTGCATTTTCAAAAGTCTTCTGTACCCATAATGTAGCATCACCTTCGAGTGTATAGATGTAATCTGTCCAGTTACCTGTACGAATTTTCATTGGTTCATTAAGGTCGTCAGTTAGTGCTTTCCACCTGATAATCACCATATATCCTAGAATATGCAGATAGTACCTATTCTCGTGAATTTTTTGAAATACGTTGTTGAGGGGTAGGCGTGTTTCCTTACAGCGGAGGGTAAACACCCAGCAGGTAAAGGGAGTCAAAATCAAGATGATTCCCATCATCACCCAGTATGGACTCATGTTTCAACCCCCTATGCTAACGGATATGAGCGTTTTCACTCCGTAGAGGTTGAACGGTTTCTTTCGTCCTCTGCTTTGGCAACTGCGATTCCATCTTCAACATCGACCTTACGAAGGATTAAGACACCTGCAATAATCAAAATTGAGAGAGCGAAAATTCCTACTCTTGAATCAAACCAGACTGTCATTAGAGCATAGATTAGAGGCCCGAGTAGAGCGGCAACCTTGCCAAAGAATCCGAAGAATCCGAAGAACTCAGCAGATCTTGTTTCTGGAACCATTTGTCCAAACATTGAGCGAGCTAATCCTTGAGAGCCACCAAGAAGTGCACCTGCAAATACTCCGAGTAGTAAGAACTGGAAGAATACACTCATGCCAAGTGGTTCCCAAACAATAGAGCGTGCTGTTTTAGGGATGAAATCAAGTGTGCCATCTCCAAGACTCGATGGATGGTTAATGCCAACTCCAGTTTCGCCATCAAGTTCACCTCCATCTACACTGTATGAAAATCTGGCTTCATCCATTGTAGATTCAAGCATTTCAAGATTATCTGCTGTTAGATTTACAGTTACAGGTATTGCTTTTCCATCTTTATCAAATGCCCATTTTACAGCATAACCTTGTCTCTTTACATCCTTATTTTGTTCGACAGGAAGAATGTTTTCATATTCCAATGCCCAGATTTGTTCATCATCATCTGGAAGTGCAGCAATATTGTTCACGCCTTCTCTCGCTTCTGCAATGTATGTATTTTCATCAGCATCCCAAGTATACTGAACATCATACTCTTCATGCTTCTCAAGTTCTAGCGGTGCGAATGATAGAGCTCCAACAATTACGAAACACCAACATACTAGTGAAAACTGTAAAGCGCTCTTAGTGCCCCACTTCTCCGCTAACTTTGTGAATCCAATGGCTGCTGGTGCTGCAACGAATTGGATGATTAGAATTGTTAGGATTAGTCCGGTAGTGGTTAATCCCAATACTACAATTCCAAACACTCCCGCAAGCGCAGTGACTGAATTGATTCCATCGATGAAACAGAAATATGCTATCATGTAGATGAATAGAGTTTTGAAACTCTTGATGTCTCC
>MDSV01091109.1_pt1 | contig 10735 bp, 9 predicted proteins | sample 810851 | NCBI WGS metagenome assembly MDSV01 (sample SAMN05326640, study PRJNA326480) | marine metagenome | isolation source: seawater | place: Atlantic Ocean: North East | collected 2012 | reverse complement strand
TGCTGACATTATTTCTGATAGAAATATCTATGGTTTTTTGCATAGTTAACTTATCCCCAGCATGATAACCACAAGCTATATTTGCAGAATTAACTATTTTTAGCAGTAAAGGGTCGTTTTCAGTGGAGTGAAATTTTGAACTTTCACCCAGATCACAATTAATGTTAATTTCCATATTCAAATCCTTGGTATATTCATTAAGAAATATTAAATATTATATCAATTTATGTTAAAGAAACTAAATAATATTGGTGATTCAGGCGTTGTTTGTGACTTTGGTGATGATGTAAATCGAACAATTAATGAAGAAGTAATTAAATTATTTCACTATTTTCAAAAACAAATATCCCTTGGTAAAATGGAAGGAATATTGAACTGTACTCCATCCTACAATAAACTAATAATTAACTTTGATTTAAAAAAAATAAATTCCAAAAAAATTCTTCAAATTATAAATTCAATAGATTTTTTAAAACTGGACCTTAATCAAGATCAAAAAAAGTGGACGATTCCTATTTGTTATGATTTTGAAATGGATTTAACAAATATGAGTAAAGTGTTAAAAATTGATAAAAGTGAAATTATCAAAATTCACTCAGAAACTATTTTTTTTATTTATATGGTTGGATTTGTTCCTGGGCATCCTTTTATGGGTGATTTAGATCCTAAGATATTTTTAAATCGTTTAAAAACTCCAAGAGTCAAAGTACCTGCTGGCTCAGTTGGAATAGTTGAAAAATTTTGTAACATATATCCTTATCAAAGTCCCGGTGGTTGGAATATAATTGGAAGAACCCCTATTAAATTATTTGATAATAAAAATGAAACTAATCCTTGTCTATTATCACCTGGTGATATCGTAAAGTTTAAACCTATTTCAAAAAAAGAGTTTAATAAGTTGAATAATGAATAATATTTTTTTTAAAGTGTTGAGACCAGGTATAAACACAACCTACCAAGATAGTGGTAGATTTAGAATGCAACATTATGGTTTGCCTGCTGGTGGATGCATGGATAAAGAAGCTTTCACCCTAGCAAATGCACTTGTTAAAAATAATACCAACGAGGGAATTCTTGAATTTGCCTATCAAGGTCCAATGCTAGAACTTATTAATGGTAAAACAAAAATTGCGATAACAGGTAATGTTATTTTTAAAATTATTTATAAAGATGATACAGCAATAGAAGGTGTATGTAATAGAAGTTATAATTTAGTTGAGGGAGACAAAGTTGATATTCTTGCAACAAAAGATTCAGTTTATGGCTGTCTAGCTGTACAAGGTGGTTTCAATCTAAAACCTTTTTTCAATAGTGTTTCAACTTTAGCAATGGCAGGCATAGGTCCCAATGAAGGGAAAAAAATTACAATAGATGAAAAAATAATTTTAAAAAAAAATAGAAATGAAGAAAAAAATTTTTCAATAGATGTTAGTTTAAATAGAACAAATATAATTAGAGTTTTAAAAGGAGCACAATATGAATATTTCATGAAGGAAAGTCATAAAGAATTTTTTTCTTCAAGCTACAATATTACAAACCTAACAGATCGTATGGGCATGAGATTGAATGGACCAATTATTAAAAATACTATTAATGCAAATATAAAATCAGAGGGAATTATTAAGGGTGCTATTCAGGTCCCTGCGGATGGTCAACCAATAATACTTTTAACAGATCATCCAACAATTGGAGGCTATCCCAAAATAGCATATGTCATATCAGCTGATTACGATTTGTTGGTTCAAAAAAAACCAGGGACAAACATCTCGTTTAAGTGTATAGAACTCGATGAAGCTGAAAAACTTTATAAAGATAAACAAAATAAATTATCAAAAATTATAAATGGAATTAAGGAAATAAATTGAATTATTTAAACAAAGCTCCTGGCTCAATTTTAATTTTTTTAGGAGCGTTATGCTTAAGTTTTGGAGGCCTGATAGTAAAGTCATTTGAAGGAGCTACAGAATGGCAAATACTTTTTTGGCGTCAATTTTTCTTTGCTATAACTGTAGTAGTTTACTTATTATTTTCTTATAAAAAAAATTTCTTCAAAATTTTTATTAAATCTGGAATTCCTGGCTTTATAGCAGGCTTTTTTCTATCTTTAGGTTTTTCAGCATATGTTTTTGCAATGTATTATACAACTGTAGCAAATACTCTTTTTATTATTACTACCGAAACTATTTTTTTGGCATTCTTTGGATATATTTTTTTAAAAGAAAAAATCAATTTAGTAACCTTTATCTCAATACTTCTAGGTATGTCTGGTGTGTTATTAATTGTGGGAAGTTCTTTATCTATACAATCTAGCGAACAGTTTTTTGGAAATATTGTGGCATTTGTTATGCCAATTTCTTTTGCAATATTGATAATTATAATAAGAAAATATCCAAATGTAGATATGGTTCCTTCACAATTTACAGCTGGCGTTTTCGCTGCAATAATTGGTTATTTAGTTTCTACGGAGTTATCAATTTCAAACCATGATTTATTCCTAGCTTTCTTAGCTGGAGTTTTTCAAATAGGCTTTGGATTTATTTTAATCACCATAGGATCTAGAACCACCCCAGCAGCTGTAGTAGGGATTTTAATGTTAACAGAAGCAGTTTTTGGTCCATTATGGGCATGGTTGTTTATAAATGAAATACCACCAATAAGTGTTATATTAGGGGGAGGAATTATTATTTTTGCAATTTTATTTGAATTTTTTTTAAGCCCAAAAAAACACTAGTTTTATTATTTGACTTTTATTAACATCTAGATAACATTAAAATAATACGGGAGAGACCAATTTATTGGCGCCGAAGGAGCAACCACCCCGGAAACTCTCAGGCAAAAGGACCGTACATAATAACTCTGGAAAGAAGGCGTAGCCTCACCGAAGGAATAAATCTCTCAGGTAAAAAGACAGATGGGGTTTATAAGAGTTATTATGGATATACAAAAAACAGCTTTATACGAATATCATAAAAGTCTTGGAGCAAAGTTTGTTGCATTTGCAGGTTATCAAATGCCAGTTCAATATACTTCAGGTATTGTTGAAGAACATAAACTTACACGAAGTAAAGCTGGACTTTTTGATGTATCGCATATGGGCCAACTTTTTATTGAAGGTAGTTCTGATTTAATAAAAGAATTAGAAAAAATTATCCCAACAGATTTAAAAAATATTAAACTTAATCAATCTAAATATTCTTTTCTTATAAACGAAACTGGAGGGATTTATGATGACTTGATAGTTACAAAAATAGATAAAGGTTTTAATATAATCTTAAATGCTGCCTGCAAAAAACATGATTATAAAATTATTAAAGAAGCATTGTCTAATAAATTTAAACTTACACTTCATGAAGATTTATCTTTAATTGCATTACAAGGACCAAAAGCTGAAAAAATTTTGGAAGAAGTAATTAATGGAGTTTCTCTTCTAAAATTTATGAATGGAAATTATTTTTTTTATGAAGACCATAAAATTTATATTACGAGATCTGGATATACAGGTGAAGATGGTTTTGAAATATCTTTACCAAATAAAATAGTTGAAAAATTTGCAAAAACTTTAGTATCAAAGGGTGCTGAGCCTATAGGCCTGGGCGCTAGAGATACTCTACGGCTGGAAGCTGGCTTATGTCTTTATGGACATGATATTAATGAAACAACTACACCAATCGAGGCAAATCTTAAGTGGGCAATATCTAAAAGAAGAAGAGAAGAAGGTGGTTTTTTAGGATACAATAAAATTAAATCAAATATGGATGGGAAATTATCTCGTTTAAGAGTAGGAATTAAACCAATTGGGAAAATTATTGCAAGAGAAGGTGCAAAAATATTTTCTTTAAGCAAAAGTGAAATTGGTTCAATAACTAGTGGAACTTTTGGGCCTAGTGTTAACAGGTCTATAGCAATGGGTTATGTAAAATATGATTTTGCAAAACCTGGAACAAAAATCCTTTTGGAAGTTCGAGGAAAAAAACATGAGGCAGTTATAAACGAACTTCCCTTTTATAAAAAAAACTATGTGAGGTAAAAATGGATGAAGTAAAATATTCAAAAGAACATGAATGGATTAAATTAGAAGGAGATATTGCAACAATAGGAATAACTAAGCACGCAACAGAGATGTTAGGCGACATAGTTTTTGTAGAACTACCAGAAAAAGATTCTTCAGTAGAAAAAGATGGAAATGCTGGAGTAGTTGAATCTACTAAAGCAGCAAGCGATGTTTATACACCAGTTTCTGGACAAGTTATCGAGTGTAATCAGACTATAGTTGATGATCCTTCAAAAATTAATAATGACCCAGAAAATCAAGCGTGGTTTTTTAAATTAAAAATCAAAGATAAATCTGAAATGAATAATTTAATGAACAAAGATGAATATATTAAATTTGCAAAAGAGAATGCTAGTTAAATGTTAAAAAACGCTCAAAAAGATTTTATTCAAAGGCACATAGGTCCCTCGGAAGAACAGCAAAATATAATGCTTAAAGAATTAAATTATAAAAATCTAGATGAGTTGATTTCAAAAACGGTACCAGAAAAAATTTTATTAAAAGAAAATTTAAGCATTGGAGACTCAAATTCAGAGTATAAAGCCCTTAGAAAATTAAAAAATATTTCTAAAAAAAATAAAGTTTATTCCAGTTTTATTGGAATGGGTTATTATGGGACCTATACTCCATATGTAATACTTAGAAATATTTTGGAAAATCCAGGATGGTATACATCTTATACCCCGTACCAACCAGAAGTAGCACAAGGAAGGCTTGAGATGCTTTTAAACTTTCAACAAATGGTCATAGATTTTACTGGCATGGATATCGCCAATGCATCACTTTTAGATGAAGGTACAGCTGCGGCTGAAGCTATGGGTCTTAGCTATAGATTATGCAAAAATAATTCAAAAAAAGTATTTGTTTCAAAAAACTGTCATCCTCAAACTATTGATGTCATAAAAACGAGAGCGGAACCTTTAGGTTTAGAGATAATAGTAGGAGATGAAGATAAAGATATTACTGAAAGTTTTATCTGCGGAATAATACAGTACCCTGGTACTTTAGGAGATATTAAAGATCCTAGCGAAGCAATTAGCAAAATACACAAGCAGAATGGAAAAGCAGTATTAGTCTGCGACCTACTAGCTTTAGCTAAACTTAAAACGCCAGGTGAATTAGGGGCTGACATAGCAGTAGGAAGTTCACAACGCTTTGGTATTCCAATGGGATATGGTGGCCCACACGCAGCTTTCTTTGCTACAAAAGATGAATATAAAAGATCAATGCCAGGAAGAATAGTTGGTGTATCTGTTGATAGACATGGAAATAAAGCTTTTAGATTAGCTCTTCAAACAAGAGAACAACATATAAGAAGAGATAAAGCTACAAGTAATATTTGTACAGCTCAAGCATTGCTTGCTATAGTTTCTGCTGCATATGCAGTGTATCACGGTCCTAAAGGAATTAAAAAAATATCAGAAAGCGTTTCTCAATTAACTAAAAATTTTGCTGATAAGTTAAAACAATCAGGTTATGAACTTTATTCAGATTATTTTTTTGATACTGTTACAGTAAAGACTTTAGATAAAACAGATAAAATTTATAAAAATGCACTAGATCAACAGGTAAATATTAGAAAGGTAAATTCTGAAATGTTAGCTGTTTCTTTTGATGAAAGAAAAAACCTTTATAGAGCCAATCAATTATTAAAAATTTTTAATTGTTCTGAAACAATTAAAGAAACAATGAACAAAAGTTTATCTAATTTACCAAAAAATTTATTAAGATCTTCAACTTATTTAGATCACCCAGTTTTTAACAGCTACCATTCAGAAACAGAAATGCTTAGATATTTAAAAAAATTGGAGGACTCTGATATTGCCCTCAATAGATCAATGATAGCTTTGGGTTCTTGTACCATGAAGTTAAATTCTGTTTCTGAAATGATACCAGTAACTTGGAAGGAATTTTCACAACCCCATCCATTTTCCCCAGTGGAACAAGTAGATGGTTTTAGAGAATTATTTACAGATCTAAAAAATTGGTTGAGGTCAATAACTGGTTTTTCTGGTGTTTCTTTACAACCAAATGCAGGCGCGCAAGGAGAATTTGCTGGCTTGATGGTTATTAGAAAATTTCACGAAAAAAATGGCCAAAAAAATAGAAATGTTTGTTTGATACCAAGTTCTGCACACGGAACTAATCCCGCGAGCGCACAAATGGTAGGAATGAAAGTTGTTGTTGTTAATTGCGATAAATACGGAAATGTAGATTATGAAGATTTAAAGAAAAAAGCTGAAAAATATTCTAAAAATTTAGCAGCCTTAATGGTTACATATCCCTCTACTCATGGAGTTTTCGAAGAAAAAATAACAGATATTTGTGATTTGATACATAAACATGGAGGCCAAGTTTACATGGATGGGGCAAATTTAAATGCTTTAGTCGGTATAGCAAAACCAGGTAATTTTGGTCCTGACGTTTGCCATATTAACTTGCATAAAACATTTTGTATACCACATGGGGGAGGAGGGCCAGGGATGGGCCCAATTGCCTGTAAAAAACATTTAGAGATTTACTTACCCAATCACTCAATCATTACTGACTGCGGACCAGCAACTGGAATAGGAGCAGTTTCAGCAGCACCTTGGGGCAGTTCTAGTATTCTTTCTATATCATGGATGTATATTAAAATGATGGGTTCGGAGGGTTTAAAACTTGCTACTCAAAATGCAATTTTAAATGCTAATTATATTGCGCATAAACTCAAAAATCATTTCCCCATATTATATAAAGGTAATAACGGCAATGTAGCTCATGAATGTATTATTGATATAAGAAAAATTAAAAGCGAAACAGGAGTAACAGAAGAGGATATTGCTAAAAGATTAATCGATTTCGGGTTTCATGCGCCAACTATGTCTTGGCCTGTACCAGGAACAATGATGATAGAACCAACTGAAAGTGAAAGTTTATCTGAAATAAATCGGTTTTGTGAAACATTAGTAAAAATTAAAGAAGAGATTGATAAAATAAAAAATGGCCAATTTGATAAAATTGATAATCCCTTAAAAAATGCGCCACACACACATGTAGAGCTAACTGCTAATAAATGGACACATAAGTATGATAGAGAAACTGCAGCTTATCCTTCTGCGACTTTAAAAACTTATAAGTACTGGCCACCAGTTGCTAGAGTAGACAACGTTTATGGAGATAAAAATCTTTTCTGTTCATGCCCTTCGCTTGATGATTATAAAGAAACAGCAGCTTAAACATCTACATTTATGAAAGTTGCAGTTATAGGATCAGGTATATCTGGACTAAGTGCAGCCCATTTTTTATCAAAAAAGTATACAGTTGATTTATTTGAAAAAAATAATCATTTTGGTGGACACTCTTACACAATAGATATTCCAGACAGCAACTCAAAAGAATTAATATCTCTTGATTTAGGATTTATAGTATTTAATAAAATTAATTATCCAAATTTATTAAATTTTTTTCATGATTTAAATATCAATTATGAAAAAAGCAATATGTCATTTGCCGTCTCTGTAAAAAATTCTAATATTGAATATTCAGGAAGCGGATTAAAGGGAATTTTTTCAAATAAACTAAATATTTTTAATATCAATTTTTTAACAATGCTAAAAGATATTTTTTACTTTTATAAATTCGCTGATAACATGAATAAAACTGACTATAAAGATCAAACATTAGGTGATTTCTTAAAGACAAAAAAATTGTCAAAGTATTTTATAAACTTTCATATTATTCCAATGGTGGCAGCTATTTGGTCCATGTCACCAAATTTAGCTGAAAAAATGCCAATGGAATTATTTTTAAATTTTTTTAAAAACCATGGACTTTTTAGGATAAAAAATAGACCACAATGGTTTACAGTAACTGGTAGAAGCAAAGTTTATGTAAAAAAAGTTTTACAAACTATTAGCGGTGAGTATTTTAAAAACTATGAAATTAAAAGCGTACACAGAAATAACAATAGTGTGAGATTATATTACGGGACATCAAATGAGTATTTTGAGTATGATAGAGTCGTTTTTGCAACTCATGCAAACGATACATTAAAATTAATTAACAACCCTACAGAAAATGAAAAAAGAATTTTAAGCAATTTTAAGTATAAAAAAAACTTAGCGATTCTTCATACTGATACACGTCTAATGCCAAATAAAAAGATTGCATGGTCTAGCTGGAATTCAATTTTAGATAAAAATGATATAGAAAAGAATTGTGTTACCTATTGGTTAAATAAATTACAAAATTTAAAAACAGATAATAATTATTTTCTTACATTAAATCCTGTTTATAAAATAGAAGATAAAAAAGTAATTAAAAAAATAGATTTTTCACACCCATTTTACGATTTACAATCTTTTAGAAGTCAAAAATATTTAAATGAATTGCAAGGAAAAAACAATAGTTGGTTTTGTGGTAGCTATTTTGGATATGGATTTCATGAGGACGCTTTAAAATCGTCATTAAATATAGTGAATCGTATATGAGAAATTTTAAGTCATGCATATATACAGGATTAATAACACACAAAAGATTCAAGCCCAAAAAACATTTTTTTTGTTACAAAGCTTTTTCTTTATTAATTGATTTAAACGAAATTGAAGATTTAGACAAAGATATTAATTTTTTTTCATACAACAAATTTAATATTTTAAGTTTTTATGATGTTGATCATGGACCCCGGGATGGAAGCTTTTTAAAGCAATGGGTAAAAAAAAACTTAGTTAAAGCAAAAATAAATATTAAGGGAGGATCTGTCAAACTACTTTGTTTTCCAAGATTCTTTGGATATGTTTTTAACCCTTTAAGTATTTTTTATTGTTATGACAAAAAATCTAATCTTAAGGCAATACTTTATGAAGTAAAAAATACTTTTAATGAACAACATACTTACGTATTTAAAAGTAAATCAAATTCAAATTTAATTTTACACAAATGTAGAAAAAAGTTTTATGTATCCCCGTTTATAAAAATGAAAACTTTTTACAACTTTAGATTGTCCAAACCTCAAAAAAAGATTGATATTTTAATTAAACAAACTGATGCTTTTGGACCGTTACTTATGGCACGCCAGGTAGGTAAAAGAGTAAGATTAAATAGCCATAACTTATTCCATCAGTTTTTGAAGCATCCTTTGATGTCATTTAAAGTTATTGGAGCGATACACTTTGAAGCATTTAGATTGTGGTGGAAAGGAGTTAAATTAGTAAAAAAAAAGGTTAATATAAAAAATAACTTATCTTTTGAAAACTAATGAATTTGAATTATCTTGCGGACCGTTTTATTTTTTGGAATCTCAAAAAGATTGCATATGGATATTTAGAATTAACTGATTCAAATGGTAATACCTATTTTTTTGGGAATAAAAATAATTCATTAAAAGCAAATATAAAAATTAATGATCCAAGTTTTGCACTAAACTTATTAAGACATGGGAGTAGTGGGCTAGGAGAGAGTTATATAAAAAATGGATTTGAAACTAATAATTTGCCAGCGTTGATAGAACTAAGTGCAAGAAATATTAATGTTACATATAAGTTTTCTGGTTTGCTGAAAATGCCATTTATACAAAGTATTTTAAACAAGTTAATTCTAACAAATACAAGAGAAAGAAGTAAAAAGAATATTTCTGCCCATTACGATCTAGGAAATGAATTTTTTTCAGTATGGTTAGATAAAAGTTTAACGTATTCCTGTGGTATTTTTAACTCGAATGATGAGACTTTAGAAAAAGCTCAAATCAATAAATATAATAAACTGATAGATTTAATTCGTCCTAAGCCAGGTAGCAATATTTTAGAAATAGGATGTGGATGGGGAGGTTTTGCAGAACAAATTGCAAAAAATTATGATGTAAAATTAGATTGTATAACAATTTCAAAAAAGCAATATGAATATACCAGAGCAAAAATTAATAAACTTGGTCTAAATCATAAAGTTAATATTAATATGATGGATTATAGAGATGTTAGAAAAAACTATGATAATATTATTTCTATAGAAATGATAGAAGCAGTTGGAGAAAAATATTTAAGCAGTTACTTTAAATCTATTAAGGAAAACTTAAACCCTGAAGGGCGTGCAGCAATACAATCAATAGTTATAAGTGATAATTTATATGATAGATATAGAACTAAAGAAGATTTTATACAAAAGTTTGTATTTCCTGGAGGTTTTTTACCTTCTTTAAAATCATTAAAAAAGTTATCATCAAGTTCAGGTTTAGTTTTTGATTCCCAAAATTTATATGGAGAACACTATTCTAATACCTTGCAGAAATGGAGAAAAAGCTTTTTAAACTCTTGGGATCAAATATCTAGACAGGGTTTTAATTTAAGTTTTAAAAATATGTGGGATTTTTACCTATCTTATTGTGAGGCTGGATTTAAGTCAAAAAATATAGATTTAATTCAATTTTCGTTGTGTAATAAATAATTATATATGAAAATTATATTTACTATATTATTTGCAATTTTATTAACTAGTTGTTCAGGAAACAAAATGAAACCAACAGATTTTAAAGATCAAAAACCAAGGTTAATTATAGAGGATTATTTATCAGGAAATGTAAAAGCATGGGGAATTTTACAAAACAGATCTGGTAAGGTAACAAGACAGTTTTCAGCTGATCTAAATGGAAAATGGGATGGAAACATACTTATTTTAGATGAAAAATTTAACTGGTCTGACGGCGAAATT
>MDSV01039714.1_pt1 | contig 10735 bp, 15 predicted proteins | sample 810851 | NCBI WGS metagenome assembly MDSV01 (sample SAMN05326640, study PRJNA326480) | marine metagenome | isolation source: seawater | place: Atlantic Ocean: North East | collected 2012 | reverse complement strand
GTTGCGTATTTACTATCCTTAAAGTCTAACTTAATTTTTTTTGTGCTTATATTTGTGTTTATACTTTCCATTAATTTTTCACCATATTCTTTTTATTTAATTTTTCAAATTCGACAGGTTTAGGCTTTTGATTTTCGTGTGGGTGAGAAGAGCCATTATATATTTTTAGTTTAGTTAATTGTTTTTTAGCCAATGGACCACCTGGTAACATTCTTTTGACTGCTAATTTCAAAATTTCGTGAGTTTTATTTTTTTCCTTCAACTGTAAGGGAGTCGTTTCTTTTATACCTCCAGGGTGACCAGTATGTTTATAATATTTTTTGTCTTTATATTTTTTTCCTGTAAATCTAATTTTTTCAATATTAGTCACTATTACAAAATCTCCATTATCTATATGGGGATTATAAGTTGACTTATTTTTACCTCTCAATACTTTAGATATATAAGAAGCCAATCTTCCTACAGCTGCATTCTCAGCATTGATTAGATACCAATCTTTTTTTACTTCTTTTTTTTTAATAAAGGGTGTCATAATTTATGGCGATAATTACTCATATTAACTAAAAAAGTCAATTTAATTAATGCGATAATAATAAAGATTAATTGCACTTAAAGTAAGTAGAAGACTGAAGATTTGATGTCCTGAAGCTAAAAAAATATTTAATCCACTAATTAAAGTTATTATACCTAAAATAACTTGAATAAATAAAATAGTAATGAAAATGTAGAAAGGTTTCATGAGATCTAATTCTTGATTTTTAAAAATATAAAAACCAACTATAAAAGTATAAATAATAATAAAATACGCAATATTGCGATGATAAAACTGCACTAAACTATGATTATCTAAATCAGTAAAATCTTTAACTTTTTTAATAATAATATCATTAGGAAAATATCCACTGTTCATTAGTGGCCATGTTTGATATATTTTTCCTGCATCAAGACCTGAAACGAAAGCTCCTATAATTACTTGCACAAAGATAATCAAAATTAGAAAAAATAATAAAAAATTATTTTTACTTATAGTAAAAAAGTTCTTAAATGTTTTTTTCCTTATATTAAGTATTAACCAAAAAATTAATGAGATTATAAAAAAAGCAATACTTAAATGTAAAGATAATCTGTAATGGCTTACTGTTATATCGTTTACTAATCCACTTTTAACCATATACCAACCAACAATTCCTTGAACAATAATTAGAAATAAAATTAGGTAACAAATATATAAATATTTTTTATGAATTTTTGTTTTAAAATGAAAATATAAAAGTGGTATAAGAAAAAAAAGCCCTATTATCCTTCCAAACATCCTATGAAAATATTCCCAATAATAAATAATTTTAAACTGTTCTATGGTCATATCTTTATTAATTAATTGATACTGAGGTATCCCTTTATAAAGAGAAAAATATCTTTCCCACGAATCATTATTTAAAGGAGGCAAAACACCTTTAAATAATTCCCACTCTGTAATTGACAGACCAGAATCAGTTAGTCTGGTTAAACCACCGACTATAATCATTAGAAAAACCATACAGAAAGACAGTATCAGCCAGTTATAAAACAATTTATAATTTTTTTGATCATATGATTGCATATAGTGAATATATATTTTAAATTTTAATTTTGATAATATCTTTATGTCGCTATGATTAACAAAAATATAATAAACATAAGAAAAAAATTAGATAAACTTGATAATTCATTTTTAAAATTGATTAAAAAAAGAACCTATTTAGTTAATAAAGTTTTAGAAAATAAAAAGTTTAAAAAAGATATAATTGACCAAAACAGAATTTCTGTAATATTGAAGAATATCGCAAAGAAGTCAAAAAGGAATGGAATTGATCCAAAAATAACAGTCAAAATATGGTCAGCTATGATTAAAGCTTATATTGATTACGAATTCAGGAATTTTAAAAAATAATTATTTGCTATGAGGTGGAAGTTTTTTTTCAATAAAATATTCGTGCTTTCTCGTGTTAGGATTATACTTTTTGAGTTTTAATTTGTTTTTAACTTTTTCCCCTTTTGTAGGTTTTTTGGCATAATAAATAAATTTACTATCTGGATTGCTTTCTGGAACCATTCGTATTTTTAAGTGTGATTTTTTCGCCATTATTTTTTTTTTAATTTTTTTATCTTCTCTAAAATTTTTCGACTTTTTTCTTTAATATTTTTTTTTAGATAATCAGCTTTTAAACCATATGAATTGTAATCGTCAAGACTATTTATATTTGATTTAAGGAGATTTTTTACACCATTTATAGTCATACCTTTGTCTTTTAACAGAAACTTAATTAATTTAATACTCGCCACTTGTTTTTCAGAGTAATATCGTCTTTTTTTCAATACTATTGGTCTTATTTGTTTAAATTCTTTCTCCCAATATCTTAAAATATAATTATATGGTTTTTTTGTTTTAGGATTAACTAGATCAAGCAAATTTGCTAATTCTGTTATATTAATTAACTTTACCATTATAAATTTTTCATTTTTTCGTTTAAATATTTAGAAACTGTAATACTCAATGATTTTCTTGCTTTGATTAAATAATTCTTTTTATTTTTCGGATTCCTTCCCAATCGTTCATTTTTATTTAAAACTCTAAATGTTATAAAATTCTTAATACTGGTTTCTTTAAGTTTTATTGAATATTTTAATATATCAATCAGATCATTAGTGATCTTGTATGTATAAGATGCTGGTAAACCGGTTTTTAAATTTATTTTTGTAGATATATCTTTTTTTGTTAAACTAATTTTCTTAATCTTTGACATTCAAATGATTGAGATTGTTTCTTATTTGACCCATTAAATTACCTTTAATAATTCTATAACATAAATCTATTGAATAATAAAAACCAATTGAGTCAGTTGAGCCATGACTTTTTACAACAGGTCCGTTTAGGCCTAAAAATATTGCTCCATTATACTTTCTGGGATCAATTCTTGATTTAAATTTTTTAAGAGAAAAATATGAGAATAATAACGAAAATTTTGAAAAAATATTTTCAGAAAGTGATTTTTTTAAATTATCAACTAAAAACTTAGCTGTACCTTCTGCAGTCTTAAGAGCAATATTCCCAGTAAATCCATCTGTAACAATTACGTTCGATTTACCTTCCATTAATTCATTTCCTTCTATATAGCCGTTAAACAAAAAATTATTTTCATTACTTAAATTTTTTAATTTTAAAAAAGCCTTTTTTAACATTTCAGTTCCTTTGATTTCCTCAGAACCTATGTTTAAAAGAGAAACATAAGGTTTTTGGTTTGGAAAAATTGATTTGAATAATGCAGCACCCATTTCTGAAAAATCTATTAAGTTTTTCTCATCGCACTCAATATTTGCACCTAAATCTAAAACTACACTCATACCCTTCTTGCTCGGCCATAAGCCAGCTAGAGCTGGTTTACTAACTTCTTTCATCATTTTTAATATCATTCTTGAAATTACCAGTAAAACACCTGTATTACCTGCTGATAAACTTATATCAGCTCCTCCATTTATTTGTGCTTGTACAGAATTCCACATACTAGTATTTTTAGAATTTTTAATCGCAGTCAAAGGCGACTCTTCATCTGAAACTACTGACTCTGTATGAATTACTCTTACAAGTTCTTTTGAAATATTTAGATTTGAAATTTCTTTTTCTAATATATTTTTATCTCCATATAAATGAATAACAAAATCATTATTAGATTTATTTTTTCTTAAAAAAATATTTAAACCGTCTATATTTTTTTTTGGAGCATCTTCCCCACCCATTGCATCTATAGCAATAGTAATTTTTTTTTCCATTTTAAGTGATTAAATATCTAATATTTTTTTTCCGTTATAAAATCCGGACTTTAAATCAACATGGTGCGATAATCTATATTCACCACTTTTTTTATCTTCAACAATATTAACAGTGGAAATTCTATGATGAGATCTTCTCATCCTTTTTTTAGAAACAGATGTTTTTCTTTTTGGTACAGCCATTATTAAACCTTAAATTTTAAGGCATCTTTTATCATGGTTTCAGGACTTATTTCAAAACAAAAATGATAAAAATTAATGAAATATTCATTAAAAAGCTTGAATTTATTACTGTTTGAATCATTTAATTGAGGAAAATACTTTAGAATCAAATTTTTGTTTAATTTAATACTGGTTTTTGAAATATTAATCTTTAATAAAATATCATAAAAGATTTTATTTAGATCTTTCATTTTTTTATTAACTGCTACATCTCCAAAACCTAATTCTCTTAAATTATTTTCAATAGCATAAAATAAACTATCATAAGATTCTTGTGGAAATTCAATTTTTTTCTTTCTAAAATTAAGTAGAATAATAGAAAAGTGTATAAACATTAGATATATTCTAGTTTCAAAAACGTCCTTTAAATCAATTTTACTATAAAAATATAAATTTCTAGATAATTGTAATAATGTATTGTAAAGATCTAGACTATGGCTATGGCTTTTAAATATCATCTAAAAATAATCCTTTTATTCGTATTTCTTATTTTATTAGGCTGCCAATTACAAGAGCCTGCAAAAAATCATGGAATATTATTTTTAGATAATAGATCAGAAAAACTAACGATAAACAAAAGCAATAAAAATGATGTAGTAAAAATACTTGGTCAACCACACTCAAAGAGTTATGATGGAGATGATACTTGGATATATATTGAAAGAACTTTGAGTAAGGGAAAATATCATAAGTTGGGTCAACATGAATTAAAAACTAACAATACTTTGATACTTAACTTTGATAAATATGGCGTATTAAAAACTAAAGATTTTTACAATAAAGAAGATATAAATAAGATAAAATTCTCAGAGAAAACTACGACAAATGACTTATCCAAAAAAAGTTTTGTAGAAAGTTTTTTACAAAGTGTTAAGCAGAAAATGTATGGGAAGAGATAAGCTAATGTGCAATCACTGCTAATAATAATAAAGCTACTATATTAGTAATTTTAATCATTGGGTTTACTGCTGGCCCTGCTGTATCTTTATAAGGATCGCCCACAGTGTCGCCTGTAACGGCTGATTTATGAGCTTCAGAACCTTTACCACCAAAATTTCCATCCTCGATATATTTTTTAGCATTATCCCAGGCACCACCGCCAGCAGTCATTGAAACTGCTACGAATAAACCGGTAATTATAACACCTAGCAACATAGCTCCCAATGAAGATAGAGCCGCTTCTAGACCTCCTATTTGTAATATTATAAAATACAAAATTATTGGAGATAAAACTGGCAATAGTGAGGGAACAATCATTTCCTTTATTGCTGCTTTTGTGAGTAAATCAACTAATCTCCCATAATCTGGTTTTCTTTTACCTTTCATAATTCCAGGTATCTTTTTAAATTGTCTTCTTACTTCTATAACTACAGCTCCTCCTGCGCGACCAACTGCTTGCATTCCCATAGAACCAAATAAGTAAGGTAACATTCCCCCAATTAAAAGCCCAGCTACAACAAATGGATTAGATAAATCAAAAGTTACATTTACACCTTCTAAAGCAGATCCTCTAACTGTTGAAAAATATTTTATGTCTTCTGTGTAAGCAGCAAACAAAACTAAGGCTCCTAAACCTGCAGATCCAATTGCATAGCCTTTAGTCACTGCTTTAGTTGTGTTTCCTACAGCGTCAAGTGCATCAGTAGTTTTTCTAACATTTTTAGGAAGTTTAGACATTTCAGCAATTCCGCCTGCATTATCTGTTACTGGGCCATAAGCATCTAAAGCAACTACCATGCCAGTTAAAGCCAACATTGCTGTAACTGCAACGGCAATACCATATAAACCTGCTAAATTATTTGTGTATAAAATTCCTGAAACTATAATAAGAGCTGGTATAGCTGTAGCCTCCATTGAAACAGCTAAACCTTGTATAACGTTGGTTCCATGTCCTGTAGTAGAAGACTTAGCAACTGACTGAACAGGCCTGTAATTTGTACCAGTATAATATTCTGTAATCCAAATTAATAATCCAGTGATAACAAATCCAACAACTCCACAAATATAGAGATTTAAACCAGAAAAAGTTTTTCCATCATTAGTATAAACTTCGTTAAGCCCCACAATTGAGTCTGTAACCGGATATAAAATTATCAAAGAAGAAAGCGCTGTAACCACAAAGCCTTTGTATAAAGCACCCATAATATTTTTACTTTTTCCTAGTTTTACAAACCATGTGCCAATTATTGATGTGATAATACATGAGCCTCCTATTGCTAAAGGATAAATCATTAAATTCAAATTTGATGGAAAAAATATTGATGAAAGAACCATTGTTGCAACAATTGTTACTGCATAAGTCTCAAATAAGTCTGCAGCCATACCTGCACAATCACCAACGTTATCACCAACATTGTCAGCAATAACTGCTGGGTTTCTTGGGTCATCTTCTGGAATACCAGCTTCAACTTTACCAACTAAATCAGCTCCAACATCAGCGCCTTTTGTAAAGATACCTCCACCTAATCTAGCAAAGATAGATATTAAAGAGGCTCCAAAACCTAAAGCCACTAAAGCGTTAATAATTTCTCTATTATCAACGTTTAACTTAATTAAAATTATATAATAAATTGTAATAGCCAATAGTGCTAAACCGGCGACTAATAAACCTGTTATAGCACCTGATTTAAACGCAATAGTTAAACCAGATTGTAAACTTTTTCTCGAGGCTTCAGCTGTTCTTACATTTGCTTTAACTGAAATTAACATTCCTACATATCCCGCAACTCCAGATAAAAATGCACCAATAAAATAGCCTAAACCTACGAGGTAATTAAAGAAATAAGTTACAATTGCTAATACAATTATTCCTACAACAGCGATTGTTTTATATTGACGATTTAAATAAGCTTTAGCTCCTATTTGTATAGCTTCAGCTATTTCTTGCATTCGTTTATTTCCTGGACTAGCTGAAAGAATTTGTCCAGATAATAAGTAGCTGTATGCAACAGCTAAAATACCAGTAAAAGATATCAAGTATAATAATTCTAAATAATTATTCATTTTTAAAAGTGATAGATGCCAAAAAATTATAAAAAAGGCAAGTTAATCTTTTCATATATTGAGGTCAAAATTGTTGATGAACTAGTTCTTTCTTATTAGATTTGATAATTTGTCTAGAATTGCATTCAAATACCTTATCTGAGCTTTTTCTAAAAAAAACTCCGATGTTTTAATATATTCACTAATAACAACCTTTTTAGGAATGTTGTGCTTATACATAAATTCAAAAACTGCTGCAAATAAAATTATTTTTAACAACTTATCGGTTCTTTTTAAGTCAATATCCTCATCAAGGTTTTTGATAACGGTCTCTTCGATTAATTCAATTCGCTCCAGTGTTCCAGAAACAACATCTTTAATGTATTTTTTGTATTGATTTTTTGAGTAAATTATTTTTTCTTCTGGGTTTAATAAATATCCATAAATTTTTTGAATAATCTTTATTCTTGGAGAAGAATTTCTATTTGTTTTTTGATCCATTTTTCAATACTGATAATACAGCCTTTCCAGCTTCAGTTCCTCTATCAAATCTTTTTTTTGCTTGAGCTCGATTAAAACAAGTCAGTATTGCATTTCCTATGGGCTTCTTCTCTATTATAGATATTTGCATGATCCCGTCTGTTATCGCCTGAGAAATTAAGTCAAAATTTTTTGTTTGGCCTTTAATTATACAACCAACAGCAATGAACCCATCATATTTTTTTGCTAATTTTGATATCATAACTGGTATTTCAAAAGCACCAGGAACCTCAATATTTTTAATTGAAATTTTGCCATCATTGGTTAAAACTTTTTTAGCATTAATAAGTAATCTACTTGTTATTTCATGATTATAAGTTGATGTTACTATACAAATTTTTTTCATTTCATAATTTCTTGTTTGGTAATTTTTATACCATATCCGTCTAAAGCAATAACACGTTTTATTGACCTAGAAACTAATATCATTTTCTTTAATTTTAATTCTTTAATTATTTGAGCTCCTATACCATAATATCTGAGTATTTTACTATTCTCTGAAGATGTTGGTTTAAGATTTTTTCCCTTAATAAGTATTAATGCAAAAGTACTAAATCTGTTAAGATATTTTAAGGAACTTATAAAATTATCATTATTTAAATTATAGAAATTATTCAATACACTCGTGGAAATAACTCTTACTCTGGAGGTCTTACTAGGTGTAAATTTACCTTTAGAAATAGTATAATGTTCAGAGTTGTCTAATTTATTTCTAAAAATTTTTAAGTCAAAATATCCAAACTTTTTAATTTTTATCTTTTTATTAGAGATACATTTAATCAGTTTTTCGTTTTTCAAACGATATGAGATCAAATCTTCTATTTTTGCAATTTTCAATTTATGTTTTTTTGCAAATGGTATTAAATCTTTATAACGTGCCATAGTTCCATCTTCATTCATTACCTCACAAATAACAGCACTTGGATTAAGCTTTGCTAATTTTGAAATATCAACAGAAGCTTCTGTGTGACCTGCTCTCTCTAGAACACCTCCATCTCTCGCTACTAATGGAAATACATGACCAGGGGAAACGATATTATTTTTATTTGATGATGGCTTAATTGCTACTTTAATCGTTTTTGCTCTATCTTTAGCAGAAATACCAGTAGAAATTCCTATTCTAGATTCAATTGATACTGTGAAAGCCGTCTGAGTCCTAGATTTATTAATAGATGACATTAAAGGTAAGTTTAGTTTTTTAACTTTTTTTGTTGTGAGTGCTAAACATATTAGTCCCCTTCCGTGTTTAGCCATAAAATTTATTTTTTTAGAATTACATTTCGAACCTGGTATAACTAAATCTCCCTCATTTTCTCGGTCATCATCATCAACTAGAATAAACATTTTGCCTTTTTTTGCATCTTTTAATATTTCTTTAATTTGTGAAAATGATTTTTTTCTCATTAGTTTGATAGTTTAAAAATATATTTACTAAAAATGTCTAACTCTACATTAATAATGTCTTTAGCTTTTAATTTTTTCAAATTAGTGAGTTTTAAAGTATGAGGGATCACATTAATTTCAAAAAAATGTCTAGACACTTTAGAGATAGTCAAAGATACACCGTTTATAGAAATTGAGGCTTTTTCAATTAAAAATTTATATAATTTTTTATTTTTCAATTCTAGTTTAACTATCCAAGACTTATCAATTATAATGACAGATCTTACTTCTGCGGTAGTATCTACATGGCCCTGAACATAATGACCTGAAATTTTTTGGCCATGTACAATTGATTTTTCTATGTTCAAATATTTTCCTACTTTAGCATATTTAAAATTCGATCTTTTAATTGTTTCTTTGGATAGATAAAATGAAAAAGTTGTCTTATTTATTCTTATTAGTGTTAAACAAACTCCGTCACAGCAAACTGACTCACCAATATCTGTCTTTTTAAATTTGATATCTGAAGCTACTTCAATAACTAGACTGCCAGACACATACCTAGAACTTCTCTTAATCTTTTTGATTATTCCTTGATGATACACGACTCCATTGAACATTAATTAATTATAACCTTATAAAGATTATCCCCACCTAAGTTAACACTAATTTTTTTATTAAAATTCATTTTTTTTATAAACTTATTTGTTGTGTTATTAAATCCAGTTCTCCCTAACTTTTTAGAAGATTGAAATACATATAAATTTGAAATTAATTTATTGTTTATCAGTGTATTTAAAAATATCAATCCACTTTCAGTCAATATTCTATTATAACCATATTTTTTTAAGATTTTAAATAATGAGATAAAATCAGATTTTGTATTCAAATTTTTGATAAAGATAATTTTAGCACCCTTTTTTTTAAAAAATGATATTTTTTTACTTTTAAAGTTAGAAGTTATAATAAAAATTTTTCTTTTCTGCGACTTTTTAAACAAATTTAATGATTTTTTAATTTTAAATTTTAAATCAATAATAAATAAATCAGGTTTATTATTGTCAAATCCACTAAGCCGACAATTTAAAAGTGAATTGTCTTTATTTATAGATTTTGAAGTAGACAAAATAGCGTCGTACTCTGATCTTATTAGATGAGCTCTACTTCGAGATAAATTATTTGTAATCCATTTTGATCTTTTTTTTATAGTATAATAATCTTTTGAAACAGCTATTTTTGCATCTATAAAAGGAATTACATCACTATGTATTCCGTAATAGCTTTGATAGAACGCGGAGAAATTTTTAGTTAAAATTTTTTGTACAAATATTTTTTTTCTATTTAATGTACTCTTTGCTTTATTTGCTGTTCTTAAGTCAGTGTCATTAAATGAATAATAAACTTTTTTTATTCCTTTTTTTTTAATTAGATTGGTACAGGGTGGAGTTAATCCATAATGTGTACAGGGTTCCATTGTTACAAATAAATCTGCACCTTTAAAATTTTTTTTAAAATTTAATGCATTATATTCAGCATGTGGTCTTCCTCCAATAGATGTATGGCCTGAAGAAACAACTGTTTCATTTTTAACAACAACACAGCCTACTGATGGGTTTAATTTTGTTTTTCCTAAGTTTATTTTCGCTTTTTCAAAAGCAAGATCCAAAAAAAAATTTTTCAGCTTTAAACTTTTATTTTTTTGTCTTGCCATGCAATTCTTCAATAACCTCTTCAAATTCTCCAACTTCTTTAAAATTTGTGTATACTGAAGCAAATCTAATATAGGCAATTTTATCGAGTT
>MDSV01219372.1_pt1 | contig 10736 bp, 6 predicted proteins | sample 810851 | NCBI WGS metagenome assembly MDSV01 (sample SAMN05326640, study PRJNA326480) | marine metagenome | isolation source: seawater | place: Atlantic Ocean: North East | collected 2012 | reverse complement strand
GTAGGGAGGCCTGCCTGGGGAGCGGGCAGTAAACCCTAAACCCTAAACCCTAAACCCTAAACCCTAAACCCTAAACCCTAAACCGGGCGCCCTCAACCCCGTACCCGCACAACAGCCCTACCACCCCGTTTCCACCGCGGGGCACTTTCCAATCGGCCGCGTCTCCCACTGGGCATCGGCCGTGTCTCGTTCTACACGCCGTCCCTGACCATGCGGCATGCTCGCACGCGTTACACCACGATCGTGGATGAGGTCTGCGCGTCGCGCGACACCTCCCGCGCCGCAGTGTCAGGACCCAACGCGGCGTTACACGCGAATGAGTGTCCAAACCGCCGAGTCACCCGCGACCGTCCTGTTTGCGCGGCTGTCAGGTCGACCGGAACATCATGCATCGTTTCACTTGTGTATGACATCGTTCGTCTCCTCTCGTCTCGTCCCGCTGGTCTAGCATTGTTCGTCTCATCTCGTCTCGTCTCGTTTTTAGAAGCGTTTCGTTTCTGCGTTTGCTTTTCTGTTTTTCCGTCGCGTCGGTCGTCGGATGCGCGTCTTCGAAAGGAGCAACCACGTGTACACAACTGGTAATGATTAGCTAATAGAGATAGCACCGCACGACACAAGCATCGATCATCCCGTGCTCTCCAGCAGGGCCCAGCGGCTCGGTCGACTCGCGCTCGCAGCCTTGTGCGACGCGAAGTACCCGTCGTCCTCGCTTTGATACTCGTCGTCGTCCTGAAAGAACTCGTCGTCGGATTCCGTATCCGATCCAGCCCACGGCGTGTCGTCCACGGTCTCCTTAGTCCAAATCCCCGAACGACCGCGCTTCGCGTCGGCGAGCGCCTTTCGCCCGGCAGCGCGAATCATGACGTTCGCGGCGAGGTCCAGGCGTCGCAACGCGCGGTTTTCCGCAACCGCTGCGGCGAGCGTTTTCGCGCCGATGTCGGTGACGCCGCACCCCTCGAGGCTGACGCGAAGCAAACTCCCGCCGCGCGCGTCCGGGTCGATTCGAGCCGCCGTTTTTTTCGAGCCGCCGCGGATCCAGCGCGCCGCGACCTCGCACCCGTCGTCTCCCAGCTGCGAATTGTAACTCAACACCGCATCGGTGACCGTGGAGGTTTTCAGCGCGCCGGAGACGATGTCGCGCAGCTGCGGACCCGTCAAGCTACACGACACGAGCACGAGCGATCGAAGACGACACCCAGAAGTACCGAGCGCGTCGCCCAAGAGCCGCGAAAGGCTCTTCGAACCTCGGTCGTCGTCCTCCTTCCGGTCATCCTCGGGACCCGCGTTTTCGGGCGGACGTCGACGTTTCTTGTCGTTCGCGGAGCCGCCGAGCGGCGTCGCAGATAAGTCCAGGACGTTCAACGCCGGGAGCGTCGCGACGAGACCGATCGCGCGCGATAACGCGTGGCGTGGCAATCCCCCGATATCCAGCGTGTGTAGCGTCTCGGTATGCGCGGCGATCGCGCGGGCGAGGGCGTCGCCGAGATATCGATGTTCCTTCTTTGCGCGTGAGCCGTCGCTCTCGCAAGGACACTCGTCTCCTTTGCCGTTTCCCGAAATCGCGAGAACTCTCAAGCGCGGGACTCGTCTCGAATCGCGCGCGTCCATGAGCGATAACATGACTCCCAAATGATCCGAGCGCATGTTCAGGTTGCTCACGTCGAAGTACCGAGGTGCTTCTATGAAGCTGTGCCTGAGGACGTTAGTCGAGATGGCCAGCTCGTGTTGCGTGCAAAACACGCCGGGGGTCGACGCGGAAGACGCGCTTCGAAGGTTTCGACCGCCGCCGTCGGGGGGCTTCGCGACGGAGAAGGCGTCGACGTTCCTGCCGAGCGTCGCGTTCCAAACCAACCGCGCGTTCGCCGCTTCCAGATGAAGCTTTTCCGATCCAAAAACACCGACGTCACCGTCATGGACCGAGATCCATCCATCGACACGTGACGTATCATCATCTGAACGGGCAACTCCTCGACGGTCTCCGTCCAACCACGCGCGTTTGATCGCGACGCGCCGCGCGCCGCCTTCGCGCCCGATCTTTCGGAGCGTCCGTGTCAAATCCAGTCGCGTTTTGCTTTGACGGAGCGCCTCTCCGTCGACTTGGATCTCACGAAGGGTCGCGCCGCAGTTTTCGCGTAAAGCTTCGAGCACGCGCGCCGCGCCGAGACCGTCGACGAGCGTGCGCTCGCCGAAATTGATGCGCGCTAATCCGCGCGGACCGACCGCGCGGATGATCTCGCACAAGTGCGTCGCGGCGACGCGAGCAGTCTCTCGCGCGACGGACGCCTCGGCGTCGTTTTCGTCCGCGTCGTCTTCCGCGTCGAACGCTTCGTCGTTCGCCTCGAGCAACACGCGTTCGAGGAACAGCAGCGACAAAGTGAGCGACGATATCACGACGTGCGTGCCGCCGATGTTGAGCGGATTCACTTGAGACGCCGAACCAGAAGTCGACGCCGAAGCCGACGACTGCCGCGCTCGGGCGGCGTCAACCACGACGTCGCGCAACGCCTCGAGTTCGCGGTTTCCCGCGACTTCAACGCTCGCCTCTAGAGTGGAAGGCGTCCCGTTCGCGCGGTTGGCGAGCGCACGCGCGACGTCGACGAGCTGACGCGGTCGTATGCGCAGGCGGTGACCGTCGGCTTGCTGCTCAGCCATCTTCACGTGCATGAGCTTTTGGTTTTTCTGCAGCACCGAAATGACGGCGTTGTGGCTGACCTCCGAGCAACCGGAGACGTCGAGGGTGCGCAGTCTTCCGCGGGCTTTATCCGACGCGGCGATGAGCGAGTCATCGCGCACTTGTTCACGTAGTATGGACCATCCCTCCGGTGTCGTCTCAAGGCTTGGCGAGTCGTCGGAGGTGTCGTGGGGAAGGACGAGGTGCTCGACGAAGTCGTCCTGGAGGAGGATTCGGTGCCAGCGTCGGCAGACCTGCTCGCACCGCAGCCGATCCGGTGCGGCGGCCGCGGTAAAAATCAGGGCTAATACCTCATCGGGGAGCCTGTCGATGAGCGCGCGAGCAGGGGGGGGCATCGCTGCCCGCAGCGACGCACGCTCTCCGCGCTCCCGCGACTGCACATTTCGAACTGCTTTTTCTCGGCGTAGTCGATGACAACGTTTCTCATCTCACTCCGCGCGCGAGAAGGCGCGGCCGCCACGGGGTCCGCGTCGTTGCCTCGCGCGTCCCCAGCGCCCTCTACAACGCGATGGTACCGTCGCCGGCCGTTACGCTTCCATCCCAGCCTGACGACCTGTTCGCCACAGTCGAGCGCCTTCGAGATGGCGAGCGTGTCACGCGCCCCGCGCTGTCGAGCGCGCGAGCCGAGGCGTCTGCGCTCGCCTCGACCCTTCGAAGCAGGGAGGATCTGGTCGAGAGCCTGTTGAAACTCCTGGAAGATACCGAGGAGAAGCTCGCGAGAACGCGCGCGAGCACTCGCGATGCCGAGCTCGCGACCCGGCGACTCGGTGCGGCCCCGGCGCTCGCGGAGGACATTTGGCGAGTCGATACCGATGAGGCGGCGGCTGACTCGGATGTCGCCGAAGCGGCGACAACCGCGGTCGACGCGTGGGGTCCGGAGGGTGACCCGAGGTCACGAACCGACGAGCCCGAAGTTGCGGCACGCGCGCGGCAACTGGTCACGCTCGCGCGTGACTTGTTCGACCAGGAACGTCTTCTGGTGGAGGCCCGGGTGCGCGCGCATCGAGAGACGAAGACGTCGCAGTTCGCGCCGCGCTGGGACGAGGACCCGACGGCGGGCGGCGAGGACGAGAAGCCATGAGACTCTCTTGGGTGACCATATCCGTTGCTGACTGAGCAATAGACGTGAAGACGGAGTAGCCTAGTAGACTAGCTAGCTAGCAAGAGTGGTTATGTGATGGTGAGAGCGACAACGCCCGTCCTCGCACGAATTTAACAATCTCGTTAAAAAAAAGTACACAGGTACCCGTAGTGTCGATCCTCTTACTCTCGGCTGACCCGGCGCGGGTCTCGCCTCGACGACGTGTCGATTCTTACTCGTTCGCGAACGCCACGCCCTTGTCGATGGACGCCTTGAGCTCGGGAATGAGCTTCTCGAGCCAGCCCTTCTCGTAGTCGGTGATGTCCCCAACCGGCAACACCTCCTCCGCGCCCGAGGGGCCGAGGCGCACCTTCGTGGCAAAGAAGGGCAAATCGGTGACGGTGGAGGCGACGTACGTGCACTCGTACACGTCCGGTTCGCCCGAGAGACCGCGAAGGCACGCCTCCGCCATGCGCGCGGCGGCGTACGCCATGGAGAGCGTCGCCGAGCCGGCGCCGGCCTTCGCTTCGACGACCTCGGTACCGGCGTTCTGGATGCGCACGGTGAGCTTTTCGATTTCGTCCGCGGTGAACTCGCTGGCGGGGTAGGCCTGCGACAGGAGGGGGAGGATGGTGATGCCCGCGTGGCCGCCAACGACGGGGACGTCCACGTCGTTCACGTCAAGACCCTTAGCTTCCGCGACGAAGGTGTTGGAGCGCACAACGTCCAGGGTTGACACGCCGAAAACCTTCTTGGGGTCGTACGTGCCCTTCTGCTTGAACACCTCGGCGGCGATGGGAACGGTGGAGTTCACCGGGTTGGAGATGATGTTCACGAGCGCGTCGGGGCAGTTCTCGGAGACGGCGACGCACAGATCACGCACGATGCCGGCGTTGATGGAAAACAGATCGTCGCGGGTCATACCGGGCTTGCGGGGGACGCCGGCGGGGATCACGACGAGGTCGCATCCGGTGAGCGCGGCGGCGAGGTTCTCGGCGCCTTCATAGCCATTCACAGTGCACCCGGTGTTGGTGTGCGAGAGGTCAGCGGCGACGCCCGCGGTGCCGCGGAGGTCGTACAGGGAGAGCTCGGAGATGAGGGGGTTCATCTTCAGGAGGAGGGACAGGGACTGGCCGATGCCACCCGCAGCGCCGAGGACCGCGACCTGTCGGGATTTACGTAGGAATGGGGACGCGCGGAGGTGAGCGTTTGTCGCGCGGAGAGGTTCGCTTTTTGGAAAAAGCCAAATACCGCTGATCGCTTTTCGCGGATCGCCGACGATCCCCGATCTGACCGCGGAACCGAGGGAAGGGGCCGGACGCGGGGGCGATAGGACGCGCGCGAAGTGGAGCCGGCGCGCCAGCACGATCGGACCACCAGCGGCTGCGGGCGAAGGGAGGGGTTCGGGGGTCGGTGGTCTACCGCCGGGCTCGCGCGTACCTTGTACTCAGCCGAAGTTACCGCCGCAACGTTACGGGAGGTGGCGGTGACGACCTTGCGGCCGGCACCGCGCACAGCGTTGATCCTGCGCGCGCCGAGGGCGGGGCAGGCGCGCGCGTTCATGGTAGCCGAAGCAGACATGTTTTCGTGGGTTTTCAGGTGGTGCCCGGGGGAGTGGCGGACGCGACTGTTCGAAGCTAGATATCAAGATGGCGCTTTGTCGGGGCGCGAGATATTTGTAATTTGTCTCTTCTTTGTCATGGGCGGCTGATGATGAACGCGCAGACGCGCGCAGTCTCGGCGGTCTCGCCCCTTTCGCGCGGTTTCGGTTTCGCCGTACGCGTTTTGCCGACCTGCCACCTCCCGAACCTGGCGTACATTTGCGGACCACCGCGCCTCGAAGGCCTAGCAGCTTCAGTAGTGTGCGCGGCGCGCACTACCGTCTCGGATGGCCCCTGCGCGCGGCGAAAGGTCCGGCACGGGTGACGCGCCATCGTCGCCCGAGACGGGGGGTAGCGACCTCGGTTCGTCGCGGGAGGTCGACGTCGAGATCGTCGTCCCGTGCTACAACGAGGCGGCGAGGTTGCGAGTGGCGGATTTCGTGGCGTTCGCGCGCGACCCCGAGACGCGCGCGCGTTTGCTATTCGTGAACGACGGAAGCACCGACGGGACGCTCGAAGTGCTTCGCAAAGCGCGCAGAAAGTGTCCCGAGCGCATCGACGTCCTCAACCTCGCTTCGAACGTGGGGAAAGCGGAGGCTGTGCGTCTCGGGATGAACCGCGCGTGCGGGGACGCGGCGGTTGCCGAGCCGGTCCGGCCGCCGCCGTCGTTCGTGGGCTTTTGGGACGCGGATCTCGCCACGCCCCTGGACCACGTGCGTTTGTTCCGCGACGTTTTCGGGGACCGACCGGAGACGGACATGGTGTTCGGCGCGCGCGTCGGGCTGCTCGGGCGCGATATCAGGCGGAGCGCGAGAAGGCACTACGTCGGCCGCGTCTTCGCGACCCTCGCGTCGCTCGCGCTGCGCATGCCCGTGTACGACACGCAGTGCGGCGCGAAGCTGTTCCGCGTGGACGGCGACTTGAGGGCGGCGCTCAGCGAGCCCTTCGACACGAGGTGGGTGTTCGACTGCGAGCTCATCGGTAGGTACGCCAGCCTGAGGCGCGCGCGCGGCGACGGGGACGACGCGAACGACGGCGCGAGCGCGGCGAGGAAAAACGCGCGGACGCGAAGGACGACGGCGAAGAAAACGACGAAAAACCCCGAGCCCGTCCTTCGCGGCGTGTCGAAGAAACCGCGCGGTCGCATCTCGGATGCCATCTTCGAGTATCCTCTTCACAGGTGGGAGGACGTGGCCGGCTCGAAGGTCAGGCCGAGTGACGTGGTCAAGATGGCGTGGGGGTTGGCACGTCTGCGGATGAAATACTTCGCGAGGGAACCGTGGAAGCCAAAGGGAGGCGTAGGTTGTTAACTGCCGTCGTCACTTTTTCCACGTCCTCCTGTCCCCGACGACGCGCGCCGGGTTTCCCGCGGCCACCGCCCACTCCGGCACGTCCTTCGTGACCACCGCGCCCATGCCCACCACCGCGTGGTTTCCGATGCGCACGCCGTCGGTGACGCACACGGATGCGCCCAGCCACACGTCTTGCCCCACGAAGATCCCTTCGCTCGTCGTCGGCTGCTCGCGCACAAGCGCCTCAGGAGCGAACCCGTGGTCAAACGCGAACAACCGACACTCCGGCCCGATCCGCGTGTCATCGCCGATGACCACGCCTGCACGCCCGCCGTCTATGTGGCACCGCGCGTTCAGCGCGACGTTCGACCCGAACGTCACGGGGCCGTGCACGAACACGTCCGCGCCGATGTGCGTGCCGTCGCCCACCGCCACGTCGCGCCCGGGCTCGGCGAAGATGTGCACGTTCTCGGCGACGAAGCATTCGTCCCCGAAGCGCACCGTCTCCAGCGCCGAGAGCGTCGCCTGCACGTGGCGCTGCCACGCGCGCGCCCAAGCCGCGTGCTTCGGGATATCATGGAGCCAGTGCATCCAAGACATGCGGTGCCGTTTCTGCGGCTCGTAGTCGATCGTACTCCTCGTCGGCGACTCGGCATCCCCTCCTTCGAAGTTGCCGCCGCCCCGGGCGTCGGCGGTCGCCGCGACTCTCGCCGGATGCCGTCGAGGCGCGCGTCCCCGAGACGAATGCGTGCGCCCGACGCGAGACTTCGCGACGGGTGCGACGAGTGCGACGCACGCCGCGGCGTGGATCGTCATCCTGGCGCTGGCGCGCCTCGCGGAGTGCTCGACGACACCATAGCCGCGTGCCTTCGACCTTCGAGGACTGTCTAAAATGTCGACAACGTCAATGAACGCGCGCTCTGCTCTTCACACGTCGGGGTAGTACGGCGTTCCCTCGGGCGTCAGCGGAGGTGTCTCCGGCATCGTCGACACGCTCAGGTTGACCGGTTCTTCGAAGACGCGCGCGGAGGCGTGCGCGTCGACGCGCGAAGCTTCCGCCTCGAGGGTTTCTCTCTCGACCGCGCGCTCGGCGTGCTTCACGACGAACCGCGTCGCGGCGCTCATGGAGAGCGCGGCGACGATGAGCAGCCAACACCCTCCTTTCGTTTTCGCCCGGACGTCGAAACACACGTCCCGCCCTTTCAAGCCGAAAGGGTCGGCGTCCCCCGACTGGCGCTTCGCGGCCGATTCCATCGCAGCGACCGTCGAGTCGACCGCGTCGCACGCGTCGCCGACGATGAACCCCGCGAACCGCGAGATCTGCTCCACCGCCGCCACCGCGGACACGAGGAACACGTCCAGGGACGCCCAGGCGGCGGCCGTCTGCGCCGCCGCCAGAAGCGCCCGGCGCTCGCGGGGGGACGCCGGGGCGAGCCAGAGGATGGCGACGGACATGATGTGCAAAAGCGGGGCGAGCACGGCGAACGCGCAGAGCGCCATTCGGGCGGTGGAGATGGGCTCCTGCGACTCCCACGCGCTGCCGCCGTCGATCAGCGAGAAGAGGGAGTACCGCCGCGCGCGAGCGTCGCCCAGCGCGGCGCCCGCGAGCCCCCGAAACTCAAACTCGATCGCGGGAACCGACGCGGCGACGAAGAACACGACGACGGCCCACGCAAGGCCGAAGGTGGTCGCGCCCGCGACGCCGCGCGCGATCCGGTCGGTGTCGTCGCGCGAAGGAAGCCTTCCAGCCGGAACGGCGAAGACGTACGCGAAAACGGAGGCGAACATTCCGCGCGCGTCCTCGGGGCGAGCGAGGCGCCACGTCGCGACTTTCTTCGCCGCCGCGCTCGGCGGCGCGTCGAAACGCGCCGACGGGCCGGTTCCGCCGCCGCCGGTTCCGCCGCCGCCGGTTCCGCTCGCGGCCACCTCAGCCGCGCGCGCCGGGGTGTCCGCCGCCGCGATCGCGTCGATGAGCGTCTCGAGTGACTCGGCGTCAACCTCCACCGCGCTCTCGTCGACGTCGGACGCGCCGAAGGTCTCGTTGAGTGACTCGGGAACCCGTCCCCCTTCGTCCGCCTCCCGCGCGTCCCCCGACCCGGAAGCGCAGCGTCGCGCGACGTGGCCCACCCCCAGCGAGACGATGGTCGCGAGCACGAACGCGTGGAAGCCCCATCTCGGCGCGACGCGCACGTCCACGGCTGCCCACGCGTCGCCGTCGCGCGTCTGCGCTTGCAACCGGAACGCCACGCGGAACAGGACCATCACGAACGCGTCGATGAGGGACCACTTGCCGAGCTCGTCCACGACGCGAAGCGTCGTCGCGCGCCCGACTCGAAGGCGCGCCAGGATCCAGTCAGGCGAGCACCACGCCGCGGCGATCGCGAGCAGCTTCAGGTACGGCCACCCGCCGCTGAACACGGCGATGAGCGCGGAGAGAGGGTACACGCCGGCGGCCCACATGTCCGTGACCGAGTTCGCCAGCGTGAACTCGAAGACGGGGGGCGCGTCGGCGCGAACCGTCCCCGCGTCGTCCGCGGCGGTTGCCGATAACAGGACTTGCGCCCCAACCGCGGCGTTTGACGAAACGAACAACGCGACGTTCCCGAGCACCGCGAGCGGAAGCGCGCGCCTGACCCACAGAGGCACGCGCGGCGAGACTGCGGGAGGTGTCGAGCCGTCATCTTCGTCATCGATTCCATCCTCGCCGTTGGACTCGTCGTCCGGCGGTCCGAAGTCGGAGCAGTCGTCGTCGCTCAGGTACGCAGAAGGGTCGAACTCCCGTTCCGCGCGGTCCGCCTCGAGGAGCGCGTCCTCCAGCTCAAACGCGTCCCACTCCGGGACGACACTCAGGGGAACGGGGTCGCCGGCGGCTTCCAATGCTCGCCGACGCGCGTCTTCTTTCGCTGCCTTCGCCTTCGCCGTGCGCATCGCCGCGTCGCGCGCCGCCGCCGCGTCCGCCGCGGCGCGCGCCTTAGCCTTGGCGAGTTTCCTTTGCGCCGCCCGCGCCGCTTTCGCCGCCGCGCGGCGCGCGCGCGCGCCGCGCCGCGCCGCGGCGGCGCCTCTTCTTCCATCGTCCCCGCTGCTCTCTCCGACCCCGAGTCTCGCCAGCAGGGCCCTCCGCTCGGTCAGCACAGCGACTGCAACCGCGCCGAATAAGCACACCGCGGCGACGGTACCGGCCGCCTCCGAAACCCGGCGCGCGCCGCCGCCGGGGGAGGTGGCAGCGTCCGCGCGCGGCGAAGCGCACGTCCGCCCCCTCGCAGCTTCCAGCGCCGCCGCGGCACGCTCGTTCACCGCGTCGCGGCCCGGGCCGCCCGCGGCGGCTGACGCGGCCGCGAAGAGAGCCTCGCCGTACACATCGGTGAGCAGCGACACGACATCACCCGCCACCGCGTAGACATCGCCAACCAGCGACCCGCGCGCTTCCTCCGCCCCGCTTCGCGTGAGCGCCGCGCCGGACACGGCCCCCGCGAGTTCGACGGCGGTGACCTCCACGGCGCGCACTGCCGGCGCGACGCACCCGGGCACACCTCTCTGCTCGAACGCGAGCGAGCTGAACGCCGCTTTGTCAGCCGCGACCGCGAGCCGCGCGGAGAGCGCGGGCGCGACGACGCGCGCGCGCGCCGTCGCCCGCTCCACCACCGGCGCCGAGGCGTTGGCGAGCGTCACTCTGACGGCCACGGTCGCGGCGAGAGACACGACGCCGTCCGTCGGCAACGCCGCCTCGAACGTCATCGCGGTCGAGACTTCGGGATCGGGCGCGGGGCCGCACACGATGACTCTTCCCGTCGAGGCGTTATCCGCTCGCGGAGGAAGCGACACCGCGACCGCCGCGTTTTCGACGGCGATCGTCGCCGACGCGAACGCCCCGAGGGAAACCGCGAGCGGCGGGATCCCGCCGTCCGCCGTCGCGCCCGGGAGCCACGCGGACGGCACGCGCGCAACCGACTCCGCGTTTGTCGTTGACGACGCGTCAGGGAACAGTCGGTGCGTGATGTCCGAGTCGGCACCGGTCGCGTTCGCGTTCCCTCCCGCGAAGACGTTCGCGAGTCGCGCGACGGACGCGGCGG
>MDSV01050850.1_pt1 | contig 10736 bp, 8 predicted proteins | sample 810851 | NCBI WGS metagenome assembly MDSV01 (sample SAMN05326640, study PRJNA326480) | marine metagenome | isolation source: seawater | place: Atlantic Ocean: North East | collected 2012 | reverse complement strand
GCCCCTCTTGGCGAGGTAGCTCAGCTGGTTAGAGCGCAGGATTCATAATCCTGAGGTCGGGGGTTCGAGCCCCCCTCTCGCTACAAAAGTCCCTTTTCATCGAGGGGCTTTTTTTATTTGGACAGAAAACATGAATCCCCGAAGAAGACACTTGAATGTACAAGGTATAAAAGTGTTTAAGTATATCTTCGATGTATGAATACCACGATAAGGAAAGGTGTAAAAGAGGATCTGCCAGCGGTTCTCACATTAATTAAGGAACTCGCTGATTACGAGAAAGCGCTGGATTGTGTGACCATTACATTGGAGGAGTTGGAAAAGGATGGCTTCGGAGATCATCCCTGGTATTGGTTCTTGGTGGCGGAGGAGAATGACCAAATAATTGGGCTCTCTTTTTATTTTATTCGCTATTCAACGTGGAATGGAAAGTACTTGTACCTTGAGGATTTTGTCATCAGCAAAGCATGCAGACATAAGGGGATAGGCAGTCTCTTATTTGAAGCCACGATTCAGATATGCAAAGATGAGAACCTCAATGGTATGTCCTGGCAGGTGTTGGATTGGAACAGTCCCGCGATTCAGTTTTACAAGAAGTATAATGCTGAGATAAGTTCGGAATGGTACAATGGAAAGCTGACGAAGCATCAAATTCATCAAATTACAGCTCAATAGTTATTCACGTGATGTCCTAATTTCTCCCCATCATTGTGAACATAAACATCAATGACCGAACTTCGTCACATGTATTCTGAAGCGATTGTATTCGTACTCACATTGTGCGCTAATTTATGAGGTTATTACTCGTTTTCATATCATGTGTGCTCGCTGTCACCTCTGTTGTAAATGCCCAATGTGGCTTTGATACAGCGTTTTATGCAAACAAACAGACCTTAGTGATGGGGATGGGATTGAACTCAACTTCTCAGGCCGAACTCCTTATCATTCCCACCGTGGTGCATGTTATTCATGTCGGTGAGCCTTTGTCGATTGGGACAAACATTTCGGAAGCCCAAATCCTCAGTGCGATTAATGCATTGAACGAGGACTTTAGGAAGGAAGTGGGCTCAAATGGTTTTGGACTAGGTGTGGACACAGAAATTGAGTTCTGTCTTGCCAAACGCGACCAATATGACAACCCCTCAAATGGGATTACTCGAAGCAATGGTGCAGTGATTCCAGGATATTTAGAAGATGGTATTAAGTCAGGAAATATTGGTGTAGGCGCGGATGAGACTGAGGTGAAAGCTTCGGTGGCTTGGCCTCGTGATGCGTATTTCAATATTTTTGTTGTGACTGAAATCGACGGCAACAATGGAGGCAATGGCACCCAGGGTTATGCTTACTTTCCTTTTGACAATGTAAGAGATGGCGTTACAGTGCTTTACAATACATTTGGGACAGAAGGAAACCTGAAAACATGGACGAATTTAAATCGGATTCTCACGCATGAAGTGGGTCATTATTTGGGCCTCTATCATACGTTCCACAATACGAATTCAGTGGCTGCTTGTGACACTGAGGTGACTTGTGAAACGGAAGGGGATCAGATTTGTGACACGCCGCCAACAGTTGCAAATTCAGGATGCCAAACAACGCCAGCTTGTGAAAACGCACAAATTGAGAATTATATGGATTACACGGCTCAGGACTGTAAAAACACATTTACAGCTGGCCAAACCGCACGCATGCGTAACACAATCTATGTGCAACGCAGCTCGCTGTTGAATTCCAATTCTTGTACTCCTATCTCTGAGAGAGATATAGGAATCTCTGAAGTTGTGTACCCCGAACCTGTCACGTGTTCGTCCTTTTCGAGCCCCACAGTGCGAATCGTAAATTACGGCACACAACCCGCCACTTCCTTTATGCTTCAAGCGACGCTCGATGCCACTGATTCGGTGTCTTTGACGTGGTCGGGTGAGCTTGCGTCAGGCTTTAGTGTTCAGCTGGAACTCGACTCGCTCATGGTTTCCATGGGAGATCATGTGTTGGAATTTGAGGTAAATTGGCTCTCTGAAGGTCAAGATGATTGGTTTGAAAACAACACAGTATCTGCAGTCTTTACGAGAGAAAATCTTGAACAATGTACAGTCGTCATAGAACCTGATTATTTTTCATCTGAAACAACTTGGAGTTTGACGGATGAGAATGGAGACTTTGTCATGGGAGGAGGGCCTTATGACAATGATGATCAAATAAGTATTTACCGCAGAAGTACGTGTCTTGAGGACGGGTGCTACACGTTTACTGTTTTCGATGCCTTTGGCGATGGTCTGAGTTACGGTGGGGGATATCAAGTGCTCAATGCCGATGGGGATATTTGGGCCTCTGGATCGGGAGATTTCGGCGATTCAGTCACTCATCCCATTTGTGCGGGGCCTGTACCTGGATGCATGTATTCGTTTGCTGCAAATTATAATTCTACAGCAACCTATGACGACGGTTCTTGTTATCTGTCAGGTTGCATGGATCCATTGGCCTGTAATTTTCTCCCTGAAGCAACATCAGACGATGGAACGTGTGTTTACGCAAGTGTTGAATGTGCCGGAGATTTAGACAATGATGGGTATCATTCAATAAGTGACCTTTTGATATTCCTGTCAATTATAGGCACTTTCTGCAACTAAATTATTTATGTTAGTGGATAAGTGCCAGTGATTTACTAAGCGCCTGGGCAATACTTGCTCAATCTTTGTAATGCAAGCAAGTGCGATGTAGAATGAACTGCAAAGTGACTTGGAGCAACATTAACCATGCTGAGTTTTCTGAATAAATCCCTCTTGTTTTCATTCGTTTTCTTCATTTATGCGACCCAGATATTTGCCCAAACTTCTGAGCCATTGTTAAGCTTTTCATCTTTTCCAGACGATATAATTTTGAGTTGCAACGATGGGATGCCTTCTGAAATAGAATACCCTGTTGTTGCGCTTGACACCTTAGGCACATCCTGTGACGGCATCCAGACTCTCAACTATCAAGATTTAACTATTCCAGGTGATTGTTCCAATACATATATAGTCCAAAGAACATGGTCAGCTGAGATCTGTGGGGAAACAATATCATCAGTACAATCGTTCACGTTTGCTGACACCACCCCACCTGTAATCATAAGTCCTATTGACGGCGCACATGTATGTGAGACCGACCTTGTTAATATATACCCAGCAGCTCAAGATGATTGTCAGTTTGGCGTTTCATTAAATTTTGAAAACTCTGAATCTGTGCCATGTGAAGGTGTGATCTTAAGAACCTATGACATTTCCGTATCAGATAACTGCGGAAATACAACCATTGAATCTCGCTCAGTTTACATTCACGATCAAGCGCCTCCTATATTTTCAAGTGTTCCCCCAAGCCTAACCTTGTCATGTGCAGATGCTGTAATTCTTGAATCCGCGACATATGATTGTGACATGGGAATGACGTATAGTGAAGGAGGTGAGGTATCTTACCCCAATTGTTCAGGGTCTTTTGTTCAAACCCAGACTTACTTATTGACAGATGCATGCGACGTCACAGCAAATGCCTCCAGAGTCATCACCGTTGAGGATGACATTCCGCCCGTTCTTGTGATCCCTGAAGATCTCACTCTAAGTTGTCCTGAGGACCCTGTCTTAGAATTGGCGACAGCATTTGATGTATGTTCAAATGAAACCCTTGCTGTTGTCGAAGAGATTGATACGGTGATCTCAAATTGCGGTTTGTTGACGCTAGTGAGAACTTTTTCCGCAACGGATGCGTGTGGTAATTTAGCATCAGGGTTTCAAACCGTCACAGTATCCGATACAACTGCTCCTGTGTTTTCGTTCTTCCCTTCTGATTTAGCGTTCGATTGTGCAGATGAGATTCCCTCAGATGAGACGCTGGGCTATGCGACAGCTACGGACGAATGCAGTGAGGTTTTAATCACGCTGAATGAAGTAATTACAGATGGTGATTGTCCTTTGAGTTATTTAAGAGAACGCGTATTTACGGCTTTAGATGAATGTGGCAATTCCGCATCTGCCACACAGCGTATCTCTGTCTCGGACATCACAGCGCCTCAAATTGTACTAAGTGCGGACACAGTATTTGCCGAATGTGGTGGCGACCTTGTAAACGATCCACCAGAGATTACGGATGACTGTAGTGATTTCACAGTGACATCTTCAATTTCATATTTACCGGAAGGCACCTGTTTGGGCCAAGCAATATCAACCTTTACCTATGTAGCTACCGACGTATGCGGAAATTCGAGTACAGCCACGAAAACGGTCATTGTCACAGATAACATTGCGCCTGTTTTCTCATCATTCCCAGCGGATACTGTACTTTCATGTGATGTTGAACTCACGTTGGAGTTGCCCGAGTTCGATGATGCGTGTTCAACCGCTTCTATGAGTGAAACGCTGACAGAAGTGTCGGGGGATTGTCCAGGAGAGAGAAATGTCACCCGCACTTTTACAGTTTCTGATCCATGTGGAAATACCGACACACGGATTCAATCGATTGCTTTCATTGATACAACACCGCCGACCTTTGCAATTGTTCCACCAGAATTTCTGGAAGTGTATTGGCTCGATGGCGACACGATTCCATTGCCTGTGACTGACATTATTGATGCTTGCGATCCAAACGCTATGTTGACGATGGATGAATCTTCATCCATCGATGAGAGTGAAGGGGCCGATTTGGCCCAAACCATTACGCGAACTTATTTGGCGACAGATGGCTGTGAGAACGAGACAACGTTAACATCTACGATTGTGTATTATCCCCAAATTATTCAGGGTTGTACCGATTCTGACGCGTGTAATTATAATCCAGAAGCAAATCTCGACAATGGGTGCTTTTACAACGACATGTTTGGTTTCTGTAATGGCGACAATACGCTACAGGGTGCAATTGATGCGACAGTTGCAGCAGCTGCAACAGGTGGTTCAAATGTGCTTGTTGTTCCTGCCGGAACCTTTAGCCCGGTGTCTATATCTTCTTCAATTGTATTGCAAGCTGATTCTGGAGCCATTATTGATGCAACCGGACATATGAACGGGATAACGATTACGGGCCCTTCTGTGAACGTTGACGGGTTTTCTATTCTCGGAGATGACAACACCGTTTCTGGAATAGAGATTTTATCAGGAGCTGACAATGCTACTGTAAGAAACTGTGATATATCTGGAATGGCATTGGCAAATCCTGTAAACGGCTCACCATTAAGTTATGGCGTTCTATGTTATCAGAACAATTCAAATGGCACACCTGTATCAGGAACTTTGATAGAAGGGAATACATTTCATGACATCTCTGGTGCTGCAATCTCTCTTTCTACAAATGGGGCCACTGCGACTCAGATTTCAGGCAATACCTTTTCAGACATCACACCAGTCTTTTTTGAGGGTGAATTTATAAGTATCGGTATTCAAGCTGCTTCGACCACTGATTTAAGTGTGTTTAACAATTCATTCCATATGGTCATCGGGGCCACGAGTGTGCTATTGTCAAATTCAATTGACATCTATGACAATACATATTCAAGTGTTTCTGCGTTTCATATTGAAACCACCACCGACAATGCCACATTTTCGAGTCTTGCATATTGGGCGAGGGCAGAAGTAAACATTCCAGGAAACACAAATGTTCTCAAAGTTTATTTCGCAAACTTAGAGGGTGAAATCGCGAACCCTGGTGCTTTTACATTTGCAAATGACGGAACAGAAGTCTTTGACAGCAATGGAGAAACATATGTACAGGATTGTCATGGAGTCTGGGATGGCTCAGGAATACTAACAGCTTGTGGGTGTGACATCTTCGATGAGGACTTGGATGGTGTGTGTCCAGATGACGAAGTGGAGGGTTGTACAGATGTCGCAGCATGTAACTACGATCCTTTAGCGACAGAAGAAGACAACAGTTGCATAGAAGATCCTGTAGGTTTTGATTGCAATGGTGTGCTCACGCCCAACGAATTCTGTGGGTCAGGTACGGTATGGAATGATCAGTCTGGAGAATGTGAAGTGGTCACATTAGGTCCAGCGTGTTACTTCGACACAAATGCCAATGGCAGTGTTGATTCAGCAGATCTCTTGACGCTTCTTGCAGCATATGGATTAATCTGTGAGTAAAACAATTGCGCATAAAAAAAAGCCCCAACAGCAAATGTTGGGGCTTTTTTTAAAGTTTTTATTTTAGAAAGAACGGCGCTTTTCGCGCTGCTCGCTTTCGTTGCAACGGATCGGACGACCCATTACATCTTTGCCTTCAAGCGCCTCAATGGCAGCTTGCCCCTCCTCAGAGTTAGGCATTTCAACAAAGCCAAACCCGCGTGAGCGTCCAGTTTCGCGATCGTGTATTACTCTAGCGCTATCAACAGTGCCATGAGCCTCAAATGTTTCTTGCAAAGCCACGTCATCAACGCCCCAAGCAAGGTTTCCTACAAAAATATTCACAATAAAAAATAATTAAAAATGCGGGGCAAAGATAGTGAACGAGACGCCCCGTAAAGAATATTTGTGGATTGATTCGAAATTATTATTCCTAACGGCAAATTAATTCACTGTATAAATCCACATTGGTGGAAAATTCCAACCCACAAAACATGATTTCTTGAAGGGGAATTGCTTGTAGTGCTTTTTCATTAAAAAGGGAAAGTATGTAAACCACCTCATGCACGTTCCTCCCTCTGTAAGCTTTTGCAAAGTTGAATAGAGCGGTTTTTTAACGTCTTCAGGCAATGTGAAAGGAAGTCCACTGATCACTAGATCTACTTGGCTTACGTGGCGTTCCTTAAGTAAGTCTTCTAAGCAAGATGCACTGCAGTTCACAACTTCAAACCGATGGTCATATTTTTTTTGAAGAGGCGCTATAAACTCCTTTTCAAGTTCGATGAGCAATATTTTACAGTTAGAAGGAAGTTGTTCAGCAAGGATGTCAGTTATAACACCAGTGCCCGGACCCAATTCGATGACATATTTCATGGCATTTAAATCCAGTCCATTCACCATACTTTGCGCTGCACGTTTAGAGCTAGGGATTATTGAGGCATTGACCTTAGGTTGCCTAATAAACATTTTTAGAAATCTAAAGGTGCTCATGTCAAGGCTATTTGTGTCCTACTTGCGACTTATTTGATGCGCCCTCTTGTTGTTCTAATTTGCGCAATTTTTCTATTGCTTCTTCAGAGAGGAAAAACTCTGGGTGAGGCGGCTCAATACCATCCAATCGATAGAGCATTTCTGCCAATTGCAATGCCCCGATTTGTTTTGCCAAAATCTCTTTGTTTTCATTCAAAAGAAACAACTTCGGTGTGGAGAATACGTCAAATGTGGTTCGGAAATTGAGAGATTGTAAGTCTGTAATCCCAGCGTTTATAAGTTTGACAGCACTGTCTTGAGCATTTATTTGAGGGTTGTCACTGACGTGTGTCCAATCCATGTAATTTGTGGTTTCCAAATACTCAATCCATGGGTCTGGCTCAAAATCATTTCCGATGGCATAGATTTCAAGTCCTTTGTCATGCCACTCTTCATACACTCTTTGCAAAATGGGCATTTCTTTTTTACAGTGGCCACATGTACTTTCCCAAACCACCATGACCGTATATCTGGCATCAATGTCATGCAGTGACTCCCAAGTAGTCCCATCAAGTCCAGGTAGCGTGATGTCATGTGCCACATTCCCGCAAATAGAATACTTTAATGCCTCAGCACGATCAATAATCTTTTTAAGTTGTTCGTCATTTAGCCATTTGACTTGTCCGGTAATATAGTATTCATTGACGAGTTCCACGAACACCTTGTCCATGCACATGACTTTTGATGATTCACTTTCAAAGGTCATATGATGCAATATGTACTTGAACATGTCGTCATTCCCTTTCACTTGCGTGAGGAGTTTTTTTGCCTCATAAAACAAGGTGTCAGGATCTGGCGGAATAACCTGGCCCCACCACCTTTCCACCATTTGATGGAAACTTCCATCTCTGACCATGCGTGGGTCAGAGAAGTCGACTCTGTCCCAATAATGACTCCTGTACCACAGGTAATTCCAAAGTCTGGTGTCGTCAATATGATCTGGTGCATTTGGGATTTTAGGATCCCGAAGCATCCCGAGGTATTTCCCGAAAAGGTAGTCTCTAGGATCGTCAATAATTGCATCTTGATATTCAATGACTTCTGAATTCATTAAAACCATTGCATTCTTTGCAATCTCAATTTGAAGGGGGCTAGACATTGAGTCGTTGAGAATGGCATCATGAGGGGATCGTTCTTCTCGTTTCGTGTTTAGGTAGCTCAAATAGTCATAAAAAACGATGTTTTCCTCACTTTGAATGACAACCATGTCACCTTGTGGATTTGATTTGGTGGTTCGGAATTCCATGGGCTCATTCACAAGCATGATGTCGAAAAACACAGGTCCCGGAAGGACAACAGCATATTTCCCACATTCATTAAACGCTTTGCCTTTAAATGTAAAATGGCCGTCAGTATCAGCAACTGTTGTGTCACTGTAGTACAGTTTTGATCCGTAGTAGTTTGCCAAATAAACCGTATCATTTGACAGTCCAGTGACAGTGACATCGACGTTGTGTGACGTTTGGCCTGAAACATTGCTTGTCATTATAAAAGACAAAGCCATAAACAGTATATTAATTCTGAGATTCATTCTTATTGATTGTGGTATAATTTAGAAGTCCCTAGAAACGCAATTTACTACGGACCGATTTAAACAACACTTTACGCATGAGCATAATTCGTACCACTTTCAAACATCTTGGATTAAATGGTGATTTAAACGGTGACATACATAATGTCCCGCAGGGCATGGTGAAACGAGGCTGTATTGTTTTTGCCCATGGATACAAAGGATTTAAGGATTGGGGCGCTTGGGGTGTCATGGGGGATATGTTTGCTGAAGAAGGGTGGGAGTTTGTGAGATTTAATTTCAGTCACAATGGTCATGTTCTTCCTGATTTGAATCAATGCAGTGATGTGTTGGCGTGGAGTAAAAACACATATTCAAAAGAAAAATCAGATTTAGAGGAAATCTTATTGAATGCTTCGGACGCTTGTAAACCCACTGAGAAAGTCATTGTTATAGGTCACAGCAGAGGGGGAGGAGTTGCAGCTTTGGCCGCAGCAAATGGCCCTGTTGACGGGGTTGTTTTGCTTGCTTCTGTCAGTGATTTTGCAAGAAGGTTTCCTGTTGGAGATCAATTAGAAGCGTGGCGGAATACGGATCGTTTGGAGATTTTAAATGGACGGACGCAACAATTACTATCTCATTCATTTTCATTCTTTGAAGATTTCTCTTTGAATGCAGAAGCTTTGAATATTGAACGTGCTGTTCGGTCTCTTGAGGTCCCGTTACTGGCCGTTCATGGCGATTCTGACAAAGCAGTAAGTGATGTTGAGGGCAGGGAATTGGCGACATGGGCCACACAAGGTCATTTCGTGTCCATTCCTGATACGGGGCACACGTTTGGGACATTTCATCCCTGGAACTCTAACACCTTGCCAACACCCGCATCAGATGCTGTGACTCAGATTTTGAGTTTTATAAATAACATAGCATCTTGAATAGAAAAAGGGCCACTTTATTAGAAGTAGCCCTTTTATAATATAGTGTTGTGTCGAATATCGTTGTCACCTTTGACAGGCGCTTTTTTCATCTATTCAATTAATGATTTACGACAAGCTTGCGCATTGTTTGGTTACCATTAGAAGACACCTCGACCAGGTAGATGCCGTTGTCTAAATTGAGGTCAATCCTTTGACCAGAGATAAGATTTGAAGTCACAATTTCTTTAACAACTTGGCCGTTTAATGCCATAATGCGAACAATGCCGTTTACAACGTTGCTAGAAATATTAATGTAATCATTTGCTGGGTTAGGTCCGAAGGCTATATCGAGGTTTGAGACCTCTGCGATTCCATTCAAAACATCGTCTGTTTCAACAACGACCACATCGTCGATGTAGTATAGTCCAGCAGTATTGCCATCTCCAAATCCAAATAAATTAAGCCCACCGATAATTCCATCAAATGCAAAATTCGCAATGTACTCTCCGCCTATGAACACTTCAGCGCGTGAATTAATAGGGTCCATTCTTAAAGAAACAGATGTCCATTCGTCCAGGTTGTATGAGCCGAATGCGATATCCACTTGGTCTATGCTCAGTTGAATCGAACCATTGCCCGAAAACACCATGTCAAAAGCCCATAGAATGCCAGGCGTCAATTCTTCTTGAACATTCATATAAGCTGAGCTTCCAGAAGGGACGTAAATATTATAACTCACTTCGTAAGCACTCTCAAGTCCGATAGGTAGGTAGACGTCCATAGGCCCGCCTGCCAAAGTGCCAAATATTTTTAAAGACTGTGTTCCTGAGTTTGCTTGCTCATCGCTGACTTGACCGTCTTCGTCGGTACCTGTAGCTCCAGACCATGTCGTCCAAACTGAACTAGCGACACCGATGTAGTCACCAACTTGGTATGATTCGAAGTCTTCTTCTAACAAAGGCGTTTGGCCGAAGGCACTGCAGAAGATAAGAAGAGCACAAGGGAGTAAAAATTGTTTCATAGAAAGGATTTAGAATGTAATATAGGTAATTATGGGCACAAATTAATAAATTTGAGGCGAATTTGTACGAATTATCAAAAGTAAAATGGTTGTGACGGGAAATTTGAGGAAAATGAAAACGGTGGCTGCCACGAGCCCAGGCCAAACCATTTCTTATCACATGGAATATACAGATG
>MDSV01119309.1_pt1 | contig 10737 bp, 10 predicted proteins | sample 810851 | NCBI WGS metagenome assembly MDSV01 (sample SAMN05326640, study PRJNA326480) | marine metagenome | isolation source: seawater | place: Atlantic Ocean: North East | collected 2012 | reverse complement strand
TTCTTTACTCATCTAAAAACAAAGATAACAATACCAATATTTTATTGTTTTTAAATTTTATATAACTAGTTTAATTTTTTTTACATTTGTTTAAACTAATAATATTATGTCTCTAACTAGTCTTATAGCAATTGGCCCTTGGCAAATAATAATAATTGTTGTTGTAATACTTTTTCTTTTCGGAGGAAAAAGAATTTCAGAGTTTATGGGTGGTTTTGGAAAAGGAATTAAAGAGTTTAAAAAAGAGTTGAAGGAAGATGATGAGAATAAAGAAGATTCTAGTTCAAAATAAACTCAATCCTTATTGTATATTTTTAAAGAACTAATAATCGTTTGAAGCTCTATAATATTATCCCTTTTTCTCTGTGAAGGAGAAAAAATAAATCCATCCAAATATATCATTCTGTTATTTAAAGTGTCTTTAACTATATAGTTTAAAAATGGTCCTCCCATATAATCACCCTTAACCTCCCATGTTCCCCTTGTTTCATAAGCATCAAATTTTCCAATTTTTGTCTTAGTAAAAACAGGTAAATATGCTTGCTCTGTGATCATATAACTGTTTTCCAGTCTTCCTGGAATGAAAACCTTTGACAGTGAATCTCTAATTTTTAATACGTCATTTAAGTATATGTCATCATTATAGTTTTTTTCAAAAATAACAATATTAGATGTCCCATATTTTGTTGGCTTTTGAAACCACATTACATTGTTTTCGTTCTTGAACAGCTTGTACGCTGACGACATTGTTAAGTCTATGTTGTATTTGTTTTGTAATTCTGTCTTCATAAGTGGTGATTGCAAAATGCGACGCTTATTTTCAATTATTTCACCATTTGTAAAAGCTTTTATTCCATCTTGTTTTGAAAGGATAATTTGTTCTATAATCTCATCTTCGTTGGTCCCTGAAATTTCTAAATAAAGTTGTGGTCTGGCAAATTTATTTTTAACTATAGAGTAGTTCTTAGTTTTTCTTTTATTTATATAAATTAAATTTCTGCTTGTTCGAGCAAAACCTGAAAAGGTCTCATAATCTATTTGACTCAAAGAAAACCTTTCCTCTATTTGGGGTAATCCTAAATATTCATCTGCATATGATTTTCTAATTGCATCGCCTATTTTTGAGTTCCAATCATTTGAGCTAATAACAACGGAAACTGAATGAATTCTTCCAGATGATAATGGTTTATAAGTATTGTTTGATTCGTTACAAGAAAATAAAATTATCACAAAAAATAATAGAAATCGCTTTGTCATTTTATTTTAGTAATGCGTTGATTCCAGGTAAATTTTTCCCTTCCAAACTTTCTAACATTGCACCTCCTCCAGTAGAAACATAGCTCATATTTTTCTGCATTTTAAAAATCTTAACAGCTGCTACAGAATCTCCTCCTCCCACTAAAGAAAATGCCCCGTTTTGTGTGCTTTCTGAAATATATTTGCCTAGCTCCTTGGTGCCTTTTGAAAAGTTAGAAAACTCAAAAACTCCTAAAGGTCCGTTCCATAGTATGGTTTTTGAATTTAAAACAACTTCTTTAAATTTTAATAATGATTTTGGTCCTGCATCCATTCCTTCGTAATCTTCATGAATATTCATTATATCAAAAACCTTTACTGGTGAATTATTGTCAAACTCCTTAGCGCAAACCACATCAATTGGAGTATGAATTTTAACATTATTGTTTTCAGCAATTTTCATGATTTCATTAACCTCGTCTAACATAGAGTCCTCATGAATTGAGTTGCCTATTTTTCCGCCAAGAGCTTTAGCAAAGGTAAAAGACATACCTCCGCCGATTATTATGTCATCGGCAATCTTAATTATATTTTTTAATATTGGAATTTTTGATGAAATTTTTGCACCACCTAATATAGCTAAAACAGGTTTTTCTCCACTACTCATCACTTTTTTTATAGAGCTAACCTCTTTTTCTAAAAGCTTTCCAAAAAACTTATCTTTAAAAAAATTTGCAACAATTGTTGTTGAAGAGTGAGCTCTGTGTGCAGTTCCAAAAGCATCATTAATATAGCAATCGCCGAGTTTTGAAAGATCTCTTGCAAAATCAATATCTCCTGTGGTTTCTTCATTGTAGAACCTAACATTTTCAAGCAATAAAACTTCTCCTTGTTTAAGGGATGAAGATTTTTTTATAGTATCCTCTCCAATTACATCCTTTGAAAAAAAAACTTTTTTATTTAAAACTGATTCAACTGTTTTAACAATTTTACTTAGAGAATATTCAAGCTGAAATCCATTTGGTCTTCCTAAATGTGTTATAAGGATACATGAGCCACCGTCATTACATACTTTGTCAATAGTGTTTTTAGCAGCTAGTATTCTGCTAGAATCCGTCACAATATTGTTGTTAATCGGAACGTTAAAGTCAACACGAATTAAAGCTTTTTTGCCGTTAAAATTAAAGCTATCTATAGATCTCATAATTATTTCAAATATATGCTATTTGTAAGTTTTAAATATTATTTTTAAAGCTAATAAATATGGAAGTTTCTAAAGAATTAAAATTAATAGTAGAGTCTAATAGGATTCCAAATGCATTAATTTTTCAGGGCAGATATGGGTCTGGAAAACTACGAACTGCCGTTGAGTTTACAAAAGAAATATTTTGTAAATCAAAAAAAAATGATGAAATAACTCTTTTAAAAAAATCAGTTGAAAACTTTACTCATCCTGATTTCCATATTATTTTTCCAATACCATCATCAGAAAAAAAGGCTGAAAACACGCCTGGCTTTTATATGAGTGATTGGCGAGATTTAGTTTTGAAAAACAATTACAAAGCTAGTATGAAAAATTGGGTAGAAAAATTATCTACTAAAAAACAGCCTCTAATAGGAATTAATGCTGTATCGAATCTTTCAAGAAAGCTTTCTCTCTCTTCATTTGCTTCTGGCTACAAAGTCGTTCTTTTCTGGATGGCAAATAGATTAAATGAAGAGTCGAGCAATAAGCTTTTAAAACTAGTTGAAGAACCTGGCAAAAAAACTGTGTTTATTTTTTTAACAGAAGAAAACAATGAGCTTCTAAAAACACTGGACTCAAGATGTCAAAAAATTAATTTTAATTCTGATTTGAATAAGGGTGGTATTTTTGAAAACAACAAAGATTATGAATCAATTTTTAGCGAACTAACAAGAAATGCTTTTCAGGCGCGTAGCAATAAGGAAAGTCTAGCAAAACTTATAAGCTGGTCAAATGATGTGGCAAAATTAGAAAGAGAGGAAATAAAAAACTTCTTACTCTACTCGTCAGAACTTTTTAGACAAGCATATCTAAATAATATTGGGTTATCAAAGTATGTAAAATTCAAGCCAGAAACAGGGTTTAATTTTGAAACTTTTTCAAAATATATATCTGAATCTAATATAGAGCAAATAAGCAATGTTTTTGAAGAAAGTCATTATCACGTAAAAAGATGGGCAAACAACAAAATGGTTATGACTAATCTTGCTTTTGATTTAACAAAACTTATACATTCATAGTTGTTGTATACATAACAGATTGTTTTTTAAAAAACTTCAATAATTAAACGCTTAGGTTATAAAAAAAGTTTTTTGAATATATATTCGTTTTGATTTTAAAAATTGCTTAAAATGGCTTTATTCTCTTTTTTTAAAGATAAAAGCACTTGAACTGTAGTTTGAAGTAAAAATTGCTATAAAGTTTGAAATAAAACCAATAATAAGGCCTTTCAAAAAAAACAATTTACTTTTTTTGTATTTTTCCGAAAGCATTGAAATATAGAAAGAGTCGAGTAAAAGCGGGTGCTTCTTTATAAAATCAAATCCCCAACTGTTCATTACTAATTTTAAGCCTGCAGGTGAAAAATGGTGTCTATGTCTCGGAACGTCATAAGCAGCCCACATTTCTTTATAATGATTTGCATCATAAGACATAAAGTTTGGTACAGCAATTAGAACAAATCCATCTTTAACTAATAATTTATTTGATTGAGTTAAAATCTCGTTATAATTAGAAAGGTGTTCAAAAGAATGCCAAAAACTGATAAGGTTTAAGTTTTTATTAATTTCATTTAGGGATTTGTGTATTTTAAGGTTTTTTAATCTACAACTTTTAATTGCCCTCGGGTTGTTTTCAATTCCAATAGTATTAAACCCTTTATTAGAAACAAAAGATAAAAAATTTCCCGTACCACATCCAAAATCAGCAATGAGAGAGTCTTTGTTAACATAGGGCTTAATCATGTTAAATTTTTTTCTAAGCATACATTTAGAAAAAAACACAAACAAATCATTAAACAAACCCCTTCCTTTATTGTGTGAAATATATTTAGAAGAGTCATAGTATTTAAAAAGATCCTTTTCAGATAAAGCAGGCTTTGTTATCAAAACCCCATGCAAATGTTCAGAGATTGTGAAATCTTCTCCACTCACTAATTGATCTTTAACTTTAAAGTCTTGTCTCATTTAATTGTTTCACGTGGAACATCACCTACCCATATATACTAGCATTGAAGAAATATCACTTGGTGAAACTCCACTTATTCTTGATGCTTGAGATAATGTTTTTGGCCTAACATCTTCCAGTTTAGACCTTGCTTCAAAAGAAAGTGATTTAAGCTTTTTATAGTCGAAATCATTTGGGATAACTAAATTTTCTAAGTTTTGAAGTTTTTCAGCGTTTAGCTTCTCTTTAGAAATATAGCCTGAATACTTTATTTGAATTTCAGTCTGCTCAACAACATCTTCAGAAATTGTATTTTCAATAGCAAACTGCTTAACTTTCTCCAAAGAGAGTATGTCTTTGGAGGTGATATTTGGTCTAGAATATATTTTTTTAAGCTTTAGAGACTGGGTTACACTTGCGCTTTGATTTTTAATTAATATAGGGTTTATTTCTTCAGGACTTACGCTTAATTTGCTAATGAAGTTTATGAATGATTTTGTTTTTGATTTTTTTCTGTTTACAAGCGTAAGTCTATCGCTAGTGGCGAGGCCTAGCTTGTTTGATATTTCGGTTAAACGCAAATCTGCATTATCTTGTCTAAGGAGCATTCTAAATTCAGCTCTAGATGTAAACATTCGATATGGCTCATCAGTGCCTTTTGTAATAAGATCATCAATAAGAACCCCTATATAAGCTTGATCTCTTTTTAAAATAAACGGATCTTTTGAATTAGCTTTTAAATGTGCATTTATCCCAGCCATTAAGCCTTGAGAAGCTGCCTCTTCATAACCTGTTGTTCCATTGATTTGACCAGCAAAAAAAAGATTTTCTACAAGTTTTGTTTCTAACGAATAGTTTAACTGAGTTGGCGGAAAATAATCATATTCAATAGCATAGCCTGGTCTAAAAAACTTAACTTCTTCAAATCCAGGAACAGAACTAAGAGCATTAAACTGTATGTCTTCAGGTAATGATGTAGAAAAACCATTAACATAAACCTCTACCGTGCTCCAACCCTCTGGTTCAACAAAAATTTGGTGTCTTTCTTTTTCAGAAAATCTATTAATTTTATCCTCAACAGATGGGCAATATCTAGGCCCAACGCTTTTAATACTGCCGTTAAACATAGGAGACCTGTCGAAACCTTCTCTTAATAAATCGTGAGTGTTACGGTTTGTGTAAGTAATAAAACAACTTCTTTGATTAGTGAGTTTAGGGGTAGAAGGTAGAAAAGAAAACTTACCGGGGTTTGCGTCACCAGGCTGTTCTTCCATTTTGTTGTAGTTCAAAGATCGACCATCAACTCTCGGTGGTGTACCTGTTTTCATTCTACCAGATTTAAATCCTAAAGAGGAAAGGTTTTCGGTGATGCCAAAAGAAGCTTTTTCACCTGCTCTACCTCCACCAAAATTCTTTTCACCAACATGTATCAATCCGTTTAAAAATGTTCCATTAGTTAGAACAACAGTTTTTGATTCAATTTTTAAACCAAGTTGAGTTACAACTCCAAAAACAATATTATTTTCAACTAAAAGGCCTACAACAGAGTCTTGATAAAAATCTAGGTTAGCCGTGTTTTCGAGTAGTTCCCTCCATTTTAAAGAAAACATCATACGATCAGACTGGGCTCTTGGACTCCAAACTGCAGGGCCTTTAGATTTATTAAGCATTTTAAACTGAATAGCAGAATAATCTGTTACTATTCCGCTATAACCACCTAAAGCATCAATTTCTTTAACGATTTGCCCTTTTGCAATTCCACCCATAGCTGGGTTACAAGACATTTGAGCAATATTTTGTAAGCTCATGGTTACAAGAAGGGTAGAGCTACCCATATTTGCTGCTGCTGCTGCCGCTTCACTTCCGGCGTGCCCAGCGCCGACTACAATAACATCATACTTGTTTTTAAACATATCTTAACGTTTCACGTGGAACATGTCAATAGCAAAGTTTTCTTTTGCTCTAATTTTCTTCTTTTCTTCTTCGGTATTGTCTTTAAAACCCATAAAATGTAAAACACCATGTATAATAACCCTTCTTAGCTCATCTTCAAAAGAACAAGAAAATTCATTAGCATTTTCTTTAACCCTATCAATAGAAATAGCTATATTACCCTTGACAAAGCCATCATATGACTCGTCAAAAGAGATAACGTCAGTAAAATAATCGTGATTTAAAAACTTGATATTCAGGTCTTTAATCTTGTTGTCGTTAAAAAAAGCAAAAACTAATGAGTCGATAGAAAACCCTTCAGATTTACAAAAAGCATTGATCCACTGGATGATTTCAGGTTCATTAGTAAGTGTGAAATCAGTATTATATACAAAGTCAACATTCATAGTTTGATGCAAATATAGGCTTAGTAATGAAAAAGAAAAAAACACAATTTTTATATCTTTGACGCATGAAGGACTTAAAGTATCTTTTTGCATATACAGTGCCTATATCAACTTTTATCTCATTTAGTTCATTTGGGATTGGAACATATACTGCTATTTTCTATGCATTTATTGTTTTGCCAATACTGGATGTAGCTCTGGGCAAGAGCAGTGATAATCTTTCAGATAAAAAGAGAGAATCCAAAAAAATTAATAAAGTTTTTGATTGGATGCTTTACATAAACCTTCCTATTGTATACTTGCTAATGGTATATGGATTTAACAAGATTACAACAGTTGACTACACGACTGTTGAAATGGTTGGATTGTGTTTGTCCGGGGGAATACTATTGGCAACTAACGGAATAAATGTCGCTCATGAGTTGTGTCATAGAAAAAACCTAAGGGAAAGATTAATTGGAAAAGCTTTGTTTTTGCCGTGTTTGTATATGCATTTTTACATTGAACATAATTTTGGGCATCACGTAAATGTTGGAACTCCTAAGGATGGAGCAACTGCAAAATACCAACAGACAGTATATTCTTTTTGGATTAGCTCTGTTACCAAACAATATCTGGATGCTTGGAAAATGCAGTTTCATCTTTTGAGGGTTAGAAAAAATAGCTTTTTATCTATAAAAAATGACATGTTCTGGTATCATATATTTCAGCCCGGTTATTTAATTCTTATTTACTTATTATTTTCATTAAGTGCTTTTTGGTTTGCTTTAATATGTGGGGTAATAGCATTTTTATTTTTAGAATGTATAAACTATATAGAGCATTACGGTTTGAGAAGGTTTAAAACAAAGTCTGGCAGATATGAAAGAGTTCAGGCTCATCATTCCTGGAACTCAAACCACAATATTGGAAGAATTGTTTTATATGAGTTAACTAGGCATAGTGACCATCACTATAAGGCTTCAAAAAAATACCAACTATTAGACTCATACAAAGACAGCCCACAGTTACCATTCGGATATCCGGCTTCCATCTTGCTTAGTCTTGTTCCGCCTTTATGGTTTTATTTAATAAATCCTCTTGTGCCTGTTAAAATGAAATGCAAATGAAAAATAAAATTAGATTAAGATTTGCTCCAAGCCCAACCGGTCCTTTACATATTGGTGGATTAAGAACAGCATTGTTTAATTATCTGTTTGCTAAAAAAATGGGTGGTAAAATGATATTAAGGATTGAGGATACAGACAAAGATCGGAGCCTAAAAGCAAGTCAAGAACACATAGAGAAATCTTTGAAATGGGCGGGGATTGAATTTGATGAGGGACCATATAGGCAAAGTGAAAGAAAAGATATATATAAAAAATATGTTCAAACACTAATTGACAAAGGGCACGCTTATTATGCTTTTGATAAAAAAGAAGACCTAGACAGACATAGGTTAAATCATGAAAAAAAGGGTAAAAAATTTATATATAATTCACACAACAGAGGTAAGTTAAATAACTCACTGAAAATTAAGGGTAAAGAGCTTGAAAAAAAATTATCAGATGAGAAATATGTGGTGAGGTTTAAAACCCCTAATGAAACGGAAATAAAGTTTCAGGACATTATAAGGGGTGAAATAACTGTTTTCTCAAGAGATATAGATGATAAAATTTTGTTTAAATCTGATGGAATGCCAACGTACCATTTAGCAAATGTTATTGATGATCACGAAATGAAGATAAGTCATGTGATAAGAGGAGAAGAATGGTTACCGTCTCTAGCGCTTCATATCCTAATCTATAAAGCTTTTAAATGGGAGGTTCCTAAATTTGCGCATCTTCCTTTAATATTAAAGCCTGTCGGAAAAGGTAAATTGTCAAAAAGAGATGGGGATAAGTTTGGGTTCCCTGTTTATGCGGTTCAATGGAAAGATGATGTTAACCCAAGAAGAAAAGAGATGTTTAAAAAAGGTGAAGATGGTGGTGAAACTTCACAAAATATAATTTACGAAGGTTTTGAAGAGGCAGGGTTTTTATCAGAGGCACTAAACAATTATATGGTTTTTTTAGGCTGGAATAATGAAAGTGATAAAGAAATATATTCAATTAAAGAGATGATTAAAGAGTTTTCATTAGGAAAAATTAACAAAGCAGGCGCAAAATTTGACCCCAAAAAGTTACTTTGGATAAATTCTCAACATATTCAAAAAATGAATGAAGCAAAGCTTGTAGGTCTGATAAGCAAAAAAAATCCAAAAATTAAAAAGGAAAAAATCCAAAAATTCGTACAACTAGTGCGTCCAAGATTAGAAACAATAACGCGCCTAAAAGAAACTTTTATATATCTATTTGAAAAACCAATTATTAATAAAGAGTTGATTGAAAAAAACATATCAAGCTCTGTAGAAAAAACAATTTTAGATTTTGTTGATAATGTTAAAGAAAGTTGTAGTGAAGAGGTTGTTAAACAAAACCTATACGATTGTGCAAAGAAAAACGACCTTAAGTTTGGAAAAGCACTTGGTTATTGCAGGCTTGCAATAGTAGGAAAAATGGAAGGACCTGATGTAATAGGAATGATGAAGTTTATTGGAATAAAAGACACAAAGGAGAGGCTTTTGCAAGGATTAAGACTGTAGGTTAATTTTTGTTTTTGCTGGAGTATTTTCATTGATTTTTTTGTAATTTAAAAGAAAAAAGTTATGCTATATTATATATTCATTATTTTATTTATTACCCTGGTTCTTTTTGGAACTTTTTTTATTGTAAAACAACAGTCTGCAGCAATTGTTGAAAGATTTGGAAAATTTGTAAACACTCGTCAATCCGGTCTGCAGCTTAAAATACCTATAATAGACCGAGTAGCTGGAAGACTAAGTTTAAGAATTCAACAATTGGATGTTGTTGTTGAAACAAAAACTAAAGATGATGTTTTTGTAAAAATCAAAGTTTCGGTTCAGTTTAAAGTAATAAAAGATAAGGTATATGATGCTTTTTACAAACTAGATTTTCCTCAAGACCAAATCACTTCCTATGTGTTTGATGTAGTAAGGGCTGAAGTTCCTAAAATGATATTAGATGATGTTTTTGAAAAGAAAGATGATGTAGCAATAGCTGTAAAGGGAGAGCTTAATGATGCTATGAAAAATTACGGTTTTGACATAATTAAGACATTGGTTACTGACATTGATCCTGATGCGCAAGTAAAAGAATCTATGAACAGAATTAATGCTTCTGAAAGAGAAAAAGTTGCCGCTCAGTTTGAAGGAGATGCTCAAAGAATTTTAATAGTTGAAAGGGCAAAGGCAGAGGCAGAAAGCAAAAGGCTTCAAGGGCAGGGTATTGCTGACCAAAGAAGAGAAATTGCAAGGGGGCTAGAAGACTCAGTCAAAGTTTTAAATAATGTTGATATTAATTCTCAGGAAGCATCTGCTCTAATTGTTGTAACACAGCATTATGACACGCTTCAGTCTGTTGGCTCTGCTAGCAATAGTAATTTGATTTTGATGCCAAATTCACCGCAAGCTGGATCAGAGATGCTTAATAATATGGTGGCATCTTTTACTGCAAGCAATCAAATTGGAGAGGAAATGAAAAAAGCAGCTAAAGCGAAAGAAGAAGAAGAAGAAAAAAATGGCAATAAATAAGTTGTGAAAAGTAAAGAAGAAATAGCTATTGAGTTTCAATTAAAGAATTTAGACACTAGTCGTTTTGAGGGTTCAGATAAAATCATCAAGGTAAAGGTTGAGTTAGGTTCAGGCGCTTATGAAGACATTAGCGTAGTTCATGATGATGTTATGCTAGAATGCACTATGGCTTGGAACACGGGGTCATTTGAGTATGATGTTCCAGCCAAAGAACTAATTAAGATTCTTAAAGCTAAGCCTGTAGATAAAATTTGTTCGGCAGATTTAGCAGATTATGATAAAGAGCTAATTAAGGTAACAGATGGAGATTTAGAGTGTAAAAAAGTAAATGACATTGAGAT
>MDSV01107147.1_pt1 | contig 10737 bp, 10 predicted proteins | sample 810851 | NCBI WGS metagenome assembly MDSV01 (sample SAMN05326640, study PRJNA326480) | marine metagenome | isolation source: seawater | place: Atlantic Ocean: North East | collected 2012 | reverse complement strand
GGGTTCGAACCCGCGACCATCGGATTAAAAGTCCGACGCTCTACCTGACTGAGCTACAGGCCCAATGTTGCACCTTGGGCTTTCTGCCCGACTTACCAACTGTTCATATAGGTTGCGGCTGCAGTTGTTGGAGGGTAAATCGACCACAGTCAAAGGGTTTTGATGAATCTTCACCACGAAAAATACCACGATAGTGGCGGGGTTGCACGATTTTCGAACATCGGATAGCAATATAGCCCATGTCCAACTCGCCAAAATCGGGGCAAACCATGGACGAGGGCATCTTTGATTTGGAAGACTCCGAGGCCGAAATTTCTCGGCTCGAGCGGCCGGCAATTCGCAAGAATTGGGCGACACCTGACGGAGCAACATTTGACTTGACAATCCCGCCTACAGTATACCCCCCTCGAGAAGACACAGATCTCTTGTGCAGAACCCTTCGGGCATTGGGACCGGGGAAGGGAAAACGTCTGCTCGAGATTGGTTGTGGCTCTGGGGCAGTCTCGATGTACGCGGCAAGTTTGGGCTACAGAGTTCGTGCGTGCGACATCAATCCGTTTGCTGTGGCAAGCACCAAAGCCAATTCAAAGCGATTCAACCTCGCGGTGGAGGCCTACGAGGGGGGACCTGGCCCTCATCAAGACGGGGTACCGACTCAATGGGCTGGCCAAAACGCTCATGATTTGATCGTTTGGAATCTCCCGTACCTCGATCAAGAACACGCCCAGGGCGACGTGCTAGGGCCGCTTGAAGAGGCAGCTCTCCTTGACACCGACTCGCAAGGCCTAGTTTCGAGGCTCATGATGCAAGTAAGGGAAAACCAACTTTTGACCAAACGCGGGCTCATCCTTCTTGTCGTGAGCAACAATTCCAAGGGTGACAATGCGGAAAAAGAAGCTCAAAAAAGCGGCTTTGCCGCACGGTGCATAGCGACCCACGAGTTCGAAGATGGAGAGATGTTGCGTGTTCTTGCCGTATGGACACCATATTCCACCTCATCGATTCATCGTTATGAACGCGTAGAATCGACCAATGAAACGGCTATGGAAGAGGGGGAAAACGAGGGCGATCTGTTCATCGCTCAACAACAAACCAAGGGAAGGGGCCGGCGTGGAAGGACTTGGCTCAGTGCAAGCACGTGCTTTGCCGGTTCTTGGTTGGTGCGAAAAGGCACCAGTGCATCAAACCCCGGGTTGCTGCAAATTCTATGCGGCCTAGCAGCACTTGATGCGAGCGTTTTGATGGGCATCAACAACGACCAGATCGCCCTCAAATGGCCCAATGATGTCTATTTGCACGATCACACTGGCTTGGGCAAACTTGGTGGGGTGCTCGTCGAAGGGAAAAGCAAGGGCAAAGAGGCGAAAATCATCGCTGGAATCGGCATCAATTTTTCAACCGCTGAACCCAATGAAGCGACCTTTTCGATGGCTTACATGAGCGACTGTGTTGATGAGGCATCTGTTGAGGTGTATGCGCTCGTTCTTCACGCCATCCTCGCGTCCTATTTGGAGCGACGAGCAGATCTTCCAGACCCAAAAACAGAAGCGCATATAGAACCCCTTGAAAGGGCAATTAAAGCGAGTCAATCGCTTCTTGGAAACCCCATCTATAGAAATAAAACATGGTTCGTGGCAGGGCTTGAAAACAACGGAAACTTGCGCCTTACAAACCAAGAAGGCGAAGAGGTAACTCTCAACGATGGTGAAGCGATTCAATGGGAGAACTTGAAGACGAATTAATCTTCCAATTCTGCATCGATGACATCCTCTTCTTCGATGCTCCTCTTGTACAAACCAAACCCAATCATTGCTACACCAATTGGGTAAGCCACAAAGTCCAATCCTGTCTTGCGATCCACGTCAACTAAAACTTCGCCATCGCCGGATTCAAAGGTCACATTGTAAACATAAAAACCACCTTCCGTGGCTTCATAGACAAACTCCATTTCTTCACCAGAAGCAAGCGTCCAAGATTCATCAATGACTTCCTCACCACCCTCATGCTCGATGACGATCGAGACGCTTGAGGGGGTGTCTGCAGTGAGTTCGAAGGTTAATGTGTCTCCTTTGAGCATAGAAGCTCCACTTTCTCGGCTCTGACTGTCGCCATCCAAAGATGCTGGAGAGACCCATGCATGCATAATCAGTCCCCCGACAAGAATGCTCATGCCAACAAGCAGAAACACATCGCTCATTTTCATGCTCGGAGCGGTTCCACCACCAGCCATGCAGCGGCGTGCTGGTTTCGTCTCATGAACGTAGTGGTCATCACCGACGGGGAGGGCGGGCAAGGGCCATGCGTTCACGAACCAAACGAATCTTACCGCTGGAAGTGATGCTGAACACATGATGTTCCATCAGGGCGTCCTCAGATTGCAACACGACCCGAACAGACTCACTGAGTTCATGAGGTACTTGGAGAACGGCAAATGAGAGACCTGATTCGTGATCAAGGCCAAGATGAGCCAGACTGGCCTGCGCTTGTTCGCCTGTCGCTTCATGGAAGTCCATCAAACGAATCCCTTCGGCAGCGTCAATATGTTCAAAAGCGTTCATCAGAGCCTCTTGTGCCTGCTTTCTGCTGGTAATTTCTGGCGCCAAACCAATGCCAATCCATCGCCTTTTACCCCGAAGGGCCTTGGACAAACGCTTGGCCATGAAAAACGGGGAAACCTTCTCCTTCAATAGATTTGAGCGTCAACGGGGCCAAAAAATGAAAACCAGTGCTCTCTTGGTCTTGAGCGTGGACAATGAAACTCCTGATGCATCCTCTGATGCATCCGCTTTTGAGATTGAACAAAGTTTGGAGAACCTCATTGCTAAAGACACCTCCATTTTGGGGCTTTTAGGCACGCTTTTGTCGGTTAAAACGCTGCCTCATATTTTGGCCCTGGTAGCGATGTCGGTTCTTCTCTATGCCGTTGCCAGTGGCCAGCCTGGAACGGCTGCGATCGGCTTCTCGGCACTTGCAGTCGGCTATGCTGTGACCGCCTTGCTCTCCAATGTCGAGCGCATACGCTCCTGGACCAAATTGTCAGAATGGGGCGAAGAGCGACCGCCTTTGATCAAGCGGATTGCTTTCAGTTTCAGGATTCTGATCCTCCCCTACGGATTAGCCGTCGTGTTTGGAATTGCGTTCTTGGCCATGACCACTGAGAATGCTCGAGATGCCTTGGCTGTTGGCATGGGGGCCTTATTCGTGGTCTGGGCCATTGCACAAGGGCGTTCTTTTGCAGCATGGGCCGCAGCACAATCCGCCAAAAAGTTACCAGAGAGTAAACCACAGGGCGGGAATGGCTATGCGGGAATGGCGATCCTCGGCATCATTGTCTTAGCTGTTGGAAGCCTTCTTGTCAGTGTCTTTTCATCAATCCATGACCCTGCAAATTGGGTGCTTGGAGAGACAACAGATCTGGCAGTCTTTGGCGGCCTCTCGATAGGGGTGTTCGCTATGATGAATGCCTTCACTTGGAAGATCAGAAAGCAGGCAATAAAAGACCGTTCACTGCGACGGTTTCACTTCAAATGGTCAGCGTGGGTCCACATCTTCGTGACCTGGCATCTGCTCACCGTATATCGGCACGCAGCAATGGAAATCGGCGACCTTGAGATTTATCTTGAGGAACTTTCGCTCATGATTTTCACCGTCTTCATGGGTATTTGGTCGCTCACCTCTCGTGGCATTGGCTCAGATCTTAAACTCCTCAACAACGAAAACGCCCTACCTTGGGGCCTAGCGTTTGGGTATGCGTACGCCGGCAGTGTGGCGATGATCAGTTCAACCTTAGGTGATTTGCGACTTGTCATGATGCTTGGCCACATCATCGCAGCGTTGACCGGCGTCTGGATGCACCGAGCAATTTTGAACAGCGTTCTTGGCAAGCATGAAGACGACCAAGAAATTCAAACTATGGTCGAATCGCTTGAAGCGACCAACACTCAAACGGAAAACACCGAGGACTTGGATTCGGAGCCGGTGGTTGAAAAGGACGACTGGAACGAGCACCTTGACAGTGATTGGGAGAAACCAAAAGACATTGGAATCCAAGCAGAAGTTGAATGGGAAGACGTCATCAACATCGATGACTAATCGCTCGGGCGAATACCCGCGAGAAGCGTCACCACCCGAATGGTGTCTTCGAGGTCTTTGCTCACCCTCGCGCCGAGGATCACCTGAGCATCATCGTCGAGCGCTTCTGTGAACATGTTCGCAACCGCATCGACTTGACCAATGGTCATGCCAAGGCCACCTTCTACTTGGATGAGGCAAGCGCTAGCACCACCTACATCCAGGGCTGAAAGCGGCGCCATCATCGCCGATTCGAGGATCGAGTTCGGATCGTCCGGACGGCCAGTTCCGACAAGCATGGTGGCTTCTCCTTCCTGGTCAACAATCGCTCGCAAATCCATCAGGTCCAAGTTGATCAGGCCCATCTTCATTAGCGTACGGATCAATCCATCGACCAAATCTTCAACCCACTCAGCACCCATCTGCCAATTGCGACCTTGTTGGCGTGCTTGACGAGCAAGCCGATCGAGGGAAAGACGAACGGTGACGTGAGCGATGTGCTCCAAGCGCTCTAAACCGGACATTGCTATCTTGGTCCTGGTCGACTGAACTTCGAAAGGTAAGGCTGCAACGGCAAGCACCAGAGCCCCAGATTGCCGTGCTTGGCGAGCGAATTCATGGGCTGCACCGGTCCCGGTCCCACCGCCGAGCCCTGTGAGTAAAATCACCAGTTCAACATCCTCCAAGATGGTGTTGGCAAGTGCTGAATACCCGCGCATACGTTGCTCGGCCAACGGCGGTAGTGCTGCACAACCGACCGAATCGAGGGTGTGACCTAGCCGCAACAAGTGGGCGCCATCCGCCCCCTCAAAACTCACATCGTCAGCATCGATGAGCAGGACACCCGTATCGCTGGAGGAGCGTGCTTTCGCACCCTTCGCCCAGGCGCAACCGAGGCCGCCGACGCCTGCAATGAGAATTTGCTCGGCATCCATATTGGTTCCTTGGGTCGATGCCAAATGAACTTTGGCGAAGCGCGCAATGCCTCAATCGACGTAGCGCAAGTACCGACGTCGAGCATCTCGAGCCCAAGCGTTGTCGGGTTCAAGGGCCAAAACACGATCGTAGTATTCGATAGCAGTTTCAAATTCAGACAAGTGACGGCCGTACAGATGTCCGAGGTTAGAAAGAACTGGGATGCACTCTTCATCGCCTTTGAGCATGGATAGCAAGAGCCGTTCTGCGGCTCCCAAATCGTTTCGCAACATCATCTCTTCAGCATCGTCGAGAAGTTGAAGTTGTTCAGTGCTCAAATCATAAACGTTGTCAAAGTTTGTCGTCATGGTCTCACTGGTCCGAAGACACCGGCACACCCCAAAGAACCCTTCTACAAATTGAGGCTCAATCGAGTCCGAGATTTTACCGGCGTGTTAACGCCCGAACGCGCCACCCTCTTAAACTGCCGGATTTCGAGGAAAAAACGGCACACTGCAAGGCAACGAACCATGCGTTCTGCTGGGAATGTTTAAGGAGCACTTGCGAGTCGGTTCAAACACTTGGGTGAGGCTATGCTACGCGAGTCGATTTCTTCACGGACCGGACTGGTAGCCGGGCTCATCCTTTTGCTGCTTTTGCCCGGGCTCGTGACCTCATACCACACCGGCATCGGTGGCGAACAAAGCAACGCTGGAGAAACCATTGATGATGTGGCAAAAGAAGGCTGTTTGTGCCACAATGGAGATTCTGACAACTCATTGCAAGTGATTCTTGACGATGTGCCCTTTGGCTGGATTGGTGGAGAAACGTACACCATGACCCTGCAGCTGATCGGCGGACCTGCCGCAACTGGGACCTACACTGCAGGCTTCGCAATGCGAGTTTCAACCGGCGTGCTCGGTGGTGAAGGTGTTCAAAATTGGGAAGAGGATCTCACCACACTCACCCACACTGAAGCCTCCTCGGCCGTCGAAGAACGGCACTGGATCATCACTTGGGAAGCCCCTGCAAGCGGCGAGGGCACCGTTAACTTCTGGATCACAGGCAATTCGGTCAATGGCGACCAACTGCCTGGCGTGGAAGACAAGTGGAATCAACTCCTGTTCGCACTTCCAGAAGGCGACGACACCACCGACGCTCTTGGCACACGCACCCTGTTTGCCGGTGACGGAAACGTCAGCCCGCCAGAGCCCGCCCACCACGGCGTGGACCTCCACCACATGGGTGCTAAACTCCGTGCACACTGGCTCGGTCTGCTTGGGTTCGGTGCCGTTTTAGCGGTTGTTGCGTTTGCGGGTTTGCTGCTGCGCTACAGTTTCTCAACTTCCTACCAAGGCCGTTCAAACCAACTGCGGCTCCGATACAAACTCATGCGACGAGGTGACCAGTGATGGACGATACAATTTCCACCCTTTTGCGGGGCGTTGCCAAAGGAACCATCACCGTCGAAGATGCACGCAAGGCACTGGAAGATGCCAGCCTCACCGAGGAGCAGATGCACGCTGCGATTGACCACGGCGTGTTCAACCCAGTTGAACCAGGGACCATCGTCAGTGCTTCACTCGCACCTTCAGGTGGCTCATACCTCACCATGTTGTTCTTCGTCTGGGGTATCTTCTGGTCGTGTTACTGGACCTTCTCGATGATTTACGGGCTCGCAAAGGGCTGGGACCAACAACAACTCGCCTACCACCTCGGCATCATGCTGATCACCCTGTGCATGATGGGCATGGTGTACCTCAAATTCGTCCTCCCCGACACCATCATCGTCAAGCACGCTCAGAACAAGTTCGTTCCTGAGCACACCAAAGATTGGAAGGAGTACAAGTGGTGATCCATTATGGCACGTGAATACAACCTCAAACCCGCTGTTGTCCAAGGAGCAGCAGCCAACGATGCAGGATCCTCGTACATCAACCGACGTCAATTCCTCCGCTATGGATTCAACACCGCAACCGGTGTCCTCGCAGCATCGCTGGGCGTTCTCGGGTTCGCATCCATCCTTCTACCGCCAGGTGGTTCAAACGCTGGTGACCTTGGCGTTGTTTACTGGGCCAAGGGGCGAGAAGACGAAGCATGGTACGGTGCAAAGCACTTGCAGTTGATGACAAAGACAGACTTTGTAGAAGAAGCTGCGAAATCCAACACCGGAACCGCTGGCGCTGCCGGCATTTGGAACGGTGTCCCAGTGGTTGTGAATTACGTCAACCACTCGGAAAACAAAAACACACCTGAATCCAGCGGCTTGGCTCGCTTCCAGTTCATGGAAGGCATCGATGAGACTGGAAAGACCATCGGTCACTTCGAAGATCTCAGCGACGCCGACCCTCGCATCTTCCCATCCGAAAACCTCGTTATGATTTTCGGGCGCTGCACCCACTTGTGCTGCATCCCAGGATGGCAACTCGTGTCCAACTCCTTCACAGAAGACTCGTGGACACCCGGTGGCGGTGACGACGGTGGAACCAAATTGTTCTGCATTTGCCACTCCTCTCGGTTCGACCCAACAGCGCTTGAGATGAACACCAACCGAAACCGTTCAAACGGTGCCACATTCAACTACGCAGGTATTCGCAAAGCAGGTGGACCTGCGCCTGTGGGATTGCCGCTGATCCCAATTCAACTCAATGGTGACGTCATCGAAGGCATCACCGATTACATAGACTGGTACACGTACTGCGACTGAAGGTGATACAATGACAACAATGTTCTGGATTTTGTGGTTTTTCATCGCCTTTGTTATCGTCCTCGTGGCGTTGACCCTCCGTAAAGAAAACGACGACCTGCCTCGTCGTGAGATCCTCCGTGCCGTGGAGTCAACCGGCAAGATGGGCTTCGCAGAACGGTTGTTCTTGTGGATCTTCTCATGGTTGGACACGAGGTTCCGCCTCCAGGATTACTGGAACATGTCGAAAGGCGCATACTACAACATGCACCGACAGATGCCATTGACGCACGCAGAGAAGTACAAACTCCGAATCATCTGGTACTGGTACCCTCTGTACTGCCTCGGTGGAATTTCCTTCCTTTCGTTCATCATTCTTGTCATCACCGGAACTGTCCTTGGCATCTACTACGTACCAGGTGGAGAAGGCGACCCATCGCCCGCATACGCCAGCATGCAGTTCATCATGACTGAACTCCCGTTCGGTTACATCATTCGTGCGGTTCACCACTGGGCGACGCACTTCATGGTAGCAAGCGTGTTCTTACACATGTGCCGTGTGTACTTTACCGGTGCATACCGCAACCCTCGTGAACTCAACTGGCTCATCGGTGTTGCGCTCATGGCCCTGACCATCGTCTTCGGCTACTCCGGTTACCTTCTGCCGTGGGACTCCCTCGCATACGGTGCAGCGGTGATTGGAATCAACCTCGCCAACTCGAGCCCACTTGTTGGGAAGTACATCGCAACCCTCTTGTTCAGCGGATCTGCATTGACCCCGAGAACTGTGACTCGAATGTACTTCATCCACGTCTTTATTCTGCCAGTGATTGTGACCACGTTGATCATTATTCACTTGTTTATTGTATGGGTGCAAGGCATTGCGGAGCCACATTGATCTTTGGAGGTATGAATTATGGGACTTATTGAGAATCTCGGCCGTGTAGCCTCTTCCTATATGGAAGAAAAAGAACAACTCCAAATCGCAGGCGAAAAGCGCGTACGCACAAGAACCGGTCACGGTTTCTGGCCGCAAGAAGTGCTTCGTGACTCGATTATCTTCGCCTTCATGGGTGCAGTCTTGTTGTTTTACGCGTGGTTAATCCCTCCACCACTTCACGGTGCTGCGGACCCATACGCACAAGCAGGCTTCGTGTTCCCAGATTGGTACGTGTTGTTTTCCTATGGATACCTACGATGGGGCGAATACCTGCCTCAATTCACCGTGCCGACTGGTTTCATTGGCGAAATCGTCGGACAACCCGTGTTCCCTTGGAACGCTGCTTGGTGGGGCGCTGCTCTCACTGGTATCCCGGTCAGCATCTTGGCGCTTCCACCCTTCCTAGGTGGGCGTGAAAAGCGACCTGTTGAAGACCCATGGTTTGCAACTGCAGGTGCAGTGTATCTTGCCCACATTTGGTTCATCTCCGTTTTCTCGATCAACATCTTCTTGGAGTTGTATGGCAAAAATAGGTCTGATTTTTGTAAATTGGACAGTCATGGTGATCTGTTATGTGGTACAAGAGCGCCATGGTTAGCAGATGCTTTCAATTCCATCCCGTGGATGATGACAGGAGTTTTAGCTTGGATTTGTATTTACTTCATTGCCAGAGCCTTGCTCGTCAAAGCATGGGGTGCTGGGTTCACGCCAGGTCATGCCAAGCAGATTTTGATAGGCTCCCTGCTCATTTCAACCGCCGGAACCGTTGCCACATGGGACACCTATGACGATGGATTCTGGGATCAAGGTGGTTTGCTGACCATCAAGGGATTGACGCACGATCTCTATCCTGAACTCGAAGCAATGAGAGGGCAGCCTACCGATGTGCACGTCCACGACGTCAATGAATTCACGGATGACCGTGGATGGAGCGACGACGGAGTTGTTCCAACCACCGCTTGGTTGGACTGGAGCATTTACCAGCCAGCACGTTATATCATCACCGACTTTAGTGATTCAAACGGTCACCAGAACGCAGAATATGGCATCAATGCCGCAGCAAATTCAACCTCGTTCAATGGCGGCGAAGGATGGACTACAGCGGGAGTCTTCACGATCACTGAAGACCTGAGCCACTTCCCTGAAGGCCACCATGAGAGCGTTGAAACAATCACAACCGACCTCGCCTGTGAATACCGAGCCTCGGAACGAAAGATCAACGACATCAACACCGTCACCATGATTGCTTCCACATTGACGCTCACGGACAGCAACGACAAGACCGTCACCAGTTTCGATGATTGTGAAGGTGCAACACTCGAACTCGCAGTCGGAGAGTACGCTTACGAATACACCGTTACCGTCAGCGGAGCCCTGGCTTACAACGACAGCATCGTCACTGAAACTTCCTTTGCAATCGCCAGTTTCCAACCCCTGCTTGTTTGGACTGAAGATGCTCCTAAGGCACTCGCTGGGCGAACCGTTGATTTGACCAACGACAGCCAGATGGCACTTGGAGGCACGGCGTTTGCTTCAATTGAAAACCCGACCTACCACACCAACCCTAAGGCACTTGACGCAAAACTCACCTATGCAATGTTCATTCCTTGTTTGACCTTCGGTGCCGTTGTGTTCGTGCTTCTGCGCTCAATGGCCCGTGGCTATGAATTCGAGATGAACAAGTGTTACGGATGTGACCTTTGTGACGATGCGTGCCCTGTGCGATTGTTCAACGGCGGTGACAAACTCAACATCATTTACAACTCATGGAACAATGAGGACGATGGTGTGCCGCTGTATTCGTGCCTGACATGCACCGCATGCACCAATGCGTGCCCGCAACTGGTGAACTACGACTCCTACGTCGACATCCGCCGGTCCCTCATCGTTGGTGGACCGCAAGCAGAGATCCCTCACACCGTGCTTCAAGCCGTGCTCGCTGCAGAAGCGGAGGAAGCGGCTGACGATGACTTCATCGCAACCGAAGACTACCCAATCACCTCCAACATTGGCTACTACCCTGGCTGTGTTGACTACCTCGACCAAGAGATGGTGTTCTCCCACGTCAATGAAGGCGAGATGAACCTCGGCGATGCAACCACATCAGCGTTCACTCTGTTTGACG
>MDSV01004683.1_pt1 | contig 10737 bp, 11 predicted proteins | sample 810851 | NCBI WGS metagenome assembly MDSV01 (sample SAMN05326640, study PRJNA326480) | marine metagenome | isolation source: seawater | place: Atlantic Ocean: North East | collected 2012 | reverse complement strand
TGATAGAAGCACAGAAAGCATAATGGTTGTTGCATCCTCTGAGGGTGGTATGAGTATTGAGGAGATTGCAAAAGAAAAACCAGACTCAATTATACGAGCGAAAGTTGAAGCTGCGGTAGGCATGCAAAATTTTCAAGCAAGAGAAATCGCTTTTGCTCTGGGACTTGATGCTAAGGCTATTTCGAGATGCGCAAAGGCAATTATGGGTTGTTACAAGGCATTTAGTAGTTCAGATGCAACCATGGTAGAGATAAATCCATTGATTCTAACAGGTGATGATCATATTCTTGCTTTAGACTGTAAAATGTCGTTTGATGATAACGCCTTATACAGGATTCCAGAAATTGCTGAGCTTAGAGATAAGACGCAAGAAGACTCTAAAGAAACTTATGCGCATGATAGAGGTTTAAATTACATAGCTTTAGATGGAGATATTGGCAACATAATTAATGGAGCAGGTTTGGCTATGGCGTCTATGGATATGATCCAGTTAGCAGGTGGTCAACCAGCTAATTTTTTAGATGTAGGCGGTGGCGCTACACCAGAAAAGTTCGTCAAGGCGTTCAAACTTATTTCTGGCGACCCAAAAGTCAAAGTTATCTTAATTAATATATTTGCAGGTATAAATAGATGTGATTGGGTAGCTCAAGGAATTGTCGATGCTTTAAATCAAATCACTATTGATCAACCTCTCGTTATAAGACTAGCTGGAACTAATGTAGATGAAGGGATGAAAATTTTAAAAGATAGCAAGATAGAATATATAGAAGCTTCAACACTTGAGGAAGCAGCTAACAAAGCTGTATCTGCACTAAAAGATCTGGAGAATAAATAACAATGGCTATACTAATTAATAAGGAGTCTAAAATCATTGTGCAAGGCTTTACAGGAAAGATTGGAACATTTCATGCAGAAGAAATGATGGAATATGGTACAAATGTAGTAGGCGGCGTTACTCCAGGAAAAGGTGGTCAAACACATTTAGATAGACCAGTTTTTAACACTGTCAAAGAAGCAGTGAAGGAGACGGGAGCAGACTCAAGCATTCTTTTTGTACCACCAGCGTATGCAGCAGATTCCGCAATGGAAGCAGCAGATGCAGGGATAAAGACACTAGTTGCAATTACTGATGGCATACCCGCGCATGACATGATTAAAGTCAAACGCTATATGAGACGATATAAAAATGAAGATAGAATGACAATGGTGGGCCCAAACTGTGCTGGCGTCATCAGCCCAGGCAAGTGTATGTTAGGAATTATGCCAGGTCATATCTATAAAGAAGGTAATGTAGGAGTAATTGGCAGATCTGGAACATTAGGATATGAAGCAGCCCAGCAAATGAAAAACTTGGGAATAGGCATTTCAACAAGTGTCGGAATTGGTGGTGACCCAATAAATGGAAGTTCATTTAAAGATCATCTTGCAAAATTTGAAAATGATGATGAAACAAAAGTTATTTTGATGATTGGTGAAATAGGTGGGCCACAAGAAGCTGAAGCTGCAGAGTATGCAAAAGAAAATGTTTCGAAACCTGTTATTGCTTATATTGCTGGATTAACTGCACCTAAAGGAAAAAGAATGGGGCATGCAGGTGCTATCGTAAGTTCCAAAGGTGAATCAGCTGCTGACAAAGTAGAAATACTTCAGGCTGCCGGCATAACTATTGCAAAAAACCCATCCGTCATAGGTGATACAGTTGAATCAGTTTTAAAATCTTTATAAAGATTTATGAATACTTCAGGTTTAATCGACATAGGTGCCAATCTAACCCATCCACAATTATATGATCAGCTTAAGAGCGTTGTCGATAATATTTTATCATCAGAGACAGAACTTGTAATCATTACATCCTCAAATTTAGAGGATACTTCTCTGGCTTTAGAAATAATAAAAAAGTATCCAGAAATTTTTTATACTACAGCTGGTTATCATCCACATAATGCAAAAGATTTTACATTAGATTGCATAAGCAAAATTAATAACTATTGTAAAAATGAAAAAGTTGTAGCAATTGGCGAATGTGGCCTAGATTATTATAGGGAATATTCTTCAATAGAAGAACAAATCTTTTGTTTTGAAAATCATCTAATATTGGCAAAAGATAATAAAATGCCAATTTTTTTACATGAAAGGCAAGCACATAGAGATTTTATTGATATGCTTAAAAAATATAAAGATAGTATAGATAAAGCAGTAGTGCACTGTTTTACAGGACAAAAAAAAGAACTTGAAGCTTACTTAGACTTAGATTGTTACATAGGAATCACAGGCTGGATAAGCGACCTAGATAGAGGTAAACACCTACATGATTTAATCAAGTTTATTCCGAAAGATAAATTAATGATTGAAACAGATTCACCATATTTAATGCCAAAAAATTTACCTTTCAAGCATGATGGCGTTAATCAACCTTCATATCTTAATTTTGTTGCAGAAACTATCGCTGAATGTTTAAATAAAGATATAAACTATATACAAGAGATAGTGACTGAAAACACAAAAAGATTTTTTTCATTATGAGTAATAATCAAATTTCAAAATTAAAGTTGCCAGAAAATAAGTTTAAATTATTATTACATTCATGTTGTGCTCCTTGCTCTGGCGATATAATGAAGAGACTATTAGACTCTAAAATTGATTATACAATATTTTTTTATAATCCAAACATTCATCCTCATGAAGAGTACTTATTGAGGAAAGAGGAGAACATGAAATTTGCTAAAAAATATGAAATTCCATTTATCGATGCAGATTATAATCCAAGAGATTGGTTTGACATCACAAAAGGTATGGAGAATGAACCTGAAAGAGGAAAGAGATGTACAGCATGTTTTGATATGCGATTTATTAAAACTTCAGAGTATGCTTATAACAATGGCTTTGACATTATATCTAGCACATTGGGTATATCTAGATGGAAAGACATGAATCAAATAAATAAATCTGGAGAATTTGCAGTTTCAGAATATGAAGGTTTAAGTTACTGGACATACAACTGGAGAAAAGAAAATGGTTCTCATAGAATGATCCAGGTTTCTAAAGATGAGAGATTTTATATGCAAGAGTATTGTGGTTGTGTTTACTCTCTCAGAGATACCAATGATTGGAGAGAGAAGAATTCAAGGCCAAAAATTGAAATAGGAGTAAAATATTATTCTCACTCAAATGAAGAAGCCTCCAATAATTAAAAAAGCTATCAAGCTTAACCAAGCTAAAAGAGATCGTGAAACCATTAACTGTATATATGCAATCATTTCAATTATCGCATCTTCCTGATTATCATTACTTTCTTTATATGAGGCTAACCCAACAGAGTTAATAAGATTTATATTCGAATTATAAAACTCTTTATGATCTTTAATTGATTTCCATTTATTTAAACAAAGTTCAAAATTTGCGACAACTGCGAAAGTAAATGCAGTAATTCTAACTGGCAAGTAATCAATAAAAGATACAAGAAGTTTAATAAATTTTTTTGATTTTTGGTCAATCTTTATTTTTTTACTATGGAGATAGTTATCTAAAATTATATATGCGAGGCATCCCGAAGGGCCCAATAACAAAAATACAAACAGTACAGAAAATATTGTTCGTACAGAGTTATAAAAAGCATTATTAATTATGGAGGTGAGCCCAGTATTTTTTTCAACAAATAATATATAGTTAAATCTTTCAGACTCATCAACATTTATATTATTTTCTATGGAGAACTTGAGATTTTCAAGTTTTTGATTATATTCATTTGGTTTCAGGCAATAAAGCAATGATACCAGCCCTAGTAAAAAAGAGAAGAAAGAATGAATATAATGATATAAAAAATAATCAATTATTATAAATAGTAAAACTATAACTATGGGGAAAATAATATAAGTATATAATTTATCTAATTTATAACTTTTTATATAATCTTTAAACTTCAAAAATGCGGAGTCAATTACAAGGGTATCTTTCATATTAGATACGGGATCATATATATATTCGACTACTAATGCAAAAAATATTAAGAATGCAGTTGTCATAAATTCATACCTTTATTCTATTCCACTCAAAATATGGGCCAGGATCATCTTTCCTATCTGGCGATACTTCATTATGACCTATTATATTCTCATCTACAATTTTAGGGTAATGATCCTTTAGCGACATAATGACCTTTTTTAGGACATCATATTGTATCTCAGTGAATTGTGTCGAGGATGTCCCCTCCAACTCGATACCTATAGAATAGTCATTACAGTTTTTTCTCTTTTTATATACTGATACACCTGCATGCCAGGCTCTTAAATTAAAAGGTACGAACTGAATAATTTCCCCATCCCTCTTTATCAATAAATGAGATGAAACTTTAGTGTCTTTCAAATCTTTGAATGAAGAGTCTTTGCTAATATCAAGATTATTCGTGAATAAATCAATTATGTTGTCATTATTATAAGATCCAGCAGGTAAGCTAATACAATGTATTATAATTGTATCAATGATTGTATCATCAGGTCTTTTATTATAATTGTCAGACTTATGGTAAGTTATATCATTAAATAAACCAGTATTATTATTAATTTTAATCATTTTTTATATAAGAACTCTCCATTCGCTGATATTATGTTAACTAATCTTAATTATGCCAAATTTTTTAGTTAATACAGACACAAAATTACAAAATATAATGAATGATTTGCGTAAATCATCAGTTATTGGTCTAGATACTGAATTTATTAGAGAATCAACTTATTTCCCTCAATTAGCACTCTTGCAGTTGAGCGATCATCAGAATACGTATTGCATTGATATATTAGCGTTAGAAAATAAAATGCTCATAGCAGATTTATTAATTGATAAGGATATCAAAAAGGTCATTCATGCATCTAAGCAAGATTTAGAGGTTTTGAACCATTACTATGATTGTTATCCACAAAATATATTTGATACACAAATAGCATATAATTTTTTAACATCTGACATTAGCATTAGCTATTCTAATCTTGTGAAAAAATATTTATCCGTAGATCTAAAAGAGGGTTCTTGGAGAACAGATTGGTTAAAAAGACCACTATCTGATGAAAAAATAGAGTATGCAGCTAATGATGTAAAGTATTTAATAAATTTATATAAAATTTTAAATACAAAGTTATTAGAGATAAATCGTATAGATTGGTTTAACGAAGAACAAGACATAGAGCTTAAAAAGTCTAACATTGTTATAAAGCCTGAATTATCTTGGGAAAAAATTAATCTACCATCAAATCTGACATCTTCACAACTTGGATATCTTAAAAGTCTTTCTCGCTGGAGAGAATTGAAGGCCATATCTGAGAACATTCCTAAACGATGGATCTTCAGTGATAGTGAGATAATTAAAATAATCACAGCTCGACAAAATAGATTATCTTTTATACTTGATAACCTAAAACATTCAATGAGTGATGATGATAAAAATCATATAAAAACAAGCATGAATAATCAAAATCATAGAACTGATGCTATTAAAAAAAATATTGATGGCAACCTTTATAATGAGAGAGTAAGTAAATGCCATAAAATCTTAGAAGAGGTTTCTGGGAAGTATAATCTTGCTGCAACGTTAATAGCTAACAAACGAGATATCGATGCTTTTGCTCGTAACAAAGATTATGTTAAGTTTTTACATGGTTGGAGATTTAAAATATTTGGCAAGTTGGTACAATAAGTGATGCGAAAATATTCTTCTCAAATAGTAGATGGAAAAGATCGATCTCCAAGCAGATCAATGCTTAGAGCAGTCGGCTTTAAAGACAAAGATTTTAAATTACCTCAAATTGGTGTTGCCTCAACGTGGAGTATGGTTACGCCATGTAATATGCATATAGATGAGTTAGCTAAAATATCTGCTAGTGCATTAGATAAAAATGGAGGGAAATCTATCATTTTCAATACAATTACCATTTCGGATGGTATATCAATGGGTACTGAAGGTATGAAATATTCATTAGTTTCTCGTGAGGTTATAGCAGATTCTATTGAGACTGTCATGGGGTGTGAAGGTCTAGATGGCTTAATTGCTATTGGAGGTTGTGATAAAAACATGCCTGCTTGTGTTATGGCAATGGCTAGATTAAATAGACCATCAATATTTGTCTATGGAGGCACGATCTTACCGGGGCTACATAATTCAAAAAAAATTGATATAGTATCGGTGTTTGAGGCAGTTGGTAAAAATGCTAATAAAGAGATTTCAAATAATGAGTTAATACAAATAGAAAAAAAAGCTATTCCTGGTCCAGGATCTTGTGGCGGCATGTATACGGCGAATACAATGGCTTGTGCAATAGAGGCTTTAGGCATGAGCTTAACAAACAGTTCTGCGCAGGTGGCAATTTCATCATCAAAAAAAATAGACTGCAAACAATCCGCCAAAGCACTGATGAATTGTGTTAAGAAGGATATAAAGCCAAGAGATATTATAAACAAGAAATCTATCGAAAATGCTATAACGGTTGTCATGGCTCTTGGCGGATCAACTAATGCCGTCTTACATATGCTTGCTATAGCTCATTCTGCTGGTATCAAATTGAGCTTAAAAGATTTTGACAGGATCGGAAAGAAAACACCTGTATTGGCTGATTTAAAACCAAGTGGAAAATATTCAATGTCTGAATTAGTAAAAATAGGAGGAGTTGCTCCTCTGATGAAACTACTTCTTGGAAAGAAATTATTACATGGAGATTGCATGACAGTGACAGGTAAAACATTAGCTCAAAATCTTAAGAGCGTTAAACATTATAGTAAAAATCAGAAAATTATTATGGCATTTGATAATCCTATTAAAAAGAATGGTCATCTAATAATACTTAGAGGTAATCTTGCGCCAAATGGCTCTGTTGCAAAAATATCTGGAAAAGAGGGTAATAAGTTTGTTGGAATAGCTAAAGTTTATAATTCAGAAGAAAAGGCCCTTAAAGATATTTTGAATAATAAAATTATAAAAGGCACAGTCATTGTTATAAGATATGAGGGACCAGTTGGTGGCCCTGGAATGAGAGAAATGTTATCACCAACATCTGCAGTGATGGGTAAGGGATTAGGGAATGATGTTGCACTCATAACTGATGGGAGATTCTCTGGAGGCAGCCATGGTTTTGTAGTGGGACATATATCTCCCGAAGCTTATATTGGTGGACCACTTGCAGTTGTAAGAGATGGTGATGAGATCGAGATTAATTCAATAACTAAAAAGTTAAATTTAAATATCTCCTCTAAAGAGTTTAAAAAAAGGATGAAATCGTGGAAGAAACCAAAAACTAAAATACATAGTGGAGTTTTATCTAAATATGCTAAATTAGTTAGACAAGCAGACGAGGGAGCTATAACGGTGGATTGAGTTGTTAAAGATCTTTGATTTCAGCCTTGAAGACTCTATTGACAATTTCATATAATTTTTCAAGTCTTTCAATCGCATCATTAGTGGCTATCAGTTTATTTTTCGTACTAGAGTCTAGAGGTAAACACTCAGTTAATCTGAAGCCTATCCATGTCGCGTCTGAGTATCTCTCTCTTTGATAGCTAATAAAATTTTTTATTCCAGGATAAATTCTCTTATAAAACTTAGATAATATAAGATATTTTTGAGGGATCATATACTCCTTTTCATCCGGCATATCCTCTATAGTCCCACATAACAGATCATTCTCATTCAATCCGCAATCTATAACATGAATTTTAGATTGTCCTGATACAGTAATGCCGAGTAAACCATCTTCGAGTTGATCCCAATCAGTAATTTTGACGAAACAACCATAATTATAAACATCATCAATATATTTTTTATTAGAATTATTTCTTGTCAAAACAATACAAAAACCATTATCATTTTTTATACACTCTTTAACCATATTAATATACCTTCTTTCAAATATTCTAAGAGGGAATATACCTCCTGGTAATACTATACTTTTCAATGGAAACAACGGAATAGATTCTTTTTTCATATTATTTTTTTATAAATTTTAAAGCAATCGAATTAATACAATATCTTTTGCCTGTTGGCAGCGGTCCATCATTAAAGACATGACCTAGATGAGCATCACAGTTACTACATAAAACTTCCTCTCTAATCATAAAATGCGAATAGTCTTTTTTAACTTTCACAGAGTTATCTTGAATTACCTCGAAAAAACTTGGCCATCCTGTCCCAGACTCATACTTACTGGACGATGAAAAAAGAGGATTGCCGCAACACTTACAAATATATTCACCTGTTTTAGTATTATTATATAACTCTCCGCTAAAAGGTGCTTCTGTACCTTTTTCACGTGTTACACTGTATTCAGCATCAGTCAGATCTTTTTTCCACTCCTCAGAGGATTTAATTATCTTTTTCACCTATTTATATGCTCTCTTAAGAGTTTAGTACTCTTATTACTCATTATGAGAATAACATCAATATTGTCTTTATTTTCTCTTATATAATGTAAAACTTTATTATAATTATCATACACATTTATGCTTTTACTCTTCAGTGACCATTTTGATAGTTTAGATCGTACTACAATTGAATGATGAGAACTTTCAAGTGCTTTAGGTAGATTTTTTCTATGGGCACCAGAAATCATTGAGTTTGATTTAATTTCACATATTGAGAGTATTTTTTTATTCTTAAATTTATCTTTAAGAGATTTAATTGATCCTTCAATTTCAGTAGGATGATGAGCAAAATCATCATAAATAAACATATGATCTTTTTTACCAACATATTCCATTCTCCTTTTTACACCCATGAACTCTTTTATGGCATTGATACATTCTGACATGGTTATTTTGATCTCAAGAGCAGCAAGAATTGCTAATGAAATATTTTTATAATTATGAAGACCAAGTAAACTTGTTTCAATATTTGATTTTTTACGGCCTTTAGAAAGAGAATAATTTCCGCCTACATTCTTAAGTGACCACATTAAGTTATTTTGACTTTTACCCATAGTTAGGGATTTTTGTTTTGACCATAGACCTTTTTCAATTAAGTCCTGTATATTTTTATCATCATGATTATATATGATGGTCCCATTTTTAGGGATGATTCTAACCAAGTGATGAAAATTTTTGACTATTGCATTTATATCTTCAAATATATCTGCATGATCAAATTCAATATTATTAATGATTAGAATATTAGGCTTATAGTGAATATATTTTGATCTCTTATCAAAAAAAGATGTATCATATTCATCAGCCTCTATAACGAAGTATTTAGAATTTGTTAGTTTAGCTGGTGAATTGAAGTTAATAGGTTGTCCACCAATAAGATAACTTGGATTAAGTTTTGCATATTTTAGTATCCATGCAACTAGCGAAGAGGTAGTTGTTTTGCCATGAGTTCCAGATACAGCAATAACAAATTTATTACATAATACATTTTCATATAACCATTGAGGCCCAGAAATATATTTGATTTTTGATTCAATTAACTTTTCAATTATGGGCATGCCTCGTGACATAACGTTTCCCACTATAATCAAATCAAATTTCTTATCCAATATTTTTTGGTTATATCCCTCTTGATATTTTATGTTAGACTTTTCAAGAACAGTTTTCATTGGGTCATAGAGATTCTTATCAGAGCCCGTTACTTGATGGCCAAGTTGTTTAGCAATGATCGCTATACCTGCCATAAATGTACCGCCGATACCTAGGATATGAATTTTCATGACGTGAGCACTTGAATAAAAAGCATCATAAAGATTACACAGACCATGCTATGAAGTAGCGAAAAACCTAGACCAATGGTCATGCTTGTATCAAATGCATTTTTGAAAATATGACCATTCACAAACCAAGCATATAGAGAAATTATCAAAAAAACTACAACAGATTGCTCAATGGCTGATGAGCCGATACCAAGAGTAATTAAATTAGTAAATAGCGCTACTAGTGCGTGTACTCCTAATGTTCCAATACACACTTGCAGGTATCTTGAGGAATACTTGGAGCTATCACTATTTTTGTCTTTGATATTTAAGCAGATTCTAATGAATAGTAGGGTAACAAAAATGTATATCAGTGCGAAAAAAATATTAACAGTGATATCTATATTTGGATCTACAGCCATCAGGCCTATGATAATATTAAAAACGATAATAATTTTCAATAAATTTGGGCTTGCTGGCAAGTCTTGGGGGCCGCTTGAGAAACGTAGAATATTTAGAAATATCTGTAAATTAAATAGCATATTAGTGTTATAATTACTTAAATATAAAGGATAGCATATTGGATCAAAGTTCTATAATTAAATCTTATAAGAGAGTCTCTAGTTTTTATGACATGACATTTGGTCGGGTTTTTAGACCAGGACAGAAAGCAATCATCAAAAAAATGAATTGTGCAGAATCTGAAAATGTTTTAGAGATTGGTATAGGTACAGGTTCATCACTACAATACTATCCGCCCAAAACCAAAGTCGTTGGCATTGATATTTCTCCAGATATGCTAGAGCTTGCTAAAAAAAGGATAATGCAAGATAGCATACCTAATAAACATATTCTTTTAATGAACGGGGAGAGACTATCCTTTCCTGATGATACTTTTGATAAAGTTGTAGGTATGTATGTAGTTTCTGTAACTCAAAATCCTCAAATTTTAGTTGAGGAGATGAAAAGGGTCTGTAAGAATGATGGTGATATTTATATAGTTAATCATTTCAGCACAGATCAGGATAATACATTTGTCAAAATGTTTGAAAAAGGTTTAATGCCAATAAGCAAAATA
>MDSV01120579.1_pt1 | contig 10738 bp, 9 predicted proteins | sample 810851 | NCBI WGS metagenome assembly MDSV01 (sample SAMN05326640, study PRJNA326480) | marine metagenome | isolation source: seawater | place: Atlantic Ocean: North East | collected 2012 | reverse complement strand
TAAATTACCACTAAATTCGAAAAAACCATACCAACAGCACAATATTTCGGTGATAACCAGCCCATGGATGCCAAAAATACTCCAACCGAATTATATAAAAAAGCCCAACCATAATTTAATCTTATTTTTTTTCTTACTTTCTTTTGCAATAGTGGTAAATCATTAACCATTCTAATACCTGGTTGCAAAAGTACTCCATCGGAGCTCATTTTTGCAGGGATTTGTCCTGAATACACCGCAATTCCAATATCAGCTGCGGCAAGTGCCTGAGTATCATTAATACCATCACCAACCATTAGTACAGTTTCTCCTTTAGACTGTAATTTCTCTATACCTTGTTTCTTTTCAAGACTACTCATAGAACCATAAGCATATTCAACATCTAATTTTGATGATAATACATCAACTACCTCTTGACGATCTCCAGAAAAAATAAATGGCTTAATTGATAATTTTCGAAATGAATTAATCAAATCTCCACTCTCAGTTCTAAGAGGATCATTTAATGAAATAATAAAATAGCATTCATTTTCATCTCCAAAAAAAACAAGAGTTGATTTATTCATATGCTCTGGAATATTAACATCTGGATAAGAAGTTGAACTTCCTGCACGATAAATAACACCATCTATTTCTGCTGTCACCTCTGTTCTATTTATTGTCCTATTATTAACACTAAATGGACTTCCAAGTGTAACACATGATCGTGCAATCGGATGCTGAACTCCATTTTCTAAAGATGCTAGTATATCTAACCATTTCTGATTTTCTTTTACTAACCAATAAACAGAATCTACCTCTGGCGTCCCTTTAGTTAAGGTTCCTGTTTTATCAAAAATTGCAATACTAGGTTTTAAAGCAAGAACAGATCCGTTAAAGAACTGGATTCCCAATCGTCGAATTTGATCCAAAGCACTGGTTAGAACTAGAGGTTCAGCTATCCCAAATGCACAAGGACATGCAACAATTAAAACACTTAATAAACGTGAAAAACCTTCATTTATATTATAAAAAAAAGAACAAATTATAAATACAATAATACCTAAAATAGTAACTATCGGTACAAAAATCTGACTAATCTTATCACCTAGTGTTATATTCTCATGTTTCGTATTAAATGCATCGATAGTACTTTCTACCATTTTTTCTAATAAATTTGATTTTCCCGATGGAGGAATCATAAAAGTAGCTCTTTCCGAGAGTAATTTCGATCCTGATCCAATTAAACTACCGACTTCCATCCAAACTCCAACAGACTCACCAGTTATTAAACTAAAATCAAATTCTGCACTAGTGGAGATTATACCATCAACAGGAACTAATTCATCTCGTAAAACTTCAAAAGGTTGTCCTGGTTCTAAATGATTTACATCACAGTAGTTATCATCTGAGATACGTACTTTTTTAGGAAGCTGAAGAGACATTGAAGTAATTCTCTGGTGAAGTTTTCGATAGAATGATCCTGTAATTAAATTACCTGTTTCAATCAGCATTAATAATAATGCAACCACATCAAAATAAAGACGCTCAAATGTTCCCTGAAAAACTGAAATCATAGAATATATCCATGCAGCCATTGTAGAAATAAAAACAAGACTCTCCATTCTTAACATACCCGATTTTATTTGAGTTATTCCAGATTGAATTGTTGATCTTGCAGAATAAAAAGGGACCCATGTTCCAAAAATAACCAGTAATATTGAACAAATCCATTGCATTGTTAATGGAACCGACCAAACCTCTGCTGAATAAACCACAAATGATATCATCATGGTGTTTAAAGCTAAAAACCAACCAGTACCAAATTTAAGATAATCGACGCAACTAGTGGCTTTTCCAAAATCAGAGGATTTATAACCTAAAGAATAAATAATATTATCAATTTCATCTTGTGAAATCTTCATAGGATTAAATTTCAAATCACATGTTTCTGCAATAAAATTTACATTTATACAACCTACACCATCTATTTTTGATAAACGATTATGAATTAACCAAGCACAAGCTGGACAGACCATTCCCTCAATTAAAAGTGATAAAGAGTCTCCATTATCAGGTTCATTATTATTAGAATCAATATCTTCTCCACCAGGGAATACTCCTTCTAATAATTGAGATATTCTTTCATCTTTTTCTGAGCCTTCTAAATTTAGCTTTTCAATAATGCTGAATACCGCAGAGCAACCCGGACAACAAAACTTATTTGCACCAAAAGGTAATGGCCTGTCACAAACTATACATCCATTACTCATATCAAATCGGGGTCAAATGTTTTATAAACATTAAAATATATATTAATCCAATAAGAAGACATAACCAGGGAAATACTAACTCTATACGTTTAATAGTTTTCTGACCAATAAGACGGCCAATAGATATACCTAACTGCATAAAGAAAGTCTGAGTAATTGAAAATGAAAACATAAAACAAAGACCTGAAATCCAGCTACCAGTTCCAACAGCGATTGCAAATGCCGCGTAAAGCATACCACAAGGAATTAGTGTAGTGCAAATACCGCCTATGGTTAACCGTTTTAAACTTCCACCTAATAAATTAGCTAACCATCCACTATTAGCTGCTCTGATACCTCCACCTCTAATCATGTAAATTCCAATACGAATCATTGTTATACCAGGAAAAAGAAGAGCAAGTAATGCACCTCTAAATGGAAATAACTCTAGCTGACAACAAAAATTAGAAGGTCCAAGATTTATAAACTCACCAAATGCCCCAAATATTATTCCAGCAAATGAATATCCTAATATTCGTCCAATATTAAATAATGATAATGCTTTAAGACTTTTATTCCGATGAGCTGCACATACTGAAATGTGTAAGGGACCGCACATTCCAAAACAATGAGGAATGGCAACCCAACCTAATGCTAATCCAGCAAATATGGCGGGTAATGGCTCCATTTATCGATAATTAAATATTTATGATTAAATATGAAATACAAATTATAGTAAGAGTTATTATAGTACCTATAACCATAGGACCTGGTTCTGCATGTCCTTGTTTAATCTCATTTGTATTTTCAAGTTGATATTTCTCGTTTTTTTCCATGATATTATTTTTCATAGTCATTTAACTTCTTACCGTTTCTAATGCGCCAATCTTTATTACGACCTAATGTTTGAATGTAAGCTGTTAAATCTTTAATCTCTTCATCAGATAGATAATCATATGATGGCATTAATGATGCGGCCTGATATCTCCCATTTGGTGATTCATATTGTTCCCCCATATTTCTTGGATTCTTAAAATGCGACCAATGCCATTCAGATGAATATTTTCCTCCAACACGAGATAAATCAGGTCCTGTTCTTTTTGTACCTAAGAAAGAATATTCATCATTAGTATATTCCCAAGATTCAGATACAGGCGCATGTACTAACTTCCATCCATATCTAATTTGATCCGAGTCTAAATTTCTTATCTGTTGAGTATGACAGTAAACGCAGCCTTCTCTTTTATAAATTTCAATACCTCTTAGCTCCTGTGCAGTGTAATTATGTACTATATTAGTTCCTGCAGACCACATTTCTTCATTAACTAATGGAGGTATAATCGTCGTCGTTACTGCACCTATTGAAAAAAGCAAAAAAGCAAATAGACCAAGGAAGAAAAGATTTTTTTCAACTCCTATCTTCATGAAGAAACCTCTTCAGTAATTTCTTGATTCATATCACCTTTACCAATCAGTGTCATTATAACAATATGTACAAACAAAGAATATGCATAGATTATAAATGCACCGGATAAAGCCCGTATAACATGCCACTTCTTGGTAACCATTAAAGTTTGAACAAAAGTATTTTCTGGATCTAACCACATATTTCCTTGAATCACTCCTGAAATAAACAAGGAACTAAAAAAGGGAACAGACGCAATTAACATAATCCAAAACGACTGGTCAGCTAATTTTGTGTTATACAATGGTCTTCCCGCTATTTTTGGAATTACATAATAAACTCCTGCAATTGCAAAGAATGAAAATGCTCCTAATAGCGCCATATGAGCATGCCCAACAATCCAATCATTTTTACTAATTATCACGTTTAAAGCTGGAATAGCTTGCATGGGTCCTTGAATACAAGTCAACAAATAATAGATTGTACCACCCATTAAGAATTTTGTAACAGGACCTTTAAAGCGGTTCTGTTTTGAAGCTGTTGCAAAAGTACCCAAAAAATTCGTAATTACAGCAATAACAGGAATTAATAAGCTAAAAGAAAATACACTAGCAACGGTTTCTAACCAATCGGGGCTTGGTCCTGCCATCATATGATGCGCACCTGTCCAAACATACACAAAGGATATAACCCAAAAACCAATCATACTTAATTTATGAGAATAAATAGGCGTATTAAGTTCTTTTGGTATGAGGTAATATGCACCTGCAACACCAAGAGGTGTAAAAATGAGTCCAACTACATTATGAACATAAAACCAATTTAGATTAGCTTGATTAACACCTGCTACCATTTGCGTAAAAATATGGCCAGTAACCATTACAAAAAAAGTCCAAATAACAGAACCTAATGCATACCATACACTAACATAGAGATACTTAACCTTTCGTTTTAATATTGTTGCAATAATATTAATTCCAAAAAGAACCCAGCTTAAAATAACCAGATAATCATAAGGTGATCCGATCTCACCATATTCAATATTTTTTACATTACCCAATAAAATTCCTATAAGCCCTGCAATGATAGATCCAAAATAAATTAACCCTGTGACTACTCCTAAGGTCTCTGAAAAAAGTTTTGTATGAAGTATTCGAGGTATTACATAAAGTAATATGCCCATCTGCGCAGGTAATAACCATCCATATAAAATTGAATTAGTATGCCACATTCGCATTCTAGGCGCTGATAAGTACTCAATATTCCCAATATTTGGGTATATATACTTTAAAGCAACAAGGAGGCCGAATGCTAATGCAAAACCCATAAATACAACTGCTGTCGTAATCATTGTCTTTGCAGCTGTGTCCTGTTTCATTTAGATCCTTCCTTAATATTATCTCGTATGAACGAAATTAAATCAAAAATTGTCTGATCACTCAAATGGTCATGTGCAGGCATAGGTCCTCCTGCAACTCCTAATAGGATTGATTTATATAAACGCTCATCTGTTATATGATCTTGATTCAAAAAATGCCGGTTAATTAAATTTCTAGGAATTGCATGACCTAATGCCTTTGCATTTGGACCTTTTCCATTTGCCAATCTACCATGGCAGGAAACGCAATATTTATTAAAAGATTCATATCCATCAACGGGATTCCCCGTAACAATTTCTTTTATTTTTCTATCATTTTTATCTAAAAATAAACGGTCATCCGGATCTCCAATGGAAGGCATTGAAGCTTCAATACGAGAGTAAGCTTGAATAGGTGTTTTTTCTAGAATTTTCATTTCAATATAATCAACAAGTAATTCAATTTCATTGGTTGATAAAACTCCTTTCCATGGTGGCATAGCAGAACCTGCAACACCATTTAATAATGAGTTTTTGAAACGGTCTTTGTAAGCAATTACAAATTGGTATTTAGTAAAGTTTCTTGGATACGGCTCCAATAATTCCGCAACTTCACCATTTCCATCAAGATCAGTACCGTGACATGATAAACAATATGTATCATACATTTGTTCCGCATAATTAAAATCTTTTTCAGATAACTGTGCATAACTATGGTCAACTAAAATTATTGAAAGAATATATAATATATATTTCATTACATATTCTCCGTTAATTTATTATCTAGCTTGTAATTAAATGTAGATAAATACATTACAAGACTATCAAGTTCTGCATCATTATACTGTCTAAAGGAAGGCATTATTGAATCTGGTGCATGCGTTCGTGAATTTACTATATGGTCTCTTACATATTCTGACCCACGGTTTCTAACAGACCAGGTCAACTCTGGTCCAATATGTCCACCACTTAAATCACCATCATTATTTCTCCACGCGTGACAGTTAATACAACCACCGCGAGATGTTGATCCCATATATGAAACTCCAGCAAACAATGCACGTCCAGCCTCTATACTCGGTTCAGTTATACGATTCTCAATTGATTTGGGTTTTTCATATCCAAGAGGAGCATATTTATCAGTCCTAATTTTCTTAACTTGTTGGGCTTTAAGATAAGTAGTAAGGGCAGATACTGTTTCTTTATCATATACCCAATCAAACTTCGGCATTTTTGAATTTTCATCATTAGCTTTTGGATATTGTATTGATTCATATAGATAGTCATAGCCATGCTTTCCACCGGCATTAGTTAAGTTAGGCGCCTGTTTAGCATTAGAAACGCCTTCTATTGCATGACATCCCCAACATGCTTTTTCTAAATATAATTCTCGACCTTTTTCAAAATGAGCTGCACCTGAGAGCGATCCTCCTTCTTGCGCATGACAACGAAAACAATTAGCTTGTGCTGATTTTCCTGAAAGTAAGGTTAATGAAGAAGGCCAACCATGCAGCTCACCATGTGCATCATGAATATCAAGAGCGCGACTATTTCCATCATGGCATATAGCACAGCCCATCTTATTAAAATCATGCGGATCTTTTTCAACACCTGGTACAATTGGAGGATGAAAAGCTAAAGGACCTTCAAAATTGACTGCTTCAGGATTTGAAGCTCCTATATGACAGGACTGACAACGATCAACCATTGTTATGCCTTCAGTTTCTAAGTTAACTTGTTTTACTTCTATTTCATATTCATTTTCACCAATTGATTCATAATAAGCTTTTTGCCATTCTCTATATGACATATCTTCAGACATTATTAATCCTGCAGATTTTAAAACAGAAATAGCAGTTATTATTAATCCAATAAGAACCAAGCCTAAGAGAATCTGGTAATCCTTAAACATTTAATGATGGCCTCCTGTAACGGGATCCCACGGATATATTATCTCCCAGTTTGCACCTCTAAAATAAACGCCGATGATAATAAGAACACCCATAAAAATGTACATACCAATAAAGAGAGCATTTTCTAATGTTCTATCCTTTGCAAACCATACACCAGGTATATTTTTCCTGTATGTTTTCGTAAAGGTCTCAAAAAACATTTCAATATATGGAAGTACCATAACCCCACCTGCTAAAATACCAGGTATGACTATACCACCAATGAATCCATCGTAACTAGTGAGCTCTTGTAGACCTAAGAAATACCAAGGCGCTTTAGCTGGATTTGTTGGATTTGCCGGATCTGCTGGAGGTTCAAGCGGCGCATCGAAAAAGACTGATATTAAACTTAAAAAAGCTAGGACACCTGCAAGTACTATCAATTCTCTAATGATTAATTTAGGCCAAGCAAACATCATTTGATCAACCTCTTCATTAACTTTTGGCTCATTACCTTTAACAAGTTCAACTAATTTATAACTACGAGCAGATTTGAAAACTGATGTATTTTTAACCTCTCCAAAATCTTTATCAGGTATTTGACTTTCTTCACTTGTGTCTGCGGGCTTTGCAAGACCTCCATCTTTTCTAATTCGCCAAAAATGCCATGCAATTAATGAGCCCATAATTGTTGGCAAAACAGCTACATGTAATACATAAAACCGTAAAAGTGCTTCACCACTTACATCTGTATCACCCAACAAAATACCCCTTATAATGTCTCCACCTGGAGCTAATCTTGCAATTTCTGTTCCTACTTTTACACCCCAAAAAGCCAACTGATCCCAGGGTAAAAGATAACCTGTATATGATAGAAAAACAGTTAAGAGACCAAGAATACATCCAATTACCCAGTTAAATTCACGACCTCCGCGATGCGCACCAGTAAGATAAACTCTCAACATATGTAATGCTACAAAAGCAACCATACCATGAGCCGCCCATCTATGCATGTTACGCATAAAATCTCCCCAAAAGATATTGCTGCGAAGATTCAACATACGACTGTATGCATCAGGAAATCCATCAGGACCAATTGCAGCTGATGGTGAATAATGAAACATTAAAATAATACCAGTTACAGCAAGCACAAAGAACATATAGGTGGTTATTAAACCTAAACCTAATGTTGTCTTAAATTTGACAGAGCGTTTGTGTATTTTTACAGGCTGTATGTGTAATAAAACATTACTAAACATTATTTTTGATTTTGTTAAACCTGTGTTGTCAAATCCATGCCTAATAATGGACGTATATAACAAATTCAAAAAATGTTTGTTTTTTGATTTAATACTCTGAATAAAGTTAGTTATTTCTTCCATTAAACCTCTCTCCTAGGCAAATTTGAAATATGTATACTCTGGTACTGGAATACCCGTATTAACCTCTATCTGGTCACCTGGAACTTTTTTTATTTCCATCCAAGGCAATGTCTTCGGCGCAGGACCTCCAACAACATTTCCATCACTATCATATTGTGAACCATGACATGGACACAAGAAACCTGTTTCAATGCGACTTACAGTGCATCCCAAATGTGTGCAAACTAGTGATATAGCTGCTACTTCAGTTTCTGAGTGTCTTCTTACAATTGTTTTCATCTCTTCAAATAGCAGTTCATCACCTATTTCTGGCAAATCTGTAATAGGAATAAGAAACTTTGCTGGAGCTCCGTAAGTTACTGTTGGAAACATATATTTAAAGAGCGCACCACCACCCACTGCTCCACCTAATCCCATTAACGCTACAGCAGAACCTGCCGCAATAAACTCTCTCCTACTGTTTATAAATTCTTTTTGTTTTTTTATTTTTTCAAGAAGTTCACTCAATTGTACATTTTCAGTAATATTCTTTTTCATTAATCTATCTCCTCATGAAAAATAACATATTTTGCAGCTTCACTATTTTCAAACTGCCCATCTGATAATGCCCAAAGAAAAAGACCAAAAAAACACAAACCAAGTAACAAAGATGATACCATTAATACTATCGTTAAACCCAACATATGACTCTCCTAAGCAAAACAATCTTCAAATTCGTTAACAGACATTTTACATGCACCTGTCGGACATTTTTGAGCACACATTCCACAACGAATACATTTTAAAGGATCAAATAACATGACAGATCCTTGTTCTTGGGCAACTGCCATATCTCCAAATTCTAACTCAGCTAAAACTTTTAAATCTTCTCCTCCATCAACCTTATCCACAGTCTTCATTGACAAGCAATATGACGGACATACATCCACACAACCTCCGCAAAGAATACAAATATCTGCTTCAAATGTCGGATGTATATGACACTCTAGACATCGTCCAGCCTGTTCTTTAGCTTCTTCTTCTGCATACTCTATTGTTGTATTAAATTCTGGATCTTTTGCAGGTTCAACATGTAATTCATCACGTTCTTCTCGCTCTTCATCAACATAAGAGGATGTTCTTCCATATTCTGGTAGATCTTTAAAAGTAATTTTTCGTTGTAGCTTTAAAGGTTCCGACTTAGTTAAGTGTGCATGTATACCTCTAGCTGCTTTACTCCCAGAGGCAACCGCGTCAATAAATAATTTAGGACCATGAGCTATATCACCACCAACAAAAATATTTGGCTTACTAGTTTGTAAAGTTTCATGATCAACAACATTAACCCAACCCTGTGGCGTCATTTCTATACCCGCCTCTTCGAGAAAACTAATATCTGAAGCCTGCCCAACTGCCATAAAAACTATATCACCTTTAATTAAACGTGATTCTCCTTCTAAAACAGGTGAAAATCTTCCCTCTTCATCAAAAACACGAGAAACCTTCTTAACTTTTAACCCAATGATTTTACCATTTTCTACTACGATTTCTTCAGGACCCCAACCATCATTAAAAATTACACCTTCTCTACGACCTCCGTCTCGCTCATCTTTCGATCCCGGCATTTCACCTAAATGTTCTCTTTCTAAACAAGCTAGGTTAACTGTAGGTGAACTACTTCTCAAAGCAGATCTAGCAACATCAAATGCTACATCACCACCTCCTATGACAATTGCTTTCTTTGATGACAAATCCCAACGATCTCTCATGTTAAAATCAAATAGAAAATCTAATCCTTTATGAACGTCTGGATGATCGTAATTACCAATTGGGATTAACCGACCCTGAGCTAATCCGACTCCAATAAATAATGCATCATGTAAATCTTCGAGCTCCTCCATAGAGATATCTTTACCTACATCGACACCATTCTTTACTGTTACATGCTCAAACATTTCAATTGAAGCTAACTCATTAGCAACTACTTTTCTTGATAATCTATTAATGGGCACACCTTGAACTAGTTGCCCACCAGACTTTTCCCATCTTTCATATATAGTCACATTGTATCCCAAACGAGCTAAGTCGTGAGCACACGTATAACCTGCGCAACCACCGCCAATAACTCCTATTGATTTACCATTCAAATCTGGATTAACGGAACCTGGAGCTATTGAATATGTTAATGGAGTAATTAAATCACCTGTTTCAGGCCCACGCTTATCGGTTAAAAAACCTTTGATATTTCTAATTACTACTGCTTCATCAACATCTGAACGACGACATCCCTTTTCACAAGGTGCTCCACAAACCTTACCGCAAATTGAAGCAAACGGATTTGTGGCTCTTGAAATTGCATATGCTTTCTCATAGTCACCAGCAACTGTTGCTAATAAATAACCTCGGGCATCAGTATGAACTGGACAAGCATTTCTACATGCAACTTCTGCCTCGTAATACTCCTGATCCGGTAACTCAACGTTAACTTTTTC
>MDSV01173848.1_pt1 | contig 10739 bp, 11 predicted proteins | sample 810851 | NCBI WGS metagenome assembly MDSV01 (sample SAMN05326640, study PRJNA326480) | marine metagenome | isolation source: seawater | place: Atlantic Ocean: North East | collected 2012 | reverse complement strand
TTTAGACTCTTTACCAGAAATTGGTAAAGTTTTATCATTTGGTTCAATTTTAAGAGTAGCTGAAGATTTAAATAACAAAGAATTACAAAGTTTAGAAATAGCAGTCTTGTATAGTAAAATTCCAGAAGTAATAAAAAAAGAAATTGTTTCACCTTATATTTCTGTCGATAAAGATGAAGCGAGAATTAGTGTGAGAATAAAAGACTCTTTAAAAGATTTAAGAAGAAATGATTTGATTAATAAAATAAATTCTGACTTAAATACCAAATTGGGATTAGAGAAAGATGAATTTAAATTAGCTGGAGTTCTAATCTTGTTTAATAATTTGTTACAGAGTCTATTCAAATCTCAAATACTTACTTTGGGTATAGTAATGTTAGGAATCTTTTTAATGTTTTTAATATTATTTAGAAATGTTATTATTTCTTCTATAGGTGTAGTCCCAAATTTTATTGCAGCTTTTTTTATTCTAGGTATAATTGGTTTACTTGGTATTCCACTAGATATGATGACTATAACCATTGCTGCAATAACAATTGGTATAGCCGTAGATAATAGTATTCACTATATTTATAGATTTAAAGAAGAATTTAAAAAAATAAATAACTACAATAAAACTCTTGATAGATGTCATAGCACTGTTGGAATTGCAATTTTGAATACATCAATAACTATTGTTTTTGGATTTTCAATTTTAGTTTTATCAAATTTTATACCCACTATATATTTTGGTGTTTTTACGGGAATAGCGATGCTGCTAGCCATGATTTCTGTTTTAACTCTTCTCCCAAAATTGATTTTACTATTTAAACCTTTTGGAAAAGAATTAACAAAGCAAATATGATTTCAGATTTATTAAAATTTATAAATGATAATATTAATTTTTTTGATGTAATTTTTTCCATAATAATGATTTACTTTATTATTCAATGCTATCTAAAAGGTTTTACATTAAGTTTAATCTCATTTATGAAATGGGTTGTGTCTTTGGTAATAACCATTGTATTAGTCCCAATATTTAGACCAAAAGTAAGTGAATACATTGAGTCAGAATTTATAAATGAAGTTGGAATAAGTATTGCAGTATTTATTTGCGCACTTTTTTTATCAATTCTGGCAGGAAAAATGTTAAGTAGAGTTGTAAAATGGACTGGTGTTGGACCTGTTGATAAAACTTTTGGCTTGTTATTCGGATTTTTCAAGGGATACATTGTTTCAGTTTGTCTATTTTCATTGTTTAATTGGTTTTATCCATACCCAAATTGGGGTATATCAACTAAAGAGGCAATTTCATTTGATGTTGTGATTAAAGGAAGTGAAATTCTTATTGAGGAATTTCCCTCTAATAGAGATTTTTTAGATACAAAAGACAAAATTGAAAAAATTTAATTTAGATAAACTTAGAGAAGAATGTGGAGTATTTGGAGTATCTAGTCATGAAGATGCTTCTGCTTTAGTTGCATTAGGGCTTCACGCATTGCAACATAGAGGTCAAGAAGGTTGTGGAATTGTTTCTTACGATGGAAAAAATTATCATTCAGAAAAAAGACAAGGTTTGGTCGGTGATCATTTTACTAAAAATGATGTAATAAAGAAACTTCCTGGAAAATTTGCAATAGGCCATAACCGTTATTCTACTACGGGTGAAACATCTTTAAGAAACATACAACCTTTTTTTGCTGATCTCCATATGGGCGGTTTAAGCATTGCTCATAATGGTAATTTAACTAATGCATTGGCTTTAAGAGAGTCTCTTGTAAAAGAAGGAGCAATTTTTAGAACAACAAGTGATACAGAAACTATTGTTCAGCTTATTGCAAAATCTAAAAGAGAAAAAATAGTAGATAAATTAATAGACGCTCTCTTTCAAATTCAAGGTGCTTATTCTTTAGTGATTATGACTAATAAAAAACTAATTGGTGTAAGAGATCCATTTGGTATTAGGCCATTAGTGATAGGAAAATTAAAGGACTCTTATATTTTAGCTTCAGAAACGTGTGCTTTAGATATAGTTGGGGCGAAGTTTGTAAGAGAAGTAGAAAATGGAGAAATAGTAATAATTGAAAATAAAAACATTAATTTTATTAAACCTTTTCCTAATCAAAAATCAAGACCATGCATATTTGAATATATCTACTTTGCCAGACCAGATAGCCTAATTAATGGGAAGTGTGCTTATGAATACAGAAAAAAATTTGGAATTCAACTAGCTAAAGAAACAGATGTAAATGCAGATATAGTTGTACCAGTTCCTGACTCGGGTGTACCTGCAGCGTTAGGTTTCGCTGAATATTCAAAAAAGAGATTTGAACTAGGACTAATTAGAAATCATTATGTAGGCAGGACTTTTATTGAGCCAACCCAAAACATAAGGAGCTTGGGGGTAAAATTAAAATTAAGCCCTACAAAAAGTATAATCAAAAATAAAACTATTATACTTATAGATGACTCTCTCGTTCGAGGAACAACTTGTCATAAAATTGTTAAAATGCTTTATGAGTCTGGTGCGAAAGAAGTGCATGTGAGAATAGCTTGTCCAGAAATTAAGTTTCCCGATTTTTACGGAGTAGATATGCCAACAAAAAAAGAGCTTTTAGCTCATGAAAAAAGTAATAAAGAGATGTGTGAATACATAAAAGCAAAGTCATTAAAATTTTTGAGTTTGGATGGACTTTACAAAGGGCTAGGACAAGGAGAAAGAAATAAAACCTACCCTCAATTCAGTGATCATTATTTTACAGGTGATTATCCTATAGAACCCTCTGACAATTTAGGAAAAACTAAAATTACTCAACTTTCTTTATTAAGCGGAAAGTCAAATAGTTAATTTTTTATAATTAGTTGATTTTTGTTATTAAAATATAAAACTGAATTATTAATAAAAATTGGTAAAGTTTTTATTTTTGCTTTTAATTTATTAACTTCTTTAATTTCACTCGTAATACTTAAAAGAACAGTATATGAGCTATCTAAAAATAACATTAAATCACCGTTAGTAGCGAATAAAGATTTGACAGTTACATTTTTCTTTTTTGTATCTAAAAAATTTGCAATTTTTTCATTTATATCTATTGAATAAATGATCTCACCAGTTTCCAAATTTAGACAAACTAATAAATTATTTTCTGTTAGTAAGAAAAGATGTTTATTTAAAACAATTGGCATAACTGTGGAATTAATTGATTGTTTATAAATTGTAGACCCGTTGTTTGAATTTATAATGTAAAGTATTGGGTCTGTTGAGATAATTATCTTATCATCATAAACTATAACTGGATTTGAACTAAAAAGATTGCCCGGACTCGAATCTAATACTTGATTTAAACTTATAAACCAATCGATCTTTAACGTTTGTGAATTTATAGAATAAAGAGATCCGTATGTGTTTAAAAAAAATAAAGACTCTTTGTTTGCGGCTAAAGAATTGTGAAAATTGTTCTTAAGAACAACTTCTTCTGTAGGAAAGATCTTTATTGACTCGCCATCGTATTTATTAATTACATACAATTCATTATTTTGATTTGATAAAATTAATTTATCATCTAAAATTTTAAGATTAGATCTAAATGGAATTTTATAGTTTTTTGCCCATAATAATTTTTGTTCTTTATAATTTATAGCGTATAAATAACCTAAATTATCAGCAATATATATGATCTTTTCTTCAATTATTATATTAAGGTTTTTTTCTATTTTTTTAAATTTCTTTTTATAAAAATTGTACTTATATGATGTTTTTTGATTATCTAAATTATAGAAAATAATATTTCCTTTAATATCAGTGTTTATAATCACTTCTCCATCATATAAAATTCTTTCTCTAGTTCTATGCTTAGTCAATTTCTTGCTTTTAAATATTATTTCATTTGTGTTATCATAATTAAAGTTGTCTAAACTGTTTGAATTTTGATAAAATTCATCGGACCAATTTAATATGGTTTTACTTGGTGTTTTTAAAAGTTTTAAATTTTTTGAAGGATAAATAATTTTATCAAAAGATTTTTCTTTTGTATAAAGTACCTCGAAGTCTTTAAATTTTTGAGAAGATTTATTGTCTTCGTTAATACTGTTCCATATGCCTGTCTTATTATCAAATGAACATTGAGGCAGAATAAATATTAGTATTACTATAACGAATTTAAGCATTTTTTTAATTAATAATCTTAACTGATTATTGCAATATTTCTATAGCGTTACTTTTCCAAATAGAATTTTCTGATATAAGTTCATTTAATAATTGTTTTGCTTCAGCGTCTCTATTGGATTTTAAAAGAAACAACGCTTTTTTAAATTTGAATAAATCTTTTTGTTCTTTGGGCATATCTATATCGTTGGCTATTTTGAATAAATTTAACATTTCTTCTTTATCTTTTTCTAAATCACTGTCTATTACATTATTTAGAGCTAAAAAGGAGTAAAATTTATTTTTACTCAATATAATTTCCCTAAAAAGCTTATATGAATTTTGATTATTTTTATTCGCTAACAATAATTGAGCTTGAATATATTTTTCAGAAATTGTTTCATTTTTATTAGTCTGGTGACTCTTATATAATAAATTTACAACAATGATAACCAGTATAAAACTAATAGTAAAAATTAAAAGTTTTTTCTTTCTTGCAATAAAGCTTTGGATAAGTTCTAAAAGGTCTTTTTTTTGTTCAGTTTTATTTTCCATTTAAGAAATTTTTTTTGTTGGAAATTTTTTAGTTTTGACGTCTTTAGTATATTTTTTTACAGTTTTTTCAATTATTCTGTTCAGATTTACATATTTTTTAATGAATTTAGGATAAAAACCACTTAAACCTAAAATATCGTCTGTAACTAAAATTTGCCCATCACAATAAGATGACGATCCAATTCCTATAGTTGGAATTTTTAATTGTTTAGTAATTTTTTTAGCTGCATTTGGAGTAATGCACTCCAATACGATTGAAAAGGCTCCAGCTTTTTCTATTAAGGATGCTTCATTTATAAGTTTTTTAGTTTCTTTTATTTTTTTTCCCTCAATCTTAAACTGCTTTTTAAATTGAGGTGTGAATCCTATGTGCCCCATCACTGGTATCTTACTTTTTACCAGCCCTTTGATAATATTGAAATTCTTATTGTTACTTTCAATTTTAATTGCATCACACTTAGTTTTGTTAATTATTTTTTTTGCATTCTTTTTTGCTTCAGCTAAATTTTGATACGTCCCTTTAGGCATATCTATAACTAATAGTGATTTTTTTACACCTTTTCGCACACTTACACCATGTTGAATTATATTTTCTATAGTTATTTGGTGTGTATTGCTCATTCCATACAATACATTAGCCATAGAATCTCCAACTAGAATTATGTCGCAATACTTATCAAGTATCTTAGCAATATTTTTTGAATAGGCTGTAAGACTTACAATTTTACTTTTATTTTTTTTTCTAATTATCTTTTTAATTTTAAACATTATTCTAACTCTATTGTGCTTGGTGGCTTTGAAGTTATATCATAAACAACTCTATTTATACCAGGCACTCCATTAATAATCTTATTTGAAATTTCATCTAAAAAATATTTTGGGAAATTAAAATAATCTGCTGTCATTCCGTCCTCGGACGTAACAGCTCTCAAAAGACAAGTATATTCGTAAGTTCTAGAGTCCCCCATCACACCAACTGTTTTCATTGGCAGTAAAGCGGCATAAGCTTGCCATATCTTATGATAAATTTTGTGATTTATTAATTCATTTATAAAAATATTATCAGCTTCTTGAAGAATTTTTATTTTTTGAGAAGTAATTTTACCTATTATTCTTATTGCTAAACCAGGGCCTGGAAATGGATGTTTACTGACTATCCTTTTTGTTAAACCAACAGCCTGCCCTAATATTCTAACTTCATCCTTAAAAAACTCTTTTAAAGGTTCAATAAGTTTTAAATTCATCTTTTTTGGCAATCCTCCTACGTTATGATGTGATTTGATTTTTGATGATTGACTGCCTGTAGCAGTTCGACTTTCAATAACATCTGGATAAAGAGTTCCCTGGGCTAAATATTTAATACTCTTATATTTTTTTGCTTCTTTTTCAAATATTCTAATGAATAAATTTCCAATAATTTTTCTTTTTTTCTCTGGATCAGATATGTTTTTTAATTTCTTATAATACAGTTTAGACGAATTAATTAGTTTAACATTTAAATTATATCTGGTCTTGAATATATTATAAGAATATTTAAATTCATTTTTTCTCATTAACCCTGTGTCGACCATAATACAAATTAAATTTTTTTTAATTGCCTTGTTAATTAATAAAGCTACCACACTACTATCTACTCCTCCTGATAAAGCACAAATAACTTTATTATTTTTAACTTCGTTTTTTATTTCATCTATAATTCTTTTTTTTTCAGATTTTACAAACCATCCTTTTTTCACTTTACAAATTGAAAATAGAAAATTTCTAAATATCAACTTTCCATTATCAGTATGTGTTACTTCTGGGTGAAACTGAATTCCATATATCTTTAGTTTTGTATTTTCGATTACTGTTAAATTTGAGTTTTTTGTTGATGCTATAATCTTAAAGTTTCGGGGCAATTTAACAACTGCATCTTGATGACTCATCCAAACTAATTGTTGTTTGTTATTAAAAAAATTTTTTAAAAGATCAGACTTCTTTTTTTTAATAAGGATAGCTCTTCCAAACTCTCTTTTCTTTTTCATTGATTTGATAGAACCTTTAAATATTTTTGCAATTAGTTGTAGCCCGTAGCAAATTCCTAGAATTGGAATTTTTTGCATAAGTACTTTCTTAGGTATTCTTGGTAAATTACCTTTTATTACTGTTGAAGGACCACCAGATAAAATAATTCCTTTTATATCATCAAATGTTTTAATCTTATATAATCCATCAATAGTAATGATTTCTGAAAAAACTCCTAAGTCTCTAATTCTCCTTGCAATTAACTTTGTAACCTGAGATCCAAAATCGACGATTATTATTTTTTCTCTATTGCTCTGTAATTTCATTTATTTTTTTGATGAGCTTTCAATCTCGACTTTTAAATCTCTACTTTTTTGGCAAAATTTATCACAGAAAATCATTAGATTTTTAATTATTCTTCCGCTTTCTTTGTAATCAGATTCTTTTAACTTTAACTCAGCTAAATTATAAAGAGCCTCTTCGTTTTTGGGATTAAGTAATATGACTGTATTTAAATTTTTCTCCTCTAAATCTTTATTTTTTTTATTTTTAAAAATCTTCGAAAGATATAGATATGAGTTTTCACTTTTTGGATTAAATACAATATCTTGTTCAAACTTAAATTTAGCCTTATCAAACTGTTTTTTTTCATAAAACTTTAATCCTTCTTGGAAATAATCTGAACTAGCCAAAACATTTTTAGAAAATAGTGAAAAAAAAATAATTATCAAAATTTTTATAAATTTCATTTTTATGATTTATAGTTTATAGTTTAATTTGTTTTCTGTTATTTCTACACTATGTACCATGCTTTCATAAAAGCCTGCTTTTGTTATTTTTATAAATTTTGCATTTTTTTTAATTTCACTCAACTTTTTAGCTCCTATGTATCCCATTGATGATTTAAGTCCTCCTTTAAGCTGATATATTATTTTAGAAACATTTCCTTTATATTCTACTCTACTCTCTACACCTTCTGCTACAAATTTGGATTTGTCTTTATGATTCTTTTGAAAATATCTATTAGCAGACCCAGCTGTCATAGCACCTATTGAGCCCATTCCTCTGTAAACCTTGTAAAATTTATTTTTAATCTTAAATTTTTTTCCTGGACTCTCTTCTGTACCTGCAAAAATTGAACCCATCATTATAGCATCAGCTCCAGCAGCTAAAGCTTTAGCTGTATCTCCAGAAAATTTGATACCTCCATCAGAAATTATTTTAACTTTTTTTTTCTTAAGCGCTTCACTGACTTCTAGTATAGCCGTTATTTGAGGAACTCCAATACCTGCAACCATTCTAGTGGTACATATAGAACCTGGGCCTATACCCACTTTTATAATATCTGCTCCTGAATTATATAATCTTTTAGCAGCTTCTCCTGTTGCTATATTGCCTACACATATAGATATTTCAGAGTCAATTCTTTTTATTTTAGTCAAAATATCTAATACTTTTTCGCTATGACCATGAGCAGTATCTATAACAAGTAAATCTATGCCACAGTCTACTAATGATTTAGCTCTGGTTAAATCCTCTTTGCTAGTTCCAATAGCTCCACCTACAAACAAATTGTTTTTTTTAACTTTTTTAATTTCCTTGCTTTGTTCTTTGATGCTTAAATTTCTATGAATTATACCAATGCCTCCAGATTTTGCCATGGCTATTGCCATTTTAGACTCTGTTACAGTATCCATTGCAGAAGATAAAAAAGGAACCTTTAACTTAATCTTTTTAGTTAAACTAAATGATAAATCAGTTTCAGACGGTAACACTTTTGAAAACCGGGGCAGCAAAAGAACGTCGTCAAAAGTTAATGCTTCTTTAATTGCTTCCATATAAACTTATATACAATTTTTAAAAATTATAAAGTCTTTAAAACGGAGCAATGTAAATAAGTTTCTTTTGATTCGCTTCTGCTCGCCTCAGGCTTAAAGAATTGTACTTTTTTAAACTTTTCACCAGCTAATTCTTTAACTTCCAAAAAATCTTCGCCCATAAATAGTTTGGAAATTAAAACTCCTTTTGATTGTAATATTTGCGTTGAAAACTCGATAACTTCAGCACATAATTGATTTGTTCTAATGCAATCTAGCGACTTATTTCCTGTAGTATCTGCAGCCATATCTGATAGCACTACATCAGCTTTATTTCCAAAAAGTGCTAATATTCTATCTTGAGTCTTATTTTCAAGAAAATTGCACTGAAAAAATGAGACATTTTTGATTTCTTCCATTTTTTTAATATCAAGAGACATTATTTTACCTTGAGTAATAATTTTGCTCGCGACTTGAGACCACCCTCCCGGAGCAGCACCTATATCTAGTAAATAAGTGTCTTTTTTAATAAATTTAAATTTTTCATTTAATTCAATTAGTTTAAATGCTGCTCTTGAACGATAACCCAATGATTTCGATTTTTTAAAAAATTGATCTCTGTGTTGTTTGATTCGCCAAGTATTACTTTTTTTAACCTTTTTAGATTTTTTCATTACAAAACATCTTCGTGCTCGTCCTCTGATGTTTCTAGATTTTCTTTTTTAATTTGATTATTGTACATAATAAAACTAACCGGTATTGAAATTAAATAAATTATGCCAAAGATTAAGACAGTTTCAAATGTAAAATATAATAAAGAAATAAATATTGTTCCTATCCCAAGCATAATAAAAACTGTAGCTTTTGGAGAAATTGATATCTTTTTTAAAGATAACGTAGGTACTTTACTTACTAATAAAACTGCAATTAATATAGTAAAGTACGGAGTAATACTTTTTATGTTTAAGTTAATATTTAAATTTGTTAATTCAAAAATTAGCGGCATTAAAATCAATATTCCACCTGCAGGTGATGGAACTCCTTCAAAATAATTACTTTTCCAAAGATGCTTATTATCAACTTTTGTTAAATTAAATCTTGCTAATCTTAGAACACAACATACTGAATAAATCAGTATTATGGCCCAACCAATTTTGCCATAATTTTTTAATTCCCAAAAGTATAAAATGAAAGCAGGCGCAATTCCAAAGCTAACAAAATCAGTTAATGAGTCTAGTTCTTTACCAAATTCTGAAGTGCCTTTTATCATGCGGGCAATTCTTCCATCTAAAGCGTCAAGTATAGCGGCTAATAAAATAAATATGACTGAGAAGGTGTAATTTCCATCGATTGAAAACTTAATTGAACTTATGCCTAGGCATACACCTCCTATAGTAAGTATATTTGGAAGAAGATACCTTGTTTTTTTTGATGAAACTAATTTAAATTTTTTATTTTCTTGCATTACTCCGAAGCTATTAGGCTTTCCCCTGCGATCACGTTTTGACCAACTTTAGCTAATGTTTTTTTGTTTTTAAAATAAACATCTACTCTACTTCCGAATCTTATCATTCCGATTCTATCTCCTTGCTTTAGTTCTTGCTCTTGTTCAACCTCACAAACAATTCTTCTCGCAATAAGTCCTGCTATTTGTACTAAAATTATTTCATCTCCAGATTTTGAACATCTGATTTTATAATAATTTCTTTCATTTTCTTCGCTAGCTTTATCTAACGATGCATTTAAAAATTTTCCTGGTTTGTAAGAAATTTCTTCAACTTTACCTGCTGAAGGTACTCTATTAACATGACAATTAAATACATTCATAAAAATACTTATTTTTGTGTAAGAAGTATTTTCTAATTGTAGTTCCATTGGTCCAGTTTGTTCTGAAATATCTGTTATCAATCCGTCTGCGGGACTTACTAAGAAACTATCATCTTGTATAGAATATCTATCTGGGTCTCTAAAAAAATAATAAACCCAAATTGTTATCAATACTAATAATACCCCCAAAAATTTTGAAAAAAGCAAAACTAGAAAAGTCGATATTATCGAAATTGCTAAAAACTTATATCCTTCTTTGTGTATTTTAGGGAAAATTGTATTAAACATAATTTTAAGTTTGCTAATTTTTTCTTAATATGTATAAAAATCCTACTTAATCAATCTATATTTTATTTTATGGCTAAAATTAAAGTTAAAAACCCAGTAGTTGAGCTAGATGGTGACGAAATGAC
>MDSV01087003.1_pt1 | contig 10739 bp, 9 predicted proteins | sample 810851 | NCBI WGS metagenome assembly MDSV01 (sample SAMN05326640, study PRJNA326480) | marine metagenome | isolation source: seawater | place: Atlantic Ocean: North East | collected 2012 | reverse complement strand
CCTTCACTCCTGAATTAACATTAAAAAAAGGAAATTACTCGATAATAAAACCTAATAGTCATGATAAATTTGATATTAATAAAGCAATTAAAACATTAAATTCATTAAGACCACACAACTTTAGTCAAGGTACAGTTGTTAGAAATAAAAAAGTTGTTGCCATAGAAGGTAATGGTGGTACTGAAAAAATGCTTAAAAAATCTAAAAGTAAAAAATTGAAAAATAAAGGTGTTTTAGTAAAATTTCCGAAAAAGAAACAAGATTTAAGAATAGACTTACCTACTGTTGGATTTAAAACTTTAATTCAATGCAAAAATGCTGGACTTAAAGGTATTGTATTAAAAAGTAAAAAAAATATTTTTCTAGAAAAAAGAAAAAGTATTAATTTTGCAAATAAAAATAAAATGTTTATTACAGTAAAATGAAAAAGATAATTATTTTTATATTATTTTATTTTACTTCAATACAATTATATGCATCTGAGCTTAAATTTGAAAAAATTATCGATAATTTAAATAATCCATGGAGCTTATCTTTTATTGATAATATTAATATTATATTCACAGAGAAATCTGGAAAGTTATTTACCTTTAATTTAAAAAATAAAAATATCAATGAAATTGATCATAACCTAAATGTAAGAGAATATGGTCAGGGTGGATTACTCGATGTTCTATACAACGATAAAAATGTTTATATTTCTTATTCAGAGAATAGAGGTAATTGGACTACAAGCACGTCTGTAGCAAAAGGAACATTTAATGAAAATAATATAAAATTTAATAATATCTTTAGAGCTGAGCCTCCAATAGATTCCATGTATCATTTTGGCTCAAGACTAGCAATTAAAGAAAATAAACTTTTTATAACCGCAGGGGAGAGAGGCAAGGACATGATTGCACAAGATGCATCTAAGCATCCAGGAAGTATAATAAGAATAAATCTTGACGGTTCTATTCCAAAAGATAATCCAAAGTTTACAAACAAAAAAGAATGGTTACCAGAAATTTTTCAAATAGGAGTGAGAAATCCTCAAGGAATGGCTTTGTCACCATTTGATAATAAGATTTATATAACAAACCATGGAGCAAAGGGAGGCGATTGGTTCGGAACCGTAAATTATGGTGAAAATTATGGGTGGAAGATTTTAGGATGGGGAGGAACAAATTACTCGGGTACAAAAATAGGCCCTAAATGGAAACCTGGTTTTACAAAAGCAATTAAATACTGGGTACCTTCAATTGCTGTAAGCGCTATGACTATTTATAAAGGTGAAGCATTTAAAGAATGGAATGGTAATGCTTTAGTTACATCACTTAAAGATCAGTCTCTTAGAAAAATTAAATTTAAAGATAGTAAATTTATTAGCGAAGAAACTATCTTTAAAGGTAAAATTGGAAGAATCAGAGATATAAAGATACACAAAGAAACAGGTGAGCTTTATATGCTCTCAGATAAGGGAGAACTCTGGAGGATGTATAAATGAAAAAAGTATTTATTTTAACAGGCGAACCATCAGGGGATAAATTGGCTTCCAAAATAATTTCGCAGCTTAAAATTTCAAGACCAAATATTGAATACTTATCTGTTGGTGGAGATCATATAAAAGCATTAGGAATAAAATCAATTTTTAATTTAGATGAAGTTACTTACCTTGGTTTCACAAAAGTTTTATTTAATATTTTTAAAATAAGGAGAAAAATAAATGAAACAGTAAATGAAATTATTAAATTTAAACCAGATATTTTGTTTTCTGTTGATAGTCCTGATTTTACATTACGTGTATCCAGAAAAGTCAAAAAAATAAATCCCAACATAAAGACAATCCACTTTGTTGCACCACAAGTATGGATTTGGAGACAGCATAGAGCAAAAGATTTAAAAAATTTTTTAGACCATTTATTATTATTATTTCCTTTTGAAAAAAAATATTTTGATGTAGCAAATGTAAGATCTACTTTTGTTGGTCACCCCTTATTAGAAAAAAATAGCAAAAGTAAAATTGATATTAGTCAAATTATAAAAGATAATAAAAAAATTTTTTCAATCTTTCCAGGAAGTCGGTCATCAGAAATTAATGTATTGACCCCCATTTTGATTAATTTTATAAAAACTATGAACAAAAAATACAAAGATTTATTTTTTGTTTTTCACTCAACAACTCAACATGTAAAAAAAGTTCAATCTTTATTATTAAATGCAGGCTTAAAAAATTGTGGAGCTATTTCAGATGAAAAAATAAAATATGAAATATTAAAATCATCAATTTTTGCTGTATCAAAATCAGGTACTATATCTTTAGAAATTTGTAATGCTAAAGTACCTTCAGTTATAATTTATAAAATGAATTTAATTAATTTTTTTATTGTAAAATTATTAATTAATGTAAGATTTGCTAACATTATTAATATTGCTGCTGATGAGGAAATTATTCCTGAATTGCTTCAGTCAAAATGTAATTCTAAAGATATTTATAACACGGTTGATAGTCTTTTAAGTAGTAAGACCTTAATGGAAAAACAGGTTTCTGGATTTTTGTTTGAAATTAACAAGTTTAAAACAGAGAATTCATCTAAACTAGCATCTTCTGTTTTAATTGATTATCTTTAATCTTTCTATAACAACATTTTTTTCAAGCGATAATATTATATCATATATGCCTGGGCCAAATTTAGATCCCGTTAAAGCAATTCTTAACGGCTGCCCAACACCTTTAAAGTTTGTATTATTAACTTTTATTAGATTTTTAATTATTTTTTCTATTGATCCTTTATTTAAATTATCGATACTTTTATAATTGTTTAAAAATTCTTTAATAATATTTTTTGAAACCGCATCTAAAATTTTAAAATCCTGATCTGATATTTTAATATTTTCATTAATTATATATTGAGCATTTTCATATATATCCTCTAATTTTTTAGCTTTGTTTTTAAGAAAATGAATTGAAGTAATTAATTTTTTTTCATATTTAGTATCAATTTTTTCTTTATATTTTTCAGCATATTTTTTTAAATTTTCATATAGTTTTTTTTCATCAAGATTCTTAATATAATGTTCATTAATAGACAAAATTCTCTCCATATCTAATTTCGAGGGTGATTTTCCAATACCTTTTAAATTAAAATGCTGAATACTTTCTTCTAATGAAAAAATTTCCTTATCTTTATAAGACCAACCCAAGCGTAATAAATAATTTCTTAAAGCTTCAGGCAGAATGCCAACTTTAACGTAATCGCTTAAAGTCGAAGCATTGTCCCGTTTTGATAGTTTTTTACCTTCCGAGCTATGAATTAATGGAATATGAGCAAATTCTGGCACTTTCCATTTCATTGCTTCATAAATTTGTTTTTGTTTAAAGGTGTTAATTTTATGATCATCACCTCTAATTACGTGTGTTATCTTCATCTGATAATCATCCACCACTGCAGACAATTGATAGGTAGGCGTATTATCTTTACGAAGTATTATAAAATCTTCAATGGTAGAATTTGATATGTTGATTTCCCCTTGAACTATATCTTTTATGATTGTATTACCACTAATTTTACTTCTAAATCTTATTACTGGTTTAACATCTTTTGGTATTTCTTGATCCTTTTTATCTCTCCATTTTCTATTATATATATAGGGAATATTTTTTTTTTTAGATTCTATTTTTTGTTCTTCAATCTCTTGTTCTGAACAATAACACTTATACGCAAAGCCTTTTTTCAGAAGCTCATTTGCTATTTCTATATGTTTGTTTATATTTTTTGATTGAATATACTCTTTATCATCATGTTCAATCCCTATCCATTTTAAGGATTGTATAATTTGATTTCTATATTCATCTTTTGATCTCTCTTTATCCGTATCTTCGATTCTTAAGTAAAATTTTCCTTTATTATTTTTTGAAAACAACCAATTAAATAATGCAGTTCTTACTCCACCAATATGTAATGGACCAGTCGGAGATGGAGCAAATCTTGTTGCTACTATACTCATAAATTTATTATTAGACTATTTTATTGGAAGTTTCTATACAAAGATACTAATATACCTTGAACTTTAACTCTGTCAGGACCAAAAATTTTAGTTTCATATCTTTTGTTTGCACTTTCTAAAGCAACAACTTTTCCTTTTTTTCTTATTCTTTTTAACATAGCTTCGTGATCATCAATCAAAGCTACAACTATTTGACCATTATTTGCCGTACTGGCTTTTTTTACAATTACTGTGTCACCATCATTTATACCAGCCTCAATCATTGAATCACCAGAAACTTTTAAACCAAAATGCTCTCCACCAGCACGAAGTTCTTCAGGCAAAGTCACTTTACTAACCTCATTTTGTATAGCTTCTATAGGTGTTCCAGCAGCAATTTTGCCAAGCACAGGTATCTCATTTATACTTTTTTTATTATTTTCAGAGTCTAGCCCACCTTTAATAACACTAGGTGAAAAGGAGTTATAAATATCATTAGCACTAGCAGTTTCAGGTAGTTTTAAAACTTCTAACGCCCGCGCTTTATGAGCCAATCTTCTTATAAAACCCCTCTCTTCTAAAGCTGAAATAAGTCTGTGTATTCCAGATTTTGATTTCAAATTTAGGGAATTTTTCATTTCTTCATAAGATGGAGATACACCTGAAGATCTAATTTTCTTGTTAATAAATAAAAGCAGGTTTTTTTGTTTTTTAGTTAGCATAGAACAAATATCGTACATTTATTGTTCTACAAAAGTTCTCATTCTAAATCAATGGCTAAAAAGTACTGATATTAAACGCTAATTTCAGTAAATTCCTTCAATTTTTTGCTAATATTTGAACTTGTTAAAAGTGATTCACCTATTAAGAAATTAAAAATATTAGCTTTTTCAATAATAATTTTAATATCATCTTTGGTGTGTATACCGCTTTCGCAAACCAAAGGATTCTTATGAGATTTTAAGATTTTGGATAAAGAAATTGATGTATTTATAGAAACCTCTAAAGTTTTTAAATTTCTATTATTTATTCCAATAATTGAATTTTCAAAAGATAAAGCAAGGTCAGCCTCTTTTTCAGAATGAATTTCTATTATTGAAGACATATTAAGATCATTAGCTGCTTGATATAGGTCTTTAGCTACAAATTTATCAACTGCAGATAAAATAATTAATATACAATCAGCACCATAATTTTTAGCTAATGCAACTTGGTATGTGTCAATAAAGAAATCTTTACACAAAATAGGTGTTTTGAAGTTTTTTTTTATGCTTTCTATATAACTAAGTTTACCTAAGAAAAAATCCTCTTCTGTGAGAACAGAAAGAAAAGAAGCTCCATTTTCAATATATACTTTTGCTATATCTAATGGATCAAAATTTTTAACAAGTAATCCAGCGGATGGACTTGCTTTTTTAATTTCAGCTATTATAGAAATTTTTCGATCCAGGGTTCTTTTTAAGATCTTTTCTTGAAAATTTACAAAATTTTTAATATTTTTAATATTGTTTAATATATCGTTAATTTGGTGCTGTTTTTTATAAATAGAAAGTTTTTCTTTCTTTTTTTCTATAATTTTTTTAAGAACATTCTCCATTTTAAAACATTTGAATTTTTTTTAAGTGTTCAGCTACTTTACCAGATAATATATGTTTTTTAGAAAGTTTATATGCGTCTGAAAATTTATCTGAATTACAATTGTATTTTCCCGAGACCAATAATGCAGCGGCAGCATTTAAGCAAACAGCTTCAGAAAATTCATTATCAACGCCACTAAATATTTCGTTAATTTTATTAGCGTTATAAACTGGATCTTTTCCTAATAAATTATCAGGATTATCAAACTTAACTCCAACTTTTTTTGGATTTATTTTAATTTCATTAATCTCATTTCCTTTTAATTCCATGATAGTAGTTGTTGCAAATGGGGATATTTCGTCCATACCATCATCGCTATGTACTATCCAAGCATTTTCTGACTTTAAGTTTTTTAGAGCAGTAGCGAAAGGCATTAACCATTTTTTTGCAAATACACCCACAACTTGTTTTTTGACATTAGCAGGACTACTTAAAGGTCCAATTAAATTAAAAATTGTTCTTTTTCCAATCTTTTTTCTTATAGGACCAACATATTTCATAGCTAAATGGTAATTCGGAGCAAACATAAAACCAAAATTATTTTTTTCAATACTTTTGGAAACATCTAGTGGATTTAAATTAATATTAACTTTAAGAGCATCCAAGACATCAGCGGATCCACACTTAGATGATAAAGCTTTATTTCCATGCTTAGCGACTTTAATATTCATACTTGATAATAAAAGTGAAGATGCGGTTGAAATATTAAGAGTATTTTTACCATCTCCACCGGTACCACAAGTATCTACAATATTGTGCGAAGTATTTACCTTTAGGGCTTTTTCTCTTAATATGTATATTCCTCCAGCTATTTCCTCAGAAGTTTCTCCCTTGTTAGAAAGATTGACTAAAAAATTTAAAATTAAATCCTCACTTACATTTCCACTCATTATTTCAAGAAAAATTGATTTACTTTCCTCAAAAGTCATATTTTTACCTTTAGAAATATTATTTATAAGAACTTCAACATTAATCATAAATTTTAGTAATTTATAAAGTTTTGTAATAGTTTTCTTCCCTCAGGAGTTTTAATGCTTTCAGGATGAAATTGTACTCCATGAATATTGTATTTTTTATGCATAATTCCCATTATTACTTTATCATTTGTTTCTGCAGTAACTATCAAATCTTTACCTAAATATTTTTTATCAATTATTAAACTATGATATCTAGTAGCGCTTATTTTTTTCTTTCCAATACCTTTAAAAATACCAATGCTCTTATGACTTATTAAACTAGTCTTACCGTGCATTAATTTTTTTGCGCTTATTATTCGTGATCGAAAAACTTGACCAATTACCTGATGACCTAAACAAACACCTAAAATTGGTATAGTTTTATAAAAGTATTTTACTATTTTAATACAATTACCTGCCTGATTTGGATTTCCTGGCCCAGGAGATATAACAATTTTTTTGTACTTATTTTTTTTTATTGTATCTATACTTATCTTATCATTTCTAAAAATTTCAACATTACATTTTAATGAAGAAAGGTAATGATATAAGTTGTAGGTAAAACTATCATAATTATCTATTAATAAAATTTTCATATTAATTTAATGAACTGATTAAAGCTTTTGCTTTATTAACAGTTTCTAAAAATTCTTTTTCAGGAACACTATCAGCAACTATACCTGCTCCTGATTGAATATAAAACTTATTATTTTTAATAAGAGCTGTCCTCAAAGCTATACACGTGTCAAAATTTTTATTTGCAGAAAAATAACCAATTGAACCAGCGTACATTTTTCTTTTTGATTTTTCTAACTCATCTATAATTTCCATTGCTCTAATTTTAGGTGCTCCAGTAACAGTTCCTGCTGGAAAGCCAGCAAACATTGTATCTAATAAAGATATTCTTTTATTAAAACTACCTTCAACATTTGAAACTATATGCATAACATGTGAATATTTTTCTATTTTAAATTTTTCAGTAACTTTAACTGTGTTTATTTTAGATACTTTACCTACATCATTTCTTCCTAGGTCTAACAGCATCAAATGTTCAGAAAGTTCTTTTTTATCATTCAATAATTGAGACTTATAAAAATTATCTTTTTTAATATTTGATCCTCGGGGCCTAGTTCCGGCTATAGGTCTAATAGTAACTTTATTATTTCTTAATCTAACTAAAATTTCAGGACTACTCCCAACTATTTGAAAGTCCTTAAAGTTAAAAAAGAACATAAAAGGAGAAGGGTTATTTATTCTCAGTTTTTTATAAATTTCTAAAGGTTCTTTAGTAAGTTTAGACTCAAATCTTTGGCTTAAAACAACCTGAAATATATCGCCTTTTTTTATATAATCTTTAGCTTTTAAAACTATTTCTTTAAACTTATTTTTTGAGATATTAGATTTTACTTTGATTTTAACTTTTTTATTCTTTTTTTTATAATTATTAGAATTATCATTTAATGATAGATCTTTTAAATTTTTAATAAGTTGTATTTTATTTTTATAAAATTTATCGTAGTTACTAATTTTTTCATCTGCAAAACAGTTAGCTATTAAGTATATTTTTTTTAATTGATTGTCGTGTATGATAATAGTTCTAGGCCGCAGAATTCTAATATCAGGTATATTTAAATCATCTAGACATTTATCGGGTATTTTTTCTATATACCTAATTATATCATACGAAAAATAACCAACTAACAAAGAACAAATAGGTGGTAAATTTTTAGGTAAACTAAAATTAAATTCTTCAATTAATTTTTTCAAAAAAGAGTAGGGGTCACGATTTATTTTTTTTTTATTTTTTTTTTCTATTAAGTGAATATTATTTTTATTAAATTCCCATATTTTATCAGGGTCCGCCCCCATAATAGTATATCTTCCTCTTATTGTCCTTTTCTCAACTGACTCAAAAATAAAACTATTTTTTTTAACCAGAAAATTATTAATTAGATTTTCAATGATCTTATTATTTGAACAATTAAACTTATGAAAAATTATTTGGTTTTTTTTATTTTGATGTTTTTTTTTAAAGTTAGAAAAATTTATGTTAATATTCATTAAAAGTTATTTTTAATAGCACTTAAAGCAACTTGATTTATATCTATTTCATATTTATTTTTTAAATAAAAATCATATGTGTTATAGATGCTACCTAACATTTGTACTTTAGACAAATTAAAATATTTTTCAAAATCTTTAGAATCTTTATTTATTGAAACACTTTCTACATTATCAACATAAACTAAATAATTTTCAGCAAATTGCACATCAGAAACTAATATAACCCTTTTAGGCGGATATGAATAAATTTCTCGTACTATTTCACTTTTTAATACTTTTATGTCACTCATGTCGTTAAGTTTTATATTCAAAATTTTTAAGTTTTTTTCATTTGAAAATTTATCAAAATCATCTTTTTTGAAATTATTGTTATTTATTTTACTTATAAGACTTGCGATCAGTTTCCGATTTGATAATTTTATTAACTCATCAATAACATTAGTTTTTACTGAAGGATTATCTAGATTTTTTTGAATGTAATCAGTATTTTCTATTTCAACTAAAAAATAATTATTATTATGTTCAGTTAAACTGACTGTCTCTTCATCATTAGTTTTAAAAATATTTTTAATTAATTTTTCTGGTATTTCAGTGATAGAATTGCTCTTCTTATCTTTTCCATTTATATCAAATGTTAAAAATTTAAAATTTTCTAATTTAAATTTTTTATATATGAAATCAAAACTTTTACCCTCAACAATTAAATCATCAATTTCATCTATTTTTTTAAAAAATAAATCATTGACTTCGTCAAAACCTACCAGGTTTTGAGAATCTAACCTGATAAATTTTACTGATTTATAAGTATTTTTGTACTTTTCTTTATTAGACTCAAAATAATTTTGTATTTCCGCCTGAGTAAAATTTTTTTTATTATTATTTATTTTATTTAAATCAATTAGCTGAATATCTCTTTTTTGATTTATTTTATCAAAATTAATATTTACTAAAAAACTTGAAGGGATTGTTCCACCACCTATAAAATCTAGTAACTGTTTTCTTTTTTCTTCTTTAGATATATTTTTTTCAAAAGTAGAAGCTATTATATTATTATTTATTAAAAATTCTTCATATTTTGTTCTTGAAAATTTATTTTCTTTTGTAAATATTTCTTGATTTTTTATAATCCTACTTAAAGATATGTCCGACAATTTAATATCGAAATCTTCAATTTCCTTAAGTATTAATTTTTCACCAATAAAAGTTGCTAGGTGTTTATCAATTATAGCATCATCAATTTTTTCACCTCTTGAATTATTAAAATTAAGGTAATTTATAAATTCGTCAGTTGATATTTTATCTTTTGATATTGTAACAATAGTTTTCTGGTTTCCGCCGCTAAATAAGTCTCCCATACCCCAAAATATAAATGGTATCGCTACGATAATTAAAAAGATCTTTGCAACAATTGAGTTTGAGAATTTTCTGAATGAACTTAGCATTTTTTTAGAGCTTTTATTTTATTGTTATTTTATTAGATACTCTATAAATTAATTTTTGAATCATGACAAATAAATTAATATATTTTTTTGGTAATTGGAAAATGTTTGGCTCATTATCTTCAATTAGTATAATAAATAAGCTCAATCATTTCATGGCTTCTTTCAAGAAGGCCAAAAGATTAAAAGTTATTTTTTTTGTACCAAATACTCTAATTTATTTTTTTGCACAAAAAAATAAATTAAGATTTGTCTCAATCGGAGCACAAAATTGTTATCATAAAGAAAATTCTGGCCCCTTTACCGGATCCATTAACGCTTCTATGTTAAAAAACGTAGGAGCTAAATATACATTAATTGGTCACTCAGACAACAGAAAGGAAGGTGATACAGATTTAATACTTAAGGATAAAGTTAAATCTGCTTTAAAAAATAATTTAAAAGTAGTTTTTTGTATTGGTGAAAACAAAAGTCAAAAAAAAAATAAAAAAACTTTTGGTATTTTAAAAAAACAATTAACTAAAGTCTTAGAAAAAAATTTTAATAAGAATAATATTATAATTGCTTACGAACCTATTTGGTCAATTGGCACAGGTAAGTTACCTACTAGAGAAGAATTAGTCTCAACAACAATTTATATTAAGAGCATTTTAAACAAAATCTATAGAAAAAATAT
>MDSV01044841.1_pt1 | contig 10740 bp, 12 predicted proteins | sample 810851 | NCBI WGS metagenome assembly MDSV01 (sample SAMN05326640, study PRJNA326480) | marine metagenome | isolation source: seawater | place: Atlantic Ocean: North East | collected 2012 | reverse complement strand
TTTACCCTTTGTAATTGTTTAATACCCTTTTTAAGTTATATTTATATATTACATTTGTCGCATTTTTAAAGAAAATTAAAACATGATTACAGGAAAATATCCAGACTTGAGACTTAGACGCAATAGAAAGTATTCTTGGACTAGAAAGTTAATTCAAGAAAACTCTCTGAGCTCCAGCGATTTTATTCTACCTATTTTTTTAATCGATGGATCTAATAAAAAAGAGTCAATATCGACAATGCCAGGAGTTTATAGATATACAGTTAATAGATTGGCTCAAATAATAGATAAAGCAATTAAAAAAGGGATACCAATGGTTGCCCTTTTTCCAAAAGTAAAAAATAATTTGAAAGACGAAATTGGCTCAGAGTCCTTAAATGAGAATAATTTAGTCTGTAAAGCGATTTTAGAAATTAAAAAAAGATACAAAAATAACATAGGAATAATGTGTGATGTGGCCTTAGACCCTTACACATCACATGGTCACGATGGACTAATTAAATCAAATCAAATTGTTAACGATGAAACAATTGAAACTTTAATTAAGCAATCATTACTACAAGCTGAAATGGGTTGTGATGTACTTGCCCCTTCTGATATGATGGATGGAAGAATAGGAAAAATTAGAAAAGCCCTAGATGAAACAACTTTTCAAAATGTTCAAATTCTCTCTTATGCAGCAAAATATGCATCAAGTTTTTATGGGCCATTTAGAGATGCTGTTGGATCAAAAAGATTATTAAAAGGCGATAAAAAAACTTATCAAATGGATTTTAGAAATAGTGACGAAGCATTGAGAGAAATCGCTCTAGATATTAAAGAAGGTGCAGATATGGTTATGGTCAAACCAGGAATGCCATATTTAGATATCATTAAGTCAATAAAAGACAAATTTAAAATACCAGTCTTAGCATATCAAGTTTCTGGTGAATATAGTTTAATTTCAAATGCAATTCAAAAAAAATTGATAAACGATAGTGCAATTTATGAAAGTTTGGTAGCATTTAAAAGAGCTGGAGCTAATGCTATTGTAAGTTATTATGCAGATAGGCTTGATAAAATTTTAACTTAGTTATTTTAAAGAATTTATGAATTGATTTCTACTAATTGGTAAATTCATATTATTAGGCTTAAAAATTGTTTTATCCATAAAATCCCCAACCAATTTTAATCCATCTAATAAGGTATTCTGATCAATTACTAACTCATTTTTATCAATAAAAAAATTTGGTATAACTCTTTGTTCTGTTGATGACTCAACTACATATAAAGTTTTACTATCAACAATTTTCTTATTTACAATTTTGTCAAAATCAAAATTATAGCCCAGAAGACTTAATAGTTTTAACTCCCAAAAAATATACTCTTTTAACCAGATTTTATTTGATAAAATTAAATAAAAATTATTTATTAATTCATATATTTTATGATTTGATTGAGAGTCAGCTGTCAATAATTTAATCAAATTCATAGCTGAGCTTATACAATTTAACTTTTTTGACACATCAAAATATATTGGTGAATAAGCTTTGTTAATTTCTATTTTGAAATATCCAATTCTATTTTCAGTTTTTGAATTAAAATTTACAAATAATTCATTTCCTATTTGTAAATAATTTTTAATCTTTTTTGATGTTCCACCAAATATAATACCAGATATTTTGCCATGATTTTTGGTAAAAATTTCTGCAATTAAAGAGTTTTCATTATATCTATTTTTAGAAAGCAAAAAACCTGTATCGTCCCAATTCATAATTTTAAAATATTATTTAAACATAAAATAGCAGCATTTTGTTCAGCATCCTTTTTAGAAGTACCCTGGGCTGCATAAAATTTAGAATTTGGAAGTTTAACCGCAACTTTAAAAACAGGTTTATGTCTTGGTCCAGTATTTGATATAATCTTGTAGATTGGAAGTTTCTTAAATTTTTTTAAAGAAAATTCTTGTAATTTTGTTTTTGCATCAATTTGGGTAATAATACTTTTTTTAATATTCTCTTTCCAAAAATTAAGAATAAAATTTTCAACAACTATGAAACCTTTATCTAGATAAATTGCGCCAACTAAAGCTTCACAACAATCTGCAACAACTTTATCTTCAATCTTAATTTTATCATTTCCCGAGTTAAAGGTTAAAATGTATTTTTCTAAGTTGATATCTCTAGCTATCTGTAAGCACGTTTTTTTATTAACTAACGATGCAAATTTTTTATCAAGTATGCCTTCTTTTTCATTTGGATATATTTCAAGAAGTTTTTTTGCGATTACAAGACCTAAAACTCTATCACCTAAAAATTCTATTTTTTCATTATTATCAATTTTATCAAAACTTTTATGAGTTAGGCTTTTAATTAATAATTTTTTATCTTTAAATTTAATACATATTTTTTTTTCTAAATTTAAATAATCTATTTTCATTATTTAATTTTTTTAAAAAATCTATCGTATCTAATGGATTTATCCCATTTCCAAAATTTAAAAAAACTACCAATAGATTTATCTGAAGAAAAAAAAATGAGTTGGGCCTTTCCTACTAAATTATCTTTATGTACATAACCAACACTTGATAAAAACCTACTATCCTTAGAGCAATCTCTATTATCTCCTAAAAAAAAATAGTGATTATCAGGAACAGTAAAAGTATCAGAATTTTGAAAAGGAAAATCTTTTAGGTAAACTGATGTATATAATTTACCATTAGGAAGTTTTTCTTGGAATGTAAAAACATTAATTGTTTGTCTACCACAATAAATTTTATCATTTTTAGATAGACGAGACTTAAGTATCTCGCTTTTATTAATATAAAGATTTGAGTCAATAAATTGTATCTCATCTCCAGGAAGGCCTATTAATCTTTTAATATAATCAGTTCTATTGTCTGCGGGTGTTTTAAAAACAACAACATCACCTCTTTTAGGTTCAGCAAAAAATATTCTTTTACTTAAGATAGGAGGGCTAAATGGAAATGAATGTTTACTGTAACCGTAAGAATATTTTGTAACAAATAATCTATCCCCTACCAATAAGTTGGGCTCCATTGATGAAGATGGAATATAAAAAGGTTGAATTAATAATGATCTAATTATTACCGCTATTATAAGAGCATAAAATAAAGTTTTAATGTTATCTATTATAATATTTTTTGTAATCATTAGATTTTTTGAATTATCGTAAATGCTATTGAGTAATCCTTTTCATCTGAAATTGAAAGAAACAAATTGAAATTCTTGATTTTCTTTTTTTTTTGTATCAGGTTTTTAATTTTTGAGTCAATCAGATAATAAGGTTTTCCCAATTTATCATTAACAATTTGTATATCCTTAAAATTAAGACCTTCCCTAAAACCTGTTCCTAATGCTTTAACAAAAGCTTCTTTTGCAGCAAAACGTTTAGAAAAATAATTCGTTTTATTAATAAATTTTTCTGATATTAAAATTTCGTTTTTACTAAATATTCTATTTATAAAACTTTTACTTTTAATAGATGAGTGCATTCTTTTATTTTTAACAATATCAACACCAATACCAATCATTTTCATTATTTAATTATTTTTTTAAATTTTTTGATTATCTTATTAAGACCATAAAATATTGACTCTCCAATTATAAAATGACCAATATTAAATTCTTTAATTTCACTAATCTTTGATAGTATTTGAGTTGATTTAAAATCAAGACCATGGCCAGCATGAACTTCTAAACCAATTTTATTTGCTAAATATGAACATTTCTTTATTCTTTGAAGTTCATTATTAATTTTTTTTTTTGACTTAACATTATTTGCAAACCTACCAGTGTGTATTTCAATACAGTCTGCACCAAGATTTTTAGAAACCAAGACATCTTTTAAAGATGGGTTGATAAAAAGACTAGTTCTAATTTTTTTATTACTAAAATGTTTAATTATAGATCTAATTTTATTTCTATTTTTTTTTAAATTTAATCCTCCTTCTGTAGTAATTTCTTTTCTATTTTCTGGCACAATACAAATAAAATTTGGTTTTATTTTTAAAGCTTTATTAACTATTTCATTTTTTATTGAGATTTCTAAATTAACTAATAAATTATTGATTGAGCATATTTTTTTTGCATCTAGATCTTTGATATGACGTCTGTCTTCACGTAAATGTATAGTAATTGAATCAGCACCACATTTTTTTGCAAATTTTGCAGCATAAAATGGATCAGGATGAAGCTCACCTCTTGCGTTTCTTAATGTAGCAACATGATCAATATTTACACCAAGTCTTTTCACTTGATAAATCTACTTCCTGGAATTGTTATTGGGATTTTTTTTAAATTTGCAGGTAATTGATTAGATTTAAAAGTTGGTACATCGATTTTAATATATGAAATGATCTTTTTTTTAATCTTTAGATTTTTTTTATTTGATCTGTCTATAATGGAGGCAAAACCTGCTAATTTAGCTCTTGATTTTTTAATCAATTTTACACATTCCATACTTGATTTACCTGTTGTTATTACATCCTCCATAATTAATACACTCGTATTTCTTTTTATAAAAAATCCTCTTCTCAAAACAAACTTTCCATTTAATCTTTCACAAAAAATAGTTTCTTTTTTTAAAAGCTTTCCGATTTCATAACCAATAACTATACCGCCTATTGCAGGAGCTAATATTAAATCTATTTTTTTAAAATTTTTTTTAATTTTTTTTGCTAATGATTTACAGATTAAATCTGCTTTATGAGGTTGACTTAGTAGTTTTGCACATTGTATATACTTAGGTGAATGCAAACCTGAAGATAATACAAAATGTCCCTCTAATAGGGCATTAGTCTTTTTTAAAATATTTAAGGATTTTCTGTGTGAAAGCATTTCTTTTATCTTCGTGTCTAATTATTTTAAATTTTATACCTTTTTGTTTTAACTGCGCAATAAAATTAGTAAAATTCTTTAAATCCCTAATAATTAAATGAAATTTAAAATTGATATAATTTGGATTTTTTCCTGCCATTTCTAGTTTTGAAATATTTAATTTATGATCACCAATTAAGGAACTAATGCTTCCAAGTTGACCTGGCTTATCTGGCAGTGATATCCAAAGTGTCGTATTGTATTTTTTTAACTTTTTTTCTTTCTCCTCACCCTTATCATGCCAATATCTTCTAATTGCTGCTCTTGCTTTTCCGGTTTTTGTAACTGGTATCCAATGCAATGATGGAGATTGGTTTTTTGAAGTAGCAATATTGACTGTATCACCATTTCTTAAAATTGTTTGAAGCTCTTTTTTATTCCCATTAATTTCACATCCAATTGCAGTATTTCCAATCTTTGTATGAACTGCATATGCAAAATCTATAGGTGTAGCATCTTTTGGTAATTTTATTACTGAGCCTTTGGGAGTAAAACAGAATACATTCTCTTGAAACATTTGGAGTTTTGTATATTCGTATGAGTGTTCTGGGTTTTCATTCTTTTCAATAATTTCAACTAGATCTTTTAACCAATCATATTCTTTCCATTGAAGAGAATTAAATTTTTCTGATGATTTATATTGCCAATGAGAAGCTATTCCTCTTTCAGCAAAATCATGCATCTTAGATGTTCTTATTTGAATTTCTATTGGCTTTTTGTAAGATCCGATTACAGATGTGTGTAACGATTTATAACCGTTTATTTTTGGAGAAGATATATAATCTTTAAACTTACCGGGAATACAATTCCATTTTTTATGTAAAATTCCTAAAGTTTGATAACATTCATCAAAATCATTTAAAATTATTCTAAAACCAATAATGTCTGTTATTTGTTCTAATGAAATTCTTTTTTTTTGTAATTTTCGCCAAATAGAAAAAGGTGTTTTTTCTCTTCCATGAATTGAAGCTTTAATACTATTTTTTGCTAAAAGATTTCTTATCTCTAAAGAAAGACTTTCAAATATATCTTCTTTATTTTTTTTTATTTCATTTAGTCTTGTTTGAATAAGTTTTCTTGCATCAAGATTTAGTATTTCAAATGATAAATCTTCTAGCTCATCTCGTATTCGATGCATACCCATTCTATCAGCAAGAGGTGCATAAATTTCCATAGTTTCTTGAGAAATTCTTTTTTTTTTATCCAGGCTTTTGATCGACTTGATAGTTCTCATATTATGTAATCGATCAGCTAATTTAACTAGAAGCACCCTTATATCTTTAGATGTAGCTAAAATAAGTTTTCTAAAATTTTCTGCTTTTGAATTGGCTACTGCAGTATTTTCAAATACTGATATTTTAGTTACTCCATCAACAAGTTCTGCAACTTCTTCACCAAACTCTTCTTTAATGATTTCGTAAGTTGCATACGTATCTTCAATGGTGTCATGCAATAAACCAGTTGCAATAGTAGCTGAGTCTAGTTTTAAATCAGTAAGTATATTTGCTACTTCAATTGGATGAACAGAGTAAGGATCTCCCGAATCTCTTTTTTGATTAGAATGTGCTTTTACTGCAAAATTAAAGGCCTTGTTTAAACGATCAAGATTAACAAATTTATTATAACCTTTAATCTTATTTATTAAATCATTCGAATTAAGCATTTTATAAGTATAACATTAAATTATATTTGTTTAATAGATTTAATATCATTAATTGGTAAGGAAAAAATTAATTTTCTAATGCTAAATCTTAATTTTGGGTGTAACCAGCTTTTGTCTAATTCGAATAATGGAATAAGCACAAAATTCCTTTTGTGCATTTTTTTATGGGGAATAGTAATAGACCCATTCAAGATTTGTTGGTTATAAGAAATTATATCAATATCACATGTTCTAGGTGAGTTTTTAAGGCTTTTCTTTCTTCCAAGCTTTTTTTCAATAGATTTAAAAATTGATAGCAGTTTTTCAGGAGAAGCTTTTGTATTTGATTGAATAACTATATTTATAAACTTGGGTTTTGAAATATCTGGCCAAGATAAGGTTTCATAACAACTAGATGATTTAATAATCTTAATACCTTCTAAATTTAGAAAATATTTAGCTTTTTCTATGTTGTTAATCCTATTACCAAGATTTGAGCCTATACCAATATATACCATTAACTTGATTTTCTTATGTATCGAGCTTTTTCTCTACCCCAATCTCTATTTTTTTTTGTTGCTCTTTTATCGTATTGTTTTTTTCCTTTAGCTACAGCAATTTCTATCTTAGCTTTTCCTTTTTTAAAATACATCTTTGTTGGAACAATTGTAAAACCATCTCTTTGCATTTTTCCAATTAATTTATTAATTTCACGTTTTTTGAGAAGTAATTTTCTTTCATCAGTTGGATTATGATTAGAAATACTGGCTTGTTTATATTTGGCAATATGTGAATTAATTAAAACTATTTCTCCATTTTTTTCAACAGCATATGAGTCTGCTATATTTACCTTTCCCTCTCTAACTGACTTTATTTCCGAACCTTGTAATACTATTCCTGCTTCAATTAAATCTTCAAAAAAATAATTAAAATTTGCTTTTCTATTTAAACAAATAATTTTTAAACCAAAATTGGCTTTTTTATTCATCTAATTAATTTAGTAGACTTTAAAGCTTTATTAATAATTTCCTTGGTTTTTTCAGTCACTTTAACTAGAGGGAGACGAACAGTGTCATCACATAAACCTAATTGTTTTGCAGCATATTTAACTGGACTTGGATTGCTTTCTACAAACATTGCGCTATGAAGGGGTTGCATCATATCATCTAATTCTTTGGCTTCTTTTTTAGATTTATCATCTGTAAGAATCGATAAAGACTGAAATCGTGAACAAAGTTTTGGTGCAATATTTGCTGTAACGCTTATTGCGCCGCTACCACCTCTTTTGTTAAATTCTAATGCATTATCATCATTGCCAGTAAGCTGAATAAAATCTTTGCCCATAGCTTTTAATTGTTGATCAACTCTATCAAGATCTCCAGTTGCATCTTTGACACCAATAATATTTTTCAATTCAAAAAGTCTAGTCATTGTTTCAACAGACATATCAATTACTGATCTTCCAGGAATATTATAAATAATTATTGGTAAACCACATCTATCATTAATGGCTTTATAGTGTTGATACAAGCCTTCTTGTGTTGGTTTATTATAATAAGGAGTTACAATAAGAGCGGCATTAGCTCCTGCTTTTTCAGCATGAGTTGTTAAAGAAATTGCCTCCTCAGTAGAATTAGAGCCAGTTCCAGCTATCACTGGTAGCTTACTATTACTTTCTTGGATGCATAAATCTATAACTTTTTGATGTTCTTCATGGCTCAATGTGGGTGACTCGCCTGTAGTTCCTGCTGGAACCAAGGCATTTGTTCCATTTTCCATATGAAAATGAATTAATTTAATGTAACTATCTACGTCAAGTTTATCATTTTTAAATGGTGTTATTAACGCAACATTTGATCCTTTAAACATAAATACTTATAACATAAATTGTTGATTCACATACTAAAGATTATGCATAAAAAAATAATAATATTTATCTCTTCGTTGTTTGTTTTATTGAAAATTAGTATTGCAGTTTCTGATGAAAGTAATCTTTTACCAATAAAAAAACCTAAATTAACTGACCAAGAGCTCAAAAAGAAAATTTTAATAAATATTTTAAAGCCATTACCAAAACCGATAGTTGCAGAAAAAGAAACTCCTGCAAATGAAATTGTAAAAAAAAAATTAGTTAAACCTAAATTTTTAGTACCTAAAAAAAAGCCACTGATTGCAGGATCTAAAAAGACTCAAGAAGTCAAAATATCAAAATATTATAATAAAAAAGATTTTAATTTAGCAAATAAGGCTATTTCTGAAATGAAAAAAGCTCAATGGCTCTCTGCCTTAAAAACTGCTAAAAAAGCTAAAGATAAATCTATTTACAATTTTGTTCAATGGAGACATCTACTCACTAAAGGAAACCAAGCCTCTTATTATGAATATAAAACTTTTATAGATAAAAATGAAGACTATCCCAGAATAAGTCGTATTAAATATTTGGCTGAACATAAGTTATCAACAAATATAGTTTCACCTAAAAAAATTATAGACTACTTTTCTACCACTGATCCACTTAGTGGATTTGGTAAAATGATATTAGGAGAAAGTTATATTTTAGCTGGTAATAAAGAAAAAGGTATTAAACTAGTTAAAGATGGATGGATTACTGCAGAACTTACAAAATCAGAATTAAGATTTTATAGAAAAAAATTTAAAAATTATTTAAATGCGGAAGATTATATAAAACGTGCTGATTACCTTGCTTGGAACAATAAATATTGGGATCTAAAAAGATTACTAAGATATTTACCAAAAGATTACGAACTTTTATACAATGCAAGACAATTATTAATGAGTAGATCTTATGGCGTTGACAACGCTATATCAAAAGTTCCTGCTAAATTTAAAAATGATGCTGGTTTAAATTATGATAGACTAAAATGGAGAAGAAAAAGAGGAAGAGTCGATAGTTCTGTCGAAATTCTAACTACAATAAAAAACACAAAAGATTATTTGGTTAGACCAGATAAGTGGTGGATTGAAAGAGAGATTATTTCAAGATCATTAATATATAAAAAGAAATATGAATTAGCTTATAAATTATCTAGTAATCATGGAATGTTTGAAGGACCTGATTTTGCTGCAGCTGAATGGATGAGTGGATGGATTGCATTAAGTTTTTTGGATGATCCTTTATTAGCAAAAGATCACTTTGAAAATTTTTACAATAATGTTGGGTATCCAATAAGCGTAGCTAGGGGTGCTTATTGGTTGGGTAGAACTTATAAGAAACTAGGATATAAAGAATTATCTGATAAATGGTTTAAGGAAGCATCAAATTATCTAACAACTTTTTATGGACAACTAGCATTTTTAGAATTAGATCCAAATAACACCTTTGAACTTACAAAAGATATCAAAATTGAAAAAGAATATCGTGAGTATTTTTTTAAGAAAGAAATTGTAAAAGTTATCTACTTATTAAATGAACTTGATGAAGATAAGTATACTAAACACATTCTTAGACATTTAGCTTTAGATAATGTTGAAAGTGGAAGTGAAATGTTGGCTGCTGAACTAGCAACTGATATTGAACGATTTGATTTTGCTATTCAAATTTCCAAAATAGCCTCTTATGAAAAAAGATTTCATAATAAATATAATTATCCGATAATAAGTACTCCAAAATATATTAATGGAAGAAAAATACCTGATAGTGCATTAATTCTCTCTATAATAAGACAAGAGAGTGAGTTTGATTTAAGCGCAAATAGTCATGCGGGAGCAAAAGGCTTAATGCAGCTAATGCCTTACACTGCAAAATTAGTTTCAAAACAAGCTAAACTTCCATATTCTAAATCAAGGTTAACCAGTGATCCTGAATACAATATTAATCTTGGTTCTCACTATATTGCTGGATTAATATTAGATTATGAAGGTGCTTATCCATTTGCTATAGCAGCCTATAATGCTGGACCAAATAGAGTTAAATACTGGAAAAGAATTAATAAAAACCCACAAAAAAATCAAATTAATTATGTTGATTGGATCGAATTGATAAAATTTAAAGAAACCCGAAATTATGTACAAAGAGTTTTAGAGAATTATAATGTGTACCGATATATATTAGAACAGAGACCTATAAAAATGAAGGATTTTTTTAAAAATGACCCATTATATTAAATGGCGGAAGAGGAGGGATTCGAACCCTCGGTACAAGTTTCCTCGCACGGTCATTTAGCAAACGACTGGTTTCAGCCTCTCACCCACTCTTCCGTA
>MDSV01178130.1_pt1 | contig 10741 bp, 9 predicted proteins | sample 810851 | NCBI WGS metagenome assembly MDSV01 (sample SAMN05326640, study PRJNA326480) | marine metagenome | isolation source: seawater | place: Atlantic Ocean: North East | collected 2012 | reverse complement strand
CATTAAATATTGTTGATAGGGTTTTTTATCATATTTACATGGATTCAACAATAAAAATCTGATAATTTGACCTAAAAAGTGATAATTGAGTAATTTTATGGTTGATATTAAATCAAAATCAGATGTTGAGAAAATGAGAGTTGCAGGGAAATTAGCATCCGATGTTTTAATGATGATTGGTTCCCATGTTAAACCCGGGGTTTCTACAGAAGAATTAGACCAAATATGCCATGATTATATTGTAAATAATCAAAAAGCTATTCCAGCGCCATTAAATTATAAAGGTTTTCCGAAATCAATATGCACATCTGTAAATCATCAGGTTTGTCATGGTATTCCTTCTGAGGATAAAATACTTAAAAATGGTGATATAATAAATATTGATGTTACAGTAATCAAAGATGGATTTCATGGTGATACAAGTAAAATGTTTATCGTTGGTAAATCTTCAATATTGGCAGAAAGATTATGCCGAATCACAAGGGAGTGTATGTTCAAAGGAATTGAAATTGTTGAGCCAGGTCTGCACATTGGAAATATAGGGGCAGTTATTCAAGAACATGCTCATAAAAATAACTTTAGTGTTGTTAAAGACTATTGTGGTCATGGAATTGGGAGGAACTTTCATGAATCTCCTCAGATCCTTCATTATGGTATAAGGAATACAGGTATGAAATTAGAAGAAGGTATGACCTTTACGATAGAGCCAATGATAAATGTAGGAAAAGATAAGACTAAATTACTTGGTGATGGATGGACTGTAGTTACACAAGACCGTTCCTTGTCAGCACAATGGGAACATACTATCTTGGTCACGAATAATGGTTATGAAATACTAACAATAAGGGAAGAAGAAAATTATACTTTGAGATAAATAATGATGAATAAAAATGTAATTGAAATATTAGAAAAACTTATAAGCTGCAAATCATTAACTCCTAAGGATGATGATTGCCAAAAATATATAGCAGAATTTTTGGAGAAATTAGGTTTCAAAATTGAATTCAAAAAATATAATGATGTAACTAACCTTATAGCTAGATATGGAACAGAGAGTCCTGTTCTAGCGTATGTTGGGCATACAGATGTTGTCCCAACAGGTGATATAAAAAAATGGGATACTGATCCTTTTATACTCACAGAAAAAAATTCAAAACTATATGGTAGAGGCACGTCTGATATGAAGGGAGGTATCGCCTGCATGATGTATTCGATACAAAAATTTATATCTGATAATAAAAACCATACTGGAAGTATAATGATAGTTCTAACAAGCGATGAAGAAGGCCCTGCTATAAATGGAATTAAAAAATTAGTAGAATCAGGAACACTCGATACTTATGGTATAGACATGTGTATAGTTGGAGAGCCTTCATGTAAAAAAAATATTGGTGATACTATAAAAAATGGCCGCAGAGGCTCATTATCTGGAAAGTTAAAAATCCAAGGTATTCAAGGTCATATAGCATACCCACAAAATGCAATGAATCCTATTCATGCATTTTCACCAGTTCTCAATCAATTAGTCTCAGAACAATATGATGAAGGTAATGAATATTTTCCTCCAACATCTTTTCAGATATCTAATATTAATAGTGGTGTTGGTGTAACGAATATAATACCTGGAGATCTAGAAATGGATTTTAATTTTAGATATTCAACAGAAACTACAAAAGATAATTTACAAGACAAATTTGAAGATATAATGAAATCTAGCAAACTTAATTATCAAGTTGCTTGGTCACATTCTGGTGATCCATATCTAACTAGAAAGAACGAATTACTAAATGCTTGCGCGTCATCTATTAAAGAAGAGTTAAATATTGAGCCAGAAATATCAACTGATGGAGGTACATCAGATGGAAGGTTTATGGCTAAAATATGCGATCAAGTCATAGAATTTGGTTTAATAAATGAATCGATACATAAAATAAATGAGCATACGACTTCTGCGAGTTTAGATGCTGTAACGAAGATATACACATCAATGCTAAATAGACTTCTTGTTTCTAAATAAAAGAAGATTCAATTAGCTGTTTTGTATAATCATTTTGGGGATTAGATAATAGTTTATCAGTATCATTAGTTTCAATAATTTTAGAATCCTTAATAACATAAACTCTATGTGAGATTGAACTAATTACTTTCAAGTCATGGCTGATAAATAAATAACTTAGTGAATATTTTTTCTGGAGACTCACGATCAGTTTTAGTATATTTTTCTGTACTATTACGTCTAAGGCACTAGTGGGTTCATCAAATATTATAAGCTTAGGTTTCATTGAAAGAGCTCTTGCGATAGCAATTCTCTGTCTTTGTCCTCCTGAAAACTGATGGGGGTATCTACTCAACATAGAATGGTCCAAACCTACTTCAACTAAAAGATTAGAACATCGCTCTAAAATATCAGATTGCTGTAGGTTATCATCAAAAGCCAGCATTCCTTCTGATAATATTTCTAATATAGTCATCCTGGGAGACAAGGATGAATAAGGATCTTGAAAGACAATTTGATAATCGCATCTCGACTTTCTTAATTCTTTTGATGACAAAGATGATAGCTTAATGCTATCAAGAAAAATATTACCTGAATAATTGAGCAACTGCATAATAGTTAAACCGAGAGTTGTTTTTCCAGAACCTGATTCACCTACTATACCTATTGTTTCTCCTGAATTAAGTATAATATTAACATCATCAAGTGCCGTGAAATACTTTTTATTTTTTTTAAAGAAGGCATTGTTAATAGGAAATCTGCATGTTACATCTTCTATCTTTAATATGGTATTTGGTTTAACATTTTCGATAATGAGCTTTTCGGGTTTACTAGCGATAAGGTCTCTAGTATAACTATGTTTTGGTTGATTAAAAATATCTGATGTTGATCCCTCTTCTAACAGTTTTCCATTTCTTAGAATGATTACTTTGTCTGTATAATTTTTAATCAAATCTAAATCATGAGATATTAATAACATTGACATATTAAATTCATCTTTAATATTCTTCAATAATTCTAATATTTGTAGTTGCAGTGTAACATCTAGTGCAGTAGTAGGTTCATCAGCAATCAATATATCAGGGTTGCATACCAAAGCTATTGCAATCATCACTCTTTGTCTTTGACCTCCGGATAGCATATGCGGATAACTATCTAAAACTTTCCGCATGTCAGCCAGACCAGTCTTTAATAGAATATCTTCAGCAATAAGTATTTGTTTTGTTTTATCTCTAGTTATATGTAGTTTAATTACCTCAATAATTTGAGTTGATATCTTCTGAACAGGGTTTAGAGAGAGCATTGGTTCTTGAAATACAATAGATATATCTTTAGTTCGTATTTTTTTGATCGACTCATGAGACAATTCAAGTATATTAATATCTTTATAAATAATTGAACCACTAACTATATCAAAGATAGATGGATCCAAAAGATTTAAGACAGATAATCCTGTAAGAGTTTTTCCAGAACCAGATTCACCAACTATTCCCAATATTTCACCTTCATTAAGAATAAGGTTTATATTATCTAATAATAATTGTTTTGAGTTCTTATTTATCACTGTTAAATTTTTTATTTCCAATATACTCATGATGATCTAGAGTCTAAAGACTCTCTTATACCCTCCCCAATGAATATTAATAATAACAATGTCCCGACCAATACCAAAAATGTTGTCAATGAAAGCCACCATGCTTCTATATTCTCTTTACCCTGAGCTAAAAGCTCGCCAAGACTTGGAGTATCTGGTGGTACACCTAATCCTAAGAAGTCTAATGAGGTTAATATTAATATTGCTCCACTAATTCTAAATGGGAGAAAAGTAATAACTGAAACCATACTGTTAGGCAATATATGTTTTAGAATAATATTGGTATTAGATAAACCTAGAGTTCTAGCAGCGATAACATATTCCATATTTCTACCTTTTAAAAATTCTGCCCTAACATAATCTGAAAGTCCCATCCAACCGAATAATGATAAAAGGATAATTAATAATCCAATACTGGGTTCAAATAAAGAAGAAAAAATTATTAAAATATATAGTTCAGGCATAGAGCTCCAAACTTCAATAAATCTCTGCATAAACAAATCTACTCGACCAGCAAAATAACCTTGTATTGCTCCAAAAAAAATACCTATGAGTATTCCTATTGCTGTTAGCGTAAAAGCAAAAAGCACTGATAGCCTAAATCCATAAATCAATCTGGCGAGAACATCTCTCCCTCTATCATCAGTACCAAGATAATTGTATGCTGATGGACTCGCAGGATTTGGTTGAGAGTTATCAATATTTATTGAATTATAAGAATGCGGATTTATAGGAAATATTGCCCAGTTAGATTCCTTATTAATCTTAGACGTTATAAAACTATCTTTATAATCTGCTTCGGTATCAAAATAACCTCCAAATTCTTTATCAGAATAAGAAATTATAATAGGAAAGTATATTTGATCATCAATCATTAAAGCTATAGGCTTATCGTTACTAATAATTTCTGCAAAAAGACTAAATATAAAAAGGATAACGAATATATATAGGCTGTATTTATTACGATTATTCTTTGAGAACTTGTTCCAGAAACTTGATGAGACATTCATGAGTTTCTTCCAGTATCAACAGAGTCAAATTTTATTCTTGGGTCAACAAATAAATAACATATATCCGTTATTAATTTCGCTATTAAACCCAATAAAGTAAATAGAAAAAGGGTTCCAAGTACAACTGGATAATCACGGTGAAGAATTGATTCATAAGACAGTAGACCTATACCATCTAAAGAAAAAATTGTTTCAATAAGGATACTGCCAGTAAAAAAAGAAGCAATAAATTGAGCTGGGAAGCCTGTCAGTATTGGTATCATTGCATTTTTGAATATGTGTTTATACAGCACTTCATTGTCTGTCAAACCTTTTGCCCTTGCAGTCAAAACATACTGTTTGTTAATCTCTTCGATAAAGCTATTTTTAGTTAACATAGTCATGATAGCAAAGCTGCCGATTACTGAAGAAATAATTGGTAATGTCATATGCCATAAATAATCTAAAATTTTTCCTACAAAGGATAGTTGGTTCCAATTATCCGATACAATACCCCGCGTCGGAAATACATCATAAAAACTGCCTCCACCCAATAGTACAATCAAGCTAATACCAAGTACGAAACCTGGTATAGAATAACCAATTAGAATTAAAGTACTTGTTGTCAAGTCAAACTTTGATCCATGTGAAATAGCTTTTTTTATTCCCAAAGGTATGCATATTGAATAAATAATAATAAAGGTCCATAAACCTAGACTAATTGAAACAGGTAGTTTTGATATGATTAAGTCTGAGACTGTTTGATGATGAAAGTAACTGTTGCCTAAGTCAAATGACAAATAATTTATAACAAGATTATAAAATCTTTCTGCTGGAGGTTTATCAAAGCCATAAAATTCTTTTAAGTCATTTAGATGTTCTTCGCTTAAACCACTTGAGCCACGATATAAGTTGCCACTGCTAGAGGATGATTCGCCTGACACATTAATATCTGTCAATTGATTTGCAAGTTGTTCAACAGGGCCGCCGGGAACAAACTGAACAACAACAAAAGTCAAGAGGAGGACCCCAAGAAGCGTAGGTATCATAAGTAGCAATCTTTTTAGAATATAATAATACATTATTTAGAGGCCCAAGTTTTTAGGATATAATCAAGAGGCTCATAATACTTCGGAAGACTTGTTGGAGTAATGAATTTGTCAAAGTAAGCTATCCTGTGTTTATCTATATACCAATTTGGCAATAAATAATATTCGTTCCATAGAATTCTATCCAATAATCTTGAAGCTACTACCATTTCAGCTCTATCATTGCTATAAATGATTTTTTCAATAAGTTTGTCAACAATAGGATCAGATATACCAGCCAGATTATAAGATCCTTGTTTATCTGATGAACTAGAATGAAACATAGCTATTAACTCATTTCCTGGTGACTGAGACTGAGGATATCCCATAACCATCATATCATAATCAAATGAATCAACTTTTCTCTGATATAATGATAGATCAATAGTCCTATACTTTAATTGAATTCCTAATTTTTTGAGGTTGTGCGCGAATGGCGCAAGAATTCTCTCAAATCCTTTTTGAGCAAGTAAAAAATTAAACTCAACCTTCTGATTGTCTGATGTGTAAAGAATATTATCTTTAATGAACCACCCAAGATCATCAAATATTTTTTTAGCTTTATAAAGGTTATTTCTGATATCCTGATCAGTATTCAAAAAAGAATAATCTTTATTTTTGATAAGATGCTCTGGGATCAGCAATTCTTTAGCTAATAAAATTTCAGATTTACTTGGTATCTGACTAGCTGATAGTTCGCTATTACTAAAATAGCTTTCACATCTTTTGTATTGATCATAAAATAAATTTTTATTTGACCATGTAAAGTCAAAAGCAAGGGTAATTGCCTCCCTCACTTTTTTGTTAGAGAATAATTCTTTACGAGTATTAAAGATAAATCCCTGAATACCAGCATTATTAAGATGCTGTAGTTCTTCCTTGATTATTAAGTTTTTTTGAAAATTTGGGCCAGTATAATCCCTAGCCCATCTTTTGGAATGACTTTCATGAATAAAATCATACTCGCCTGCCTTGAAAGCTTCTAGCGCTACTGTCATATCCTTATAATATTTAAAAATAATAAGCTCAAAGTTATACATTCCAGACCGTGTAGGCTCATTATTACCCCAATAGTTTAAATTTTTTCTATAGTTAATATATTTTCCTGTTTCATATTTATCTATAATGTATGGACCACTGGCAATTGGATGGTCCAGTATTGCATCACTAAATTTTTTACCGTCAAACCATTTTTTTGAAAAAATAGGTATATCTCCTATAATCATATGTAGTTCAGGATTTTTTTTGTGAAATGTAAATTTAATAGATTTTTTATCAAGTATGATTACACTTTTAATATCAGACCAATAAATTCTATATTGTGGGTGCGCATCTTTACTAATAAGTGTTTCGAATGAAAAACGAACATCTTCTGATGTGATATCATCACCATTTGAAAATTTTGCATGATCTTTAATATAATAAATAACGGATAGGCCATCATTTGCGAGTATATATTTTCGAGCAATATGCCCGTAACTTGATGATGGTTCATCTAGACTCCTCTCCATTAATGTCTCAAATACTAAATTAGTGAGACCCATGGGAGCTAGGGATTTTAAGAGAAAAGGGTTTAATGATTCAAAAGTACCAAAAGCTGATAATCTAATTTTTCCTCCTTTTTTAGCTTGTGGATCAACATAGTCGAAATTATTAAATTCATCAGGATATTTAGGCTCATAACCCATGCCAATAGAATAATCTGAATAACTTATAGCACTGAATATCAATGTAAAAATGAAAATGTTTAGTCTTATTAGTATTTTGGCGAAAATATTCATGAAAAAATCATATTAGTACATTATTATAATATTCTATATAATAACTAAAAGATAACTTTAAGAATATGATTTTAAAAAATAAAAAAGCTTTAATTATTGGTGTTGCCAGCAAAAGGTCCATAGCTGCAAGTATAGCAGATTCATTCAGTCATAATGGTGCAGAAATAGCATTGACCTATCAAAATGATAAGCTCAAAAGTCGTGTAGAAGATATAGCTAAAAACTTAGAAACAACAGAAGATGTTTTGCTGCATCCATGCGACTTATCAAATGATACTGACATAGCATCTCTCAAATCATATATTAAGGACAAATGGGGTACTATTGATATTATTATACATTCTGCAGCTTTTGCGCCAAGAGAACTACTAAGTGGTGATTTTGTAGATAATATAACACGTGATGGGTTTCAGATAGCTCATGATATAAGTTCATATTCATTTGCTGCATTAGCAAAAGAGTTTAGAAATATCATAAATATTGATGGATCAATGATAACTCTAAGCTATCTAGGATCAGAGCGTGTAATTAAAAACTATAATATTATGGGATTGGCAAAAGCAAGCTTGGAGTCAAATGTTAGATATATGTCACACTCACTGGGCTCTAATAACATAAGGGTGAATGCAATATCTGCAGGTCCTATTAAAACACTTGCCGCAGCAGGTATATCAGGTTTTAATGAGATCCTCAAACATGTTGAAGATAAGTCTGCGCTTAAAAGGAATATCACACTCGATGAGGTAGCTAACACTGCACTATTTTTAGCGAGCTCTCAATCATCTGGCATAACTGGGCAAGTAATATATGTTGACGGTGGTTTCAATATTTCCGGAGTTTAATCTCTACCCATATAATCTTCATTTATAACAACATCTAACTGAGAACTTATATTATTGTAAAATAGGTTAAATTCTGATTCACTGCGTGTATTTAAAACAAAATTATAATAATCATTTATATTTTCTAATTTATTAATATCTTTAGGATATGTAATACTACTAACATTAAAGATTATATAATCTTGACCAAATTCTGTAATAATAAAACCCGTTTCGGATGAAGTAGAAAAAAATATATCTTTAAACTCATTACGGATGTCTTCTGAATCCATTGTTCCTGAAAATTTTACAAAAGACGAGTCTAGCTCAGCGATACCAGCATTCAGATCATCTCTAATATTTTCAGATATAATTTTAATAGACTCTTGAGTTTTTTGTGCTAGTAATAGAGCTTTAATAATATCTTTAGATTCTTCATAACTTAGTTGTTCAGGTTTTTTATATGATGATAATTGCGCTACAATAAATCTATCTTCATTAATAAATATTAAATCACTTGTCTGATTCATTTGAATAACTTCGTTTGTGAAAACTTGATTTCTGACAGTATCAAAATTGAATATCCCATAACCTTCATTTTGGTTAATATACTTGCTCATCAATAATTTAATGTTGAAATCATTAGAAATATCAATAATACTATTTTGCTTAGTAAAGTTTCTTTCTTCAATACCATCTATTAAATCAAAATACTGTCTTGTTCCTTTTTCTTTTTTATAATCAGAAGTAATAGAGTTCTTTTGATCTTCTAGTGTAACTATATCGCTAGTAATTTTATTTATGACTTTTAGTAAATGATAACCTTTTTCTGACTCTATAATATTAGAAAGCTGACCCTCGTCTAAATTTATTAACTCAGATGATAAATACTCAGGCAAATCTGAAGCAATGAAAATACCGAGATATCCTTTATTTTCAAGCGTATCTTCATCATTAGAGTATAAATTTACCATGTCTTCAAAAGACTTGCCGGATTTAATGCCCTCATATGCTTTTTGAATCATACTTTTTGATTGAGGTGATTTATTGTTGATGAGGATATGGTTAATTTCATAACTAACTGGTTTGTTATAATCACCATTATTTAAGTTTTTCTTATATATATTGCTTATTATCTCATCGGATATAGGTATACTTTTAATTATGTCATTTTTATCAATATCAATATACTCATATTTAGCAAAAGCTGAAGACATATAGGATGATTTATTTTTCTCATAGTATTCTTTAATCTCATCATCATTAATAGATATAGATTTTTTGATATCCTCAAACTGAATTGTTTTATAACTGACATCTCTGACGTGATGTCTAAACTTCATAAGATCTATTCTTTCTTGAGTGGTTATAATGGAAGTATCTGTAATTGCATTTTTCAGTTGTTCAGTAATACCTTTTTGATAAATATACGCTTCATATGATTGTGGTGTCATTCCGATACGGTATAACTGTGACTTATATTTATCTTTATTGAAACCAGATTCATCTCTAAATGATGATGCGTTATATATGCTATTAAGAACAGATTGATTATGAAATACTAGTCCTAGATTTTTAGCGGTATTGTCTAAAATTATAGTTCTTAACATATAATCCATAGTAATACTTCGTATAAATTTATTAGTATAAAAAGGCGGTAGAGATCCTTGAGTATTTTTTTCTAAAGCTTGACGATATTGAAAAACTTCTTGCTCTAATTGAGATGTTGTAATAACTTGATCATTAATTTTAAATGCATAACTATCAGATGCCGTTTGATAGTTCCCTAGACCCATAAATATTAGCGGTATAGCAATAAACAATAGTAGTAAAGCTATAACCCAAGTACTTAATTTTTCTCTAATCCGTGTAAGCATATTTGTTCCAATAAATAATTTTTCGGGAGTGAAGGGACTCGAACCCTCGGCCTCCTGCGTGACAGGCAGGCGCTCTAACCAACTGAGCTACACCCCCAAAAACCTAAGTTATACTATCACTATTTGTTTATTACATAAATAAGAAGAAGCAGATAAATCTGCTTCTTAACTATTATGGTGGGTGATGAAAGATTCGAACTTACGACCCCCGCCTTGTAAGGGCGGTGCTCTAACCAGCTGAGCTAATCACCCTCTTTAAATTAAAGATTAATTTAACGCATCCTTGAATGCTTTACCCGCTTTAAATGCTGGGACTGTAGACGCTTTAATTTGGATTGATTCACCAGTTCTTGGATTTCTACCTGTTCTTGCTTCTCTTTTTTTAGCAAGGAAAGTTCCAAAGCCAACTAGTGTCACTTGATCATCACTCTTTAGAGTATTTGTTACAACATTTATCATTGCTTCAACATGAGCTGTTGCATCTGATTTACTGCTACCCGCTGCTTCAGCTATAGCTGAAATAAATTCTGCTTTATTCATTTAAGACCTCTTTATTGATATTTTTTTATATTATTCAGCATGTCACGATGATATG
>MDSV01239505.1_pt1 | contig 10742 bp, 3 predicted proteins | sample 810851 | NCBI WGS metagenome assembly MDSV01 (sample SAMN05326640, study PRJNA326480) | marine metagenome | isolation source: seawater | place: Atlantic Ocean: North East | collected 2012 | reverse complement strand
CGCGCGCTCGTCGAGCGCGCCGAGAAAGCCGAGGCGCTGGTCGAGGCGCTGGAGCTCAGAGTTTCGGACGCGGAGGCGCGCGCGGACGAGGCGGTGGGCATCGCGCGCGCCGCGACGCGCAACGCCGCGGACACCGCGCGCGTCGCCGGGCTCGAGCGGAGTCTCCCGGGAGAAGGTTCACCTTCTCGCGCGCGCGCAGGTTCGTCGAAAGCGGCGCTTTCGCTGAAGCGAGCGGCGAACGTCGTCGGCGCCGCGACGAAGATGCGCGCGTCTTCGTCCGCCGGGGCGAGACATCGAGACATCGCGCCCGTCGCCCGGAGTGGTGGCTCGGGCTCGCCCGCGCGATCGCCCCGGGTCGAGACCACCCCGCGGAGGACGAGCCAGAAAAACGCGCGCGCGCGGCTCGCGTCCGCGTTCGCGCCCCCCTCCGAGTCTGAAGCGCGCGCGGCGTCGCCGGGAAGGCGCTGCGCGGCGTGCGCGGCGCGTCGCGTCGCGCCGCGCGGCGGAGAGTGTCCAGTCACAAAAAAGTGCGCGGCATGCGACGACGCCATCGACGCGCGCGCTCACGCGGACCGAGTCGAGGTTTCGGTGCCCACCGTCGCAGGCGGCGCCGCGGCGACGAACGCGCCGCGCGCGTTCGAGGCGCGCGTTTCTCCGCGGCGGGCGCGTTTCTCCACGACTGGCGCGGGTCGCGACGCCGGGTCCGGGGACTCCGGGGAGGACGACGAGGACGACGAGGACGATTTGCGCGGAGCTCCCGGACTTGCGACCCCCTCACGAGTCCGCGACCGGGATCTCTCCGCGACCGCCCCGGAGCCGCGGAGAGAGGCCCGCGCCGAGACCGCGGAGGCTCGCCTCGCCGAGCTGGAGAGCCGCGCGGCGCTCGCCGCTGCCGAGCTCGAGCGCGAACGGCGCGACGAGCGGCGCGCCGACGCGTCTCCCGGCGCGGAGAACCGACGGCGGCGGCGGAGGGAGCGCGCGGAGGTGGCGGCGAAGCTGGACGCCACCGAGGCGAGGCTGAGTGCGATGCGGCTCGAGGATGCGCGGAAAGCGCGGGCGAAGGCGGACTCGGTGACGGAGGCATCCAGACGCGCGCCGCGTGGCGTCTGACGACGCGGCGAGGGAAAAGAACAGTCATTATTGCAATAAAAGTCTGTGGGTCGTGCGTTTCGTGCGGCCTCTCATCGGCAGTACAATGTATTTGTACCTCACACCTGACGACGCTCTTGACGTTAAAACAATCGGGGTTTCTGTGGACTAGGTCATTGGCACACGCGACGCCGTCCCAGCCAGCGCTCACCGCGATGTCCGGCGCGTCTCGCGACGCCGACACGGCTCGCGCGGCCGCGAGCCTCCGCGCGTCGCGCGTCCCCGCGTTCCGCGTGATGGAGGTGATGAAGGCTGCGCACGACCGCGAGCGCGCCGGAGGCACAGTTTTCCACATGGAGGTGGGCCAGCCCTCCGCGGGCCCACCCGTGTGCGTCCTGGAGAAGGCGAAGGACAGCCTGGACGCGTGCGCTCGGGGTGAGACCACGCTCGGGTACACGGTGGCTGACGGCACGGATGAGCTCCGCGCGCGCGTCGCGACGCACTACGACGAGCGCTACGACGTCACGGTGAACCCCGAGTCCGTCGTGATCACCACCGGAAGCAGCGCGGCGTTTGTGCTCGCGTTCATCGCCGCCTTCGACGCGGGCGACCGCGTGGCCATCGCCGCGCCGGGGTACCCGTGCTACCGGAACATTCTGGAGGCGCTGGGCGTGTGCGTCGTGCCGGTGCCGGTGGACGCGTCCACCAACTTCCAGCCCACGCCCGCGCTGCTCGAGCACGCGGACGCGCTCGAGCCGGCGAGGCCCATCAAGGGCTTGATCGTGGCGAGCCCCTCCAACCCCACAGGCACGGTTCTGAGCCCGGACGAGCTCTTCGCGCTGCACGACTGGTGCGCGGGGGTGGGGAAGCGGAGCCCCGGAAAGGCGTGGTTCGTGAGCGACGAAATTTACCACCAGATTGAGTACGGCGCGGAGCGCGCGCGCACCGCGCTCGAAGCGCCGCGCGCGCGCGACGCGAACGTCGCGCTCGTCGTGAACTCCTTCTCCAAGTACCACTGCATGACCGGGTGGCGCGTGGGGTGGTGCGTCGTCCCGCCCGCCCTGCGGGACGCGATGACGGCGCTGCAGCAAAACCTGTTCATCAACGCGCCGCACATCTCGCAGATCGCCGCGGCGGCGTCGTTCGAGCCCGAGTGCGCGCGCGTCCTCGACGCGCACGTCGAGCGCTACCGCGAGAACCGCGCGGTTTTGCTGGAGGGTTTGCCGCGCGCGGGCTTCGACGCGCTCAGCTCGGCGGGCGGGGCGTACTACATCTACGCGGACGTGTCGCGTTTGACCAAAAACTCCGTGGAGCTGTGTAAGCGTATCCTGGAAACCGCCGGCGTCGCCATCGTCCCGGGGAGCGATTTCGACCGCGAACGCGGATCGCGCTTCGTTCGGTTTTCGTTTTGCGGATCCACCGAGACGGCGCGGGGCGCCGTCGAGGCGCTCGTCGCGACCAGAGCCGAGTGGGACGTCGAGCGCCTCGACGATCGCGCGTGAGCGACGACGGCGCGGGGGGTGTGCGTCGCGTCGCGACGCGTGCGAAGGTTTCGCGAACGCGAAAGAAACGCCGCGCTCTACTAGTATCGTATCGTATGATCATTCGTTGCCGCGAAGAAAGGGCGTCTTCGGAAGACGCCTTCTTTTCGCTCGAAAACGCGTTTTTTTCGCGCGAGATTCGTCACTTCTTCTTGTTCGTCCCGGTCTTGGCCTTCATGCCCGCCATGCCTTTGCCCCTCTTGCCCTGACTCTTCTTGTCCGCGCCCTCCGCCTTCGCCGCGAGCTTCGCCTTCTTCGCGTCGCGGCTCTCCGCCTCCTTGGCGCGCTGAATCTTGCGCGCCGCCAGATTCACGTCCACCTCGAACTCCTTCTCGCGGCGCATGAGCTTATCGACGAAGCCGGCGGCTCGCGCCCGCTCGGCGGCGGCGTCGGTGACCGAGTCGAACTGCCGGCGCTTACCCCGCGTCTTGATCCGCTCGTCGCCCGGGATGGGCGCGTTGAACTTCCCGATCGACGCGGTGCTCTTCGCGACGTGCGCGGTGAGGTCCCCGATCTGTTTCTTGCCCATCTTCCCCAAGGGCAGCGCCTTGGCGCCCTTTCTCGGCGCCGCCGACATCTGCAGCGTCGGCGGCAGGATTTTCGCGCCGTGCGTCGCGACGGCTTGCTGCAGGTTTTTCTGCTGCCGCCCCGCGTTCTTTTCGACGCGTTCGCGCTTCTCGCGCTCCTCGCGGCTGAACGGGTCCTCCGCGGAACCGCCGAGGTTCCCGCCTTTTTCCGAGAGCTTGCCGTCCATGATGATGATCTTGTTCGCGTCCCCGGCGCGGTCTTGGCCGTGGCGGCGCCGCCACTCATCCGTCTGCTCGTCGAACACCATCTTGCTCCTCTTGCGCTTCTTGATGCCCTTCTCCTTCGCGAACTTCTCCCATTTCGTCATGGGCTTCGTCTCCGGAGGCAGCGGCTTCGTGCGCGGGAAGGCGGTGGCGCCGTGCGGCAGCTGCACGAACCGCCCATTGACATCCGACTCGGAGGGTAACGAGAAGAGGTCGGCGACGAGTCGCTGCAGGACGTCGCGGCCGCGCTCGAGCGAGGCCGCCGTGGACTTCGGCCCGCCGTCGTCCGCGGCGAACGTCGCGGGGTCTAGGGGGGCGGCGTCGCTCACGAGCAAGTTGCCGAGGTCCACGTCCAGGGGGCCTTCCCACGCGCCGGTCGCCTCCAACGCGGACGCGACGCGCACGCGCCCATCGTCGGTCGCCATCGCGCTCGGGAGCCGATCGCGCGCCGCGTCCGCTCTTCCCGCGAAGGAGGGGTCGCGCGCGAGAGGTCCGAGCGCGTGGATCCTGAGTGTACACGAAACGCGCGCTCAAGGATGCGACGAGGCGCGACGGACTCGATGGGAGTCGGGCGGCGTGAAGTGCCCCGTCGAAGCGGCGGCGTCGTCGTTTTCCTCGGCAGACCCGAGCGGCGGCTGAAAAACGCGTCCCGCTCAATGAACACGCAGTCAGAGAAAGTGGTATAAGGGTACCCTAAAGTGAGGCGCGCCGCCGCTTTTGTTTCGTTAAAAAGTGCCGCCGACTCTTGTTGATTGCGTCTAGCGCCGGCGCTGCGCTAGAGCTAGACGCGGCCGTGTCGTCGCGCGGTCCGCCGGTCGTCGCGTCGGGTTGGACATGACGACCGGTGAGCCGTGTCGCCTGACGAGCCGAGACTCGCACCGCGCGGCTGGACGACCCGCAGCGCGCGCGCGTCGCGGGGCGCGGCGGCGGTAACCTGGCGTCGCGTACGGTCGATCGCTTTCCTGAAGGCATCCCCCGTCCAGAGCACGACACTGCGACGCGCGCCGCGAACGCGAGACCTCCTCGCGCGACGGTGCGTCAAACCTCTTCGTGCGTTCGAGTGCGTATCTGTTTGTCGTTCGACCCGGCGCTCGCGATCGTCTCTTGTCGCGCGCGCGAGCGCGCGCGACGCCCCCTTCCGAGACTGTTTTTCGGGAAGCTCGGCTCGGCGGACCTTCTTAGAGTCACTCTCGCGACGCTTTCACGCAATGTCGCGCGCAGCGCTCGAGTCCGCCCACACGAACCGGTGAACGGCCCGCAGCGCGCTCGGGCCAGTCCCGAGTCGCCGGAGCTCAAATCGAACACCAGCGGTGCCAGTCTTGGTTTTGCTCACACGCGACGCGCGCGGTCGCGCGAACGAACGCCGATGATGAGGAAATCATTGTCCGTACCATCTGAAGTCTGTGACGACAGAACTTTGAATCTCGTTAACCTGAGGCGTTCGTCCGCGAAGCGCGAAGCGCGTTTCGGTTTCGGTCTCTTCGCTGGTCCATCTCGGGATGACCGTGAAAGTGGCTTTCGCACTCGAGCCCGTGTGCTACGTCTCGCGTCGGCGGTGATGTCTCGAACACAACTAAGGCATAGTTCAGTTGACCATTCGCCGATGGTAATTAGTTGGCGGAGTCGTGAAACCGACCAGAGCCTGAAGCCGACGAGAGACGGAGTAGGGCGTTTTGCGGTTTTCGCGCGCGCGCGCCGGAAGAAGGTCTCACTGACGCGCGTTTCTTTTCATTCACTCGGATTCCCGTTCGCGCGTGCGCGTGTTCTCACAGCAGGTCTCGGACGGCGCGCGACGATGCGCGACTGTGCGGTGCGTAGATCCATCGGCTCCGAATGGACCGAAAAACGAAACAACCGTACTCCCTTTCGCGACCCGCGCTCGGCCCGGATGACGATGACCGCGAAAACCGATGACCGAAGACGCACGCGGAGTACATGACGACCAACACCATATCTTAGGACACCTCACGACTGGGTTTGTCCCCGGAGTGATCGACAACATCACGTTATCTATTCCCGATACTTCGAGCCGAACGGTCGTCGGACGGTCATCATCGTTTCGCGGGATTTTTTTTTCGCGACGACGCGACGCGAAAAGGCGGATGTTTAAACCTTTGCTCGCCTCGTCCGCCGGTGACGCCGCGAGCCAGATCACAACCGCAGATCGAAGCTTAGGTACAGCAGAGTTGTCGGAGCCAATCAATCTCTACCGCTCTCTAGAGCCTTCGCGACATGTTTTTTTTCCGGACGGCCGACCGCGAGACGCGCGTGACGAGAATCTCAAACATGAGTTTTTCCGAAGGTTGTTGACGACACCGTAACCTGATGCGAACTGATGCGTCCCGGATCGGTCGAACGGTTTCCCGCGAGCGCGGTACTTGCGCATGCTGTCCATGAAGATCGTTCTTATCAACCCAAAAACTTTCCTGAACACACTGTGTGGATTCTATAAGTGACCATACTCTCTGAGACACGCGAAAAGTACCGCGCTCGGCGCGTTTGTTTTTCGGTACAAGTTCTCGCTCTCGCGAAGCGCTCGCGAAGCCGCGTTGACCTCTTTTTCTCCTCCTTCCTCGTCCGCGCGCAGACAACCTCGCGGCGTGGTGGTCGGTCAACCCTACAGTGTAGACACGCACGAAGCTGCGGAGACGTTCGACGTAACGCGTCGATGTTGTACCATATTTCATTTGTGCCATCTTCCACGATAGTAACACTCGAAACGCCTCTCACCGAAAACGCGCCAGCGAAAAAACACGTGCGTGCATCTGTATTCTCGATTGTCTCGCTCTCTCGCTCACTTTTTCAGTCGTGCGCCGACGAGGCAGCTGCGCCTCCCAGGCGCGAACGCATCACACCGCGCGTCGGCGGTCGCGAGCCTGCGTCTGGTTGCGTGCGGCTCGAGCGCGATGGGGGGGCGACAGAGCCGCGAGCGCCCTGGGTTCGGAACGGACGGGGCGGGTTTAGGTGGGACGTCGACGTCATCTTCGCCGCCGCCGTCATCTCCGTCGACGCAAGCGACGTCCCGGGAGGTTCACGAGCCGTCTACGCGCGCTTCCTCGAGCCAAGGCCGCAAGCCGTCGAACCGCCTCGGTCCCGAGGACACCGTGGTCATCGCAGGCGGCGGCATCTCCGGCTTGGCGCTCGCGGCGGCGCTCCAGGCGGCGCCCGAGGCGTCGCGCCCGAAGGTGATCGTCATGGAGCGCGACGCCTCCGCGGAGGCGAGGCGGCAGGGGTACGGCGTGACCCTCTCCGAGACGAACGCGGCGCTGGCGGGGCTCGGCATCTTGGAAGACCTGCGCGCCAGCAGCACGCGTTCGTGTGCGCACTGGACGTTCAAGGACGACGGCGCCGTGCTCGGGTACTTCGGCCTGGCGTTCCTCCCTGAGGAGAGGCGCGGGGGCGGGGGCGTGACCAACCTGCGCGTGCCGCGCAACCGCGTCCGCGAGATCTTACTGAGACGGTTGCTCCCCGGGACCGTGCGGTTCGGGTGCCGCGTCGTGGACTACGAGGAGGTGACGAGTGAAGAAAAAGGCGGCTCGGACGTCACCGTGTTCGTGGAGACGGTCAAACAAAGCGATGCGCCGGTCGGCGGCGGCGCCGGTCGCCCGGAGTGGGCGGAGAACGACGCCCGGAGCGGGCGCGCGACGTCGCGACGGAACGATTCGTCGGCGACGGAAACGCTGCGCGGCGTCTCGTTGCTCGTCGCGTCAGACGGCGCTCGGAGCGCCGTGCAGCGCAGACGCATGCCGGGCGCCTCGCTGAACTATCTGGGCGTGGTGTTAATCACGGGCTTCACCACCTTGGCGCACCCGCTCCTGGAAAAGCAGGGATTCTACACCCTCGACGGTGCGCGCGCGCGCATCTTCACGATGCCGTTCGAGACGCCGAACGCGGAGGCGGACGGTTCCGAAGCCGGTCCGAAGACGAACGAAAACGCGTGCGTCCGCAAGAGCATGTGGCAGATCAGCGTGCGCGTCGCCGAAGCCGAAGCGAGGGCCCTCGCGAAGGCGCCCCGGTCGCTTCCAAACGACGCCACCGAACTCGAACGCGGCGATCCCTTCGTCTCGGTTCGGGCGTTCGTTCGGTCCGTCGCCGGGACGTGGCACGCGCCCGTCCCGGCGATGTTCGACGCGACGGACTGGGAGACCTGCTGGGCGGGGCCGCTGTACGACCGGGACGAGCCCCCGAAACCACCCACCGGGGCGAACGCGCGGTCCCGAGTGACCGCCATAGGCGACGCCGCGCACCCGATGAGTCCCTTCAAAGGGATGGGCGCCAACACCGCGCTCTTCGACGCCTGGCACCTCGCGCGGTGGCTGCGCAAGGCGCCGCCGCCGCGCGCGTGCGCGTGTTTCGAGCGGGAGATGTTCGCGCGCGCCTGGGCGAAAGTGCGAGCCAGCCGCGAGGCGTGCGTCGCGTTCCACTCCGAAACCGCCGTTCGCGGCCCGAACGAGTTCGCGGGCGTCTCCCCCGAGTCGGCGAAGGCGTTCCTGGCGTCGCTCGCCGAGCGCGGCGTCGGCGCCGCGCTCGGCGCGCAGCTCGAGGCGGAGACCAAGACGGCGCTTCTCGAGTTCCGCGCCGCCGCGACGAATCCGCAGGATGACGGGGCCAAGCCGTACGCGTACTTGAAGCGGAACGAGCGGCGGCCCGACGACGGGTCCGACGACAACCTAAACCGAGATGCCGCCTCTTCGGAGAAGGAGGCCGATTCGCGAAGAGAAATCCAAATCCGTCGGACGCGCGTCGGTTCCTCCCGGCGGCGCGTCCCGCCTCCGGCGCTCGCCTCGCGCGTCGAGGACGCCTTTCACGAGGCGGTGCGACGCGTGGGCGCGGCGCCGCTGACCGCGGACGAGACCGCGGTCGCCCGGACGCTGGTCGCGGCGGCGGCTTCGAGGAAAGCGCGGCCCGCGCACGACTGGACCAGTCGCGCGGCGCTCAAAATCGCGCACGGCCGGGAAAAAAAAAACCCCGCCGCGCCGGAGACGGAACCTTCCGCTCCGGTTTCGGACGCCGAGCGCGCGGACGGCCCGGACGCGCTCGCCGCGCGCTTGGCGCGCGTCTGCGCGGAGGTGCTCGTCGCCGAGGCGTCTCTGGGCGAGGGTCCCGCGAAAGAGTCTCTCTTTTCGACTCTCGACGCGACGAAAAACGCACCCGTCGCGTCGGCGCGCGCGGCGCCGGATGGCCAGCTGTTCGTCGTCTCCGGCGCGCGGCGCGCGGCTCTCGCGCGGAGCGGACTCGCCACGTGCGTGGGCTGCGGCAAGTTCTTCGCCGTGCACGGCGGCGGCCTGCGGCAGCACTGGGCGAGGGGGGGGGACAGCACAGCCTGCGCGGCGGCGGCGGCGGCGGCGGCGAACGCGTCCATGACGGACGCGGAGGCGTCCGCGGCCACGGGCGGTCTGGTTGGCGCCGCCGTCGAGTCGTCGTCGTGGCGCGGCGCCGGCGAGGGCCGCCCCGGGCCGTGGCGCGAGGCCATGCGCGCCATCGAGCGCGACGGCGACGCGAGCGACGACGACGCGGAGAACGTCTCCGTGGCCACCGTGGCCGCCGCCACGGCGTCGTCGCGAACGAAGTTTTTAGCGCCGGCGAACGCGTCTTCCTCTTCCGAGAGCAAAGAGCTTCGCAAGCTCCGCCGCCGAAGCGCCGGCCTGGCGGCGGCGGCGATCGGCGACGTCGCCGCGATGCGCGCCGCCTTCGAGGCGGGCGCGTTCGACCCCGTCGCCGACGCGGACCCGCACGGGTCGGGCGCGCTGCACTGGGCCGCCGGCGGCGGGCACCTGGAGGCGTGCGAGTGGCTCGCGCGCGAGCGGGGCGTTCCGGTGGACGCGACCAGGCGCAAGGACGGCCGAGCGCCCCTGCACTGGGCCGCGCGCAACGGGCGGCTGGACGTCTGCGCATGGCTCGTGTCTCGCGGCGCGGACGCGAACCGCTGCACGTACGACGGCGACACGCCGTTCAACCTGGCGGTGTGGCAAGGCCGGGACGAAGTCGCGCGGTACCTGGTCGGCGCGGAAAACGCGGACCCGAAACGGCGGAACCGGTGGGGGTGCAACGCGCTGCTCTGGGCGTGCACGCGGACGCGAGAAGAAGACGCGAACGTCGGCGGTGTCGAAGGCTCTCACCCGGGCTCTGTTTTGGGCACGGTCGCGTGGCTCGTGGACGCGCTGGGCGTCCCGGCGGACGTCGTGAACGTCAACGGGCACGGCGCGATCCACAAGTGCGCGATTTACGGGCACGGCGACGTGATCGACTGGCTCGTGCGGAGGGACGCGGAGGGAAAACGCCCCTCGCTCGACGCTCGGCACTTCGCCCCCGACGACCGGAACTCGAAACCCTCGGACTTGGCATTGACCAACGGGCACGTCGCGTTGAGCTCTAAGCTCCGCGTTTTGGAGGACCAGCGGTCGCGCGTGCCCGTGGTGTACGACGGCGGCGGATAATGTAGAAGGACGAAAAAACGTCTTCTACAAGTACCCTGAGACGACCGAGCGCTGCGAAATAACGCCGCGCCGCTAGGCGGACGCAGTCGCCGCTAGAACCGTATCACCGCGCTTTTTGTCGTTTCGACGCTCGTCCTCGTTCGTTTCCTTTCTCCCCGAACGAGGTCCATCGCCGCCGCCGCCACCGCCGCCGCCGGCGCGCGACGCGAAGTGGTCACCCCGACGCCGGGCACGAAAGAGACGGCGTCGTCGTCGCGGGACGCGTCGTCTTCGTTTTTTTTTTCTTCTCCGTCGGGCGTTGGCGGCGACGGCGTCGCGCGACTCGCGCGATTCGCCCCTTCACCGCTCTCGCCGCGCGTCTCGCCGGAGCTCCGCGAAGAGGAAACCGAAGCCGGCGCCGCGAAGCCGGATTCGTCTCGGTCGTCTCGGTCACGAGCGCCGGTTTCGTTTTCTTTTACCGAAAGCGTCGAACGCGTTTCCTCGCGCGGCACCGCCGCGACGCGCACCGCGTCGACCGCTTCGCGAACCGCCGCCGCCGCCGCCGCCAGCACCTCGCGGTACGCCTCGCGCTCGTCCGAGTCGCTCGAGCGTCGCGAGATGGGTTCGCGGTCGATCGCGATCGAGCGTGATGAGGTACGAATAGTCTGTCCCGAACGCGCCGAAGACTTCATCGGGTGCGCGTCTGACGCGTGATGCGTACGCGCGGCGGACGACGCGGACGAAGACGTCGCGGAGGAAAACGTCGCGGAAAACGTCGCCGTCGCCGGGTCCGAGCGCGACGCAGCGAGGTCCGTGAAGGCGTCTCGGTCGTCGAAAAAGCGTTCGGTCGACTCGGGGAGATTCGGCCGCCGCGGCACCGGTGGCGACGCCGCGGACACCGGCGG
>MDSV01069756.1_pt1 | contig 10743 bp, 13 predicted proteins | sample 810851 | NCBI WGS metagenome assembly MDSV01 (sample SAMN05326640, study PRJNA326480) | marine metagenome | isolation source: seawater | place: Atlantic Ocean: North East | collected 2012 | reverse complement strand
TACCTAAGAGTTGTTTTAATTTTTTCATTTTTAATTGATTTTAAGAATGTCACTCATTGAAAAGCAACCTTTTTTATCTATAATCCATTCTGCTGCAATAAGTGCTCCTTGAGCAAATCCCATTCTATTATGAGCTATGTGTGTTATGGATATACTATCTATTTCTGAATCATAGTTCACGATGTGAGTACCCGGAACATTTTCAGTTCTTTCGCTTTCTATGTCTATGGTATTGGGTATTTGAGATTGCAAACTTAGGGCTGTGCCACTAGGCACATCCAATTTTTCAGTATGGTGAATTTCTTTGATTGATGCTTTGTATTCAGACTGATTTTGCATCAGTTGAGATAGCTTTTTATTTAATTCAAAAAAAAGATTTACACCAATACTAAAGTTTGAGGCATAAAGAAATCCTGTTGCTTTTTCTTTTGCTAGTTGCTTTACATTGTCAAGATTTTCTAACCATGCTGTTGTTCCTGAAACCACAGGTATTCCTTGAGTTAAAACACATTTGATGTTGTGGTATGCACTATTTGGAGTGCTAAAGTCTATAGCCACATCGGTGCTTGAAAAGTCCTGATTTTCTATTGGATTACTACTATTGACAATTACAGAGATGTGGTGTCCCTTTTCTAGAGCAATTTGCTCTATTAATTGTCCCATTTTACCATAACCAATAAGTGCAATGTTCATGTGGTCAAAGTTAAAAATTCATTTTTAATGATAAAATGGGAGTCTTACCATTAGGTGTGTTAATAATCTGAGGACTAGTTTCTAGGCTTAAATCTTCGCTAATATCGAAATCGAACAGATGAGCATCTACACTAGCGTCTACTATATTAAGCAAATAAATAGCAGCAGTAATAATATAGGATACATCTCTATTTCTTTCATAATAATCAACAATAGTCAAGAGTTGGCTATCATTATACACGTCAATATATACGTCAGTACCACCATTTGAACGACTGATGTATGCGTCTTGATAGTTAGTTAGTTTATTCTGATTGTCATAAATGAAATAAATACTTGTTGTTAAGGAAGCATAAATAATGGGAACTTTCCAATATTTTTTATTGTAAACTTGCCCTGCACCAGGAATAACAGCAGAAAGGATAGAAGCTTTATGAGCTGATTTCAGATTTTTACCCTCCTTTGTTGATTGTCCAAAACAAGCAAATGAAAAAAATAGAAGTATATATAATATTATATTTTTCAATTATAAAGCTAGTTGAGATATGATTTGGTGTAAATCGTCATTTGAATTGAAAGGAATTTCTATTTTTCCTTTTCCACTTTTAGATACTTTTAATTTGACATCTTTTCCTATTTTATTACTGATGTCATTAGCTAATTTTTGATGCTCAAAGCTTGGTAACGTTTTGCTTCTGTTTCTAGATGTTTTAGTGTATGAGCTATCTCCAAAGTCTTTAACAACTTGTTCTATTTCTCTAACAGTAAAACCGTTATTTAAGGCATCTCTAAAAATATTGATTTGAGTATCTTGATTTTTGACGTTTACTAATGCTCTTGCATGTCCCATACTGATACTTTCATCTCTCAAAGCAGCCAATATTTCAGCAGGCAACTTCAATAGTCTGAGGTAATTCGTTATGGTAGATCGCTTTTTACCTACTCTTTCGCTCATTTTTTCTTGAGTAAGTTTGCACTCGTCTATTAGCCTTTGATAGCTTAGAGCAATTTCAACGGGGTTAAGTTGTTCTCTTTGGATATTCTCCACCAATGCCATTTCTAACATAGCTTGATCGTTGGCAATCCTGACATATACAGGAACCGTCTTCAATCCCGCTAATTGTGAAGCTCTAAACCTTCTTTCACCAGAAATTAATTGGAATTTATCGTAGCCTAATTTTCTAACAGTTAAGGGTTGAATTATGCCTAATTTTTTTATAGAAATTGCTAATTCTTGCAAAGCATCTTGGTCAAAATCTGTTCTAGGCTGAAAAGGATTGACTTCGATTTGCTCTATTTTAATTTCAGATACCGAACCAACAACTTGATTGGTATTAGCAATACTTTCATTGGTAGTGATATCTGTGTCTGGATTCTTAAGTAGTGCGGATAGACCTTTTCCTAATGCACGTTTTTTTTCTGCCATTTTATTGATTTTGAAGTGCTGTTTTATTCTTTTCTAAGAGCTCTTTTGCTAAATTTAAGTAATTGATAGCGCCTTTACTATTAGCATCATGCATAATTATAGTTTGTCCAAAGCTTGGCGCTTCACTTAGTCTTACATTTCGCTGTATGATAGTGTTGAAGACCATCTCTTGAAAATGTGTCTTTACTTCTTCAACTACTTGGTTTGAAAGTCTTAATCTCGTGTCATACATAGTTAGTAAAAGGCCTTCTATATCGAGCTGTTTGTTCAAACGATTTTGAACAATTTTAATTGTATTGAGCAACTTACCAAGTCCTTCAAGAGCAAAATATTCGCATTGAATAGGTATTATAATGGAGTTTGCTGCGGTTAAGGCATTTGTAGTTACTATTCCTAAAGAAGGGGCACAGTCAATGATAATGTAGTCATAACTAGATTTGACTTGCTCTAGTATGCTTTTAAGAATAAACTCTCTATTTTGTTGATTGACGAGTTCGATTTCAGCACCAACTAAATCAATGTGGGCAGGTAGTAAATCTAAATTTGGGCTTTCAGTTTTAACGATAGTATCTCTTGGACTAAGGTTGTCCATTAAGCATTCGTACAGTCCTGATTTAATTTCTCTTGGATCATAGCCAACACCTGATGTTGAGTTTGCTTGAGGGTCTGCATCTACAAGTAGGACTTTTTTTTCAAGTACGCCAAGGCAAGCTGCTAGATTGATTGCAGTAGTTGTTTTGCCTACTCCACCTTTTTGATTAGCTATTACAATTGTTTTATTCATTTCGTTAGTTTTATTTTTGTAATGTAAATTAATTAGATTTTAAGGGTTAGTCACATATACTCGTTTAAACTCACTTAAATAAGTATATTTACGATTCAAAAATAACCTAATTAATTGAGTGCCTAAGAAGAAAAAAAGGTGTTTTTTTTAACATTTAGCGTAAAATGTTAATAGCTGTAATTTAAATCATTTTAATTATGTCATTACTCATAAATTCTACAGAAACAGTATTTTTAATTGTTCAGGTATTAGCGGTATCCTTTTTGGCTATTTTGTTTTTACAGTCAGGTTTAGATAAGGTTGTAGACAAAAAAGGAAACTTAGACTGGTTGAGCTCTCATTTTGCTAATTCACCATTTAAAAACTTTGTGCCAGTTTTATTTTTTACAATAACTGTTGTTGAGCTGCTATCAGGTATATTAAATCTTTTAGGGGTTGTTTTCTTACTACTTGAAGGCAGTTTAATGCTAGCACTTTATGGTACTATTTTGGCTTCTGTGGCATTGATTATGTTGTTTTTGGGGCAAAGAATAGCTAAAGATTATGTCGGAGCACAATCTATAGTTAGTTATTTTATTCTCACTATCTTGACGTTACTTGTATTTGGATATACAATGTAGGTTTTAGATATCTTCAAAATTAACATCTGTAAAACTCGAATCACCATCTTTAGATTCGTTTTTTGTAGCTGAAATAATTTCTTGTCCTTTGTTCTTGAAGATGTAGTCTACACTTTCAGCTAGAGCGTCTTTGAATTTCTCAAAATCTTCTTTATAAAGAAATATTTTATGCTTTTTGAAGTAGTGACTACCATCGTCATTAAATATTTTTTTACTTTCAGTAATAGTTAGGTAGTAATCGTTTGATCTAGTTGCTCTTACATCAAAAAAGTAAGTTCTTTTACCTGCTCTTACTTTATTTGAAAAAATTTCTTCTTGGTCTTTGTAGTCTTTCATAATTTTTCATGATTTATCTCTCAAATCTATGAAATTTAATGCAAGACACAAATATAATTCTATTTTGAAAGTTGTTGCTGGTACATTTCGTGATAAATCCCACCTTTTTCGAAAAGCTCAGAATGTGTTCCCATTTCAGCAATTTTGCCGTTATCAAGAACTATTATTTTATCGGCATGTTGTATTGATGACATTCTGTGACTAATGGTAATGGTTGTTTTTTCTGTACCTTCTTTTTTTAGAGACGAGAGTATTTTTTCTTCAGTTTCATTATCTACTGCTGACAAGCAATCGTCGAAAATAAGTATGCTTGAAGGTTTAACCAATGCTCTAGCAATTGAGATGCGTTGTTTTTGCCCACCAGATAGTGTAACGCCTCTTTCTCCAACCATAGTTAGATAAGCTTTTGGGAAGCTTTTGATGTTTTCGTGTATAGCCGCTTTTTTGGCTACTAATTCTATATCATCTTGTGTAAGTTCTTCTTTTGAGCCAAAGGCAATGTTATTGGATATGGTGTCTGAAAACAATAAAGCCTCCTGAGGTACTAAGCTTATTCCTGAGCGAAGACTAGCCAATTTGATTTCCTCTATTGGAAGGTCATCTATCTCAATTTTTCCAGATGTAGGCTTATACATTCGGCTAATGAGGTTGACAATTGTTGACTTTCCTGAGCCTGTCCTTCCGACTATTGCAACAGATTGCCCCTCATCGATGTTTAACGAAATATTATCTAATGCTTTTACTCCACTGTCTGGATATTCAAAGCTTATATTTTTAAAGGATATCTTACCTTTAATATTATGAATATTTCCGTCTTCTGAATTAATTTCTGCATCAGTATTAAGAAATTCATTAATTCTTTTTTGGGAAGCCGCTGCTCTCTGTATAATAGAGGTAACCCAGCCGATAGATGCCATAGGCCATGTTAACATATTGACATATATGATGAATTCTGCGATATTTCCAGTAGTAATATTACCTGCTATAGATTCTTTTCCTCCAACGTATATGGTTAGTAAGGTGCTTAAACCTATCAATAAAAGCATAAAGGGGAAGAAAGCGGCATTAGTTTTAGCTAAGGACACATTGCGTTTGAGGTATTCGTTAGTTTCAGATTTGAAAATGCTAAAATTAGTTCTTTCGTTAACAAAGGATTTCAAAATCCTAATTCCAGAAAAGGACTCTTGAGTGAGTGTAGAGAGAGTAGATAGTTGGGTTTGTACTTTTTCACTCTTGGCATGAATGACTTTACTAATAAAAAAGATAGTAATTGACATTATTGGAAGTGGTGCAAGAACAAATAAACTCAGCTTTACATTGATGCTAAACATATTATACATTACAAAAATGAACAGCGATATCATGTTGATAGGATACATTGTAGCTGGGCCTAAAAACATTCTTACTTTAGTAACATCTTCACTTATTCGTGCCATCATGTCACCAGTATTGTTCCTCTTGTAAAAAGCTCTATCTAATTTCTGATAATGTTTGAATATTTCATTTTTTATATCGAATTCAATAAGTCGAGACATAACAATAATAGTTTGTCTCATAAAAAACATAAAAACCCCTTTTAATAAGGCAAATAGAATTAGCATCATTCCAAAATACAGTAATGTTGAAGTTAAATCTGAAAAATCGTAACTGCTATTTTGTGATGATTCTATGACTTCTTTGGTAGCGTCAAATGCTTTTCTAGTATATATTGCAGGATACAAAGCAAAAACATTAGATGTCACCACGAAAAATGTGCCAAGAGCAAAACGCCATCGGTATTTTTTATAAAATTTGAATAGATATTTAAGCTCTTTCATAAAATTGAACTTGTTAATCTAAATACACAAATAAAATTGTAGTTTTGACAGCGCAAAATTTACCTTTTTTGAATAGTAATTAAAGTGTGACAAAGTTAATTAACTTTCTGCTTAATTTAATCAAAATATAACTCTATGTTGGATGTAAAGAATGTCAACGATTCTGTTGAAGATTTTCAAGTAATTGAGATGATGACTCAAATGAATCATGAGCAATTGGTGTTTTGTAATGACAAAGAAACGGGGCTAAAAGCAATTATTGCTATTCACGACACTACACTTGGCCCAGCTTTAGGCGGAACTAGAATGTGGAATTATGATTGTGATAATGATGCAATTATCGATGTATTAAGACTTTCTAGAGGTATGACATTTAAAGCTGCTATCACAGGTCTATCATTAGGTGGAGGAAAAGCCGTTATTATTGGCGATTCATCTACGCAAAAAACAGAAGCTTTGATGCGTAAATTTGGTGAATATGTAAATAGCTTAGGTGGTAAGTATATTACTGCTGAAGATGTGGGTATGAGTGCATCAGATATGGTTCAAGTAAAAAAAGAAACAGATTTTGTTACGGGCATACCAGTTGAGATGGGTGGAGGAGGAGATCCGTCGCCAGTAACAGCCTTTGGAGTTTATATGGGAATGAAAGCTTCTGCCAAACACAAATGGGGCTCAGATGATTTAAAGGCAAAAAAAATTCTAGTACAAGGCGTTGGTCATGTTGGTGAAAATCTTGTGAAATACCTTACGGAAGAAGGTGCTGAAGTTCTCATCAATGATATTAATTTAGCAAATTTAAAACGAGTTTCGGAGCTTTATAATTGTCAAACTATTGAAGATAATTTGATTTATGATTTGGATGTGGATATTTATTCTCCTTGTGCTTTAGGTGCCACAATCAATGATACCACTATAGAGCAATTTAAATGTGAAATTGTAGCAGGAGCTGCTAACAACCAGCTTCAAGATGAAGATAAACACGCTAATATGCTTCAAGAAAAGGGAATTTTATATGCTCCAGATTTTTTAATAAATGCTGGTGGATTGATAAATGTTTATTCTGAGATAAATGGATATGATAGAGAAAAAGCTATTGCTCAGACACGTAAAATTTATGATACTACTTTAGAAATTTTTTCTAAATCAGAAGAAGAAAATATTACTACACACCAAGCGGCTCTAAAATTGGCTAAGGAACGTATAGCACAAGCTAAAAACTAGAGAATTAACAGATATATGCTTAATCGACGTCACTTAAGAATACGTGTTTTACAATTTGTTTATTCTTGGAATAAATCAAATGGGGCAGAAATTGCTGCTCTTGAAAAGCAATTTTTGAAATCTTTAGCTAAAGTAGAGGAGTTATATCTTCTTTTACTAATGTATATTTTGGAGGTAAGAGACTATGCTAAAAATTATTCAGAAGACTCCAAGAAAAAACAATTACCCTCTGATAACGATTTAAATCCAAATACGAAGTTCATCAACAATTTGTTTTTACTAAAACTCAGAGATGATTCTGATTTAATAAATAAAGCAGGACACACTAAATTATCTTTTGCTGATGAGCAAAATATGATAAAAGCCGTTTATTTTAAAATGGTAGAGTCCGAATTGTACACTTCATACATGGGTGAGAAGTCTGTTGACTTTGAATCAGACAAAAAGTTTATCGTTAAGCTTTTTAGTAAAGAATTAATAGAAATGGAAGTCTTTCAAGACTTTTTAAGTGAGCAAGATATCTTTTGGGAAGATGACTTCCCTTTTATTTGTAGCATGGTTCTTAAAACAATTAAGGACTCTAATAATGATACAATAGAATTGTTTGAGCTATTTAAGGATACTGATGAAAAAGACTTTGCGGTTAATTTGTTGCGTCATTCCATTGTTCATTCTGATGAATTTTCAGAATTAATTTCTTCAAAAACCAAGAACTGGGATTTAGAAAGGGTTGCGCAAATGGATTTAATCTTAATGCAAATGGCACTTTCTGAACTATTGAAAATGCCTAGTGTGCCCGTAAAAGTTACTATCAATGAATATATTGAACTTGCAAAATATTACAGTACACCAAATAGTAAGAATTTTGTTAATGGTATTCTGGACAGCTTATTAATTGAACTTAAGAGAGAAGGAGCCATTAAAAAAATGGGTAGAGGCTTAATCGAATAATTACTATTTTTGCTATTAACTATTTATAATTTTAACATGTACAAAGTATTTTTAATATCTCTATCGGTTCTATTATTCGCTTGTGGCGATGTAGCCAAAGAAGTGGGTGATAACACAAAAACTCCTGCCAAGAAAGAAGAAGCAAAACCTTCTCTTTCATCTAATCTAGTTATGAATGATAATACTTCAGAGTCTTCAAGCGAAAAATCAGGAATGCCTGAGTTTAATTTTGAAAAAGAATTACACGATTTCGGACAACTCGTAGATGGTGAGAAAGTTTCATACTCTTTCAAATTCACCAATTCAGGAGATGCACCATTAATTATTTCAAATGCTAAAGGTTCTTGTGGCTGTACAGTGCCAAATTGGTCAAGAGATCCAATTGCACCTGGTGAATCTGGATCCATAGACGTTACCTTCAACAGTTCAGGTAGAAGTGGAAAACAAAATAAAGCCATAACTTTAACAGCAAATACTAATCCAAACAGAAAGGTGATTAATATCACTTCTGAAGTAACTTCTAAATAAATGAATTTAATTACAATATTTATACAAGCCGAAAGTGGAGGCAATCCACTTATTTTCTTTATTCTAGTTTTTGGTGTTTTTTGGTTTTTTATGATAAGACCTCAAGTAAAAAAGCAAAAGCAAGAACGTAAATTCAGAGAAGAACTTAAGAAAGGAGATAAGGTCATCACTTCTGGAGGCTTACACGGTAAAGTAGTAGAGGTATCTGAAAAAACAGTAAAAATAGATGTTGGAAGCAGCATTGTTTTAAAATTTGATAAATCAGGAATCTCTGCTGAATTATCTAATGCTAAAGAATAATCTTTAACAGGGCTTCGGCCCTTTTTTTATGTTGAGCAAACTTACATTTCTATTCAATAGATTAATTGTTGTTTTAAGAATTGAGAGAAAGCAACTTCCTATTTTCTTATTTCTTTTAGCTCTATCTACTTTATTTTGGATTCTTACTGTCTTGTCAAAAGATTATACTACAACAATACATTATGAGGCTGCTTTTGTAGATTTACCTTATGATAAATTACTCATTGAGGATAAAAATGTTGATTTACACCTTCAAGTAATAGCACCAGGTTTTACCATACTTGCTCATCGTTTAAGTTTCAGAAAACACCTACCACTTTCGGTTTCTACTTTTATTCCTAAAAAGAAAGGCAATAAGTGGAATTATTATTGGCTAGGCAAACAATCCATTTCACAACTTCAAGAAGTTCTTCCTACCAATATGCAATTGTTACACGTTCAGCCTAACAGAATTGATGTGTTATTAGATGAAAAAGCTGAAAGAGTTCTTCCTATACAGATTAAAACAGATTTATCTTTTAAAGATTTATTTCGACAAAAAGAACCTATCAAATTGGAGCCTTCTACAATAGTAATATCAGGGCCTAAAGCTGTTGTTGAAGTCTTTAGCTCTATTAGTACAGAAACCTTAAAAATTGATGACATTAATGCTAATTCTTCTGGAACTATAAACATAGAACCACTCAATCATTTTGAAATAAATTATTCTTTAAGTAAGGTGAGTTGGGAACTGAAAGTTGAGCAATTTACTGAGGGTGAAATGACATTACCTTTAAGCATAAAGAATGTTCCTAAGGGTTATGAAATAAAGCTATTTCCAGATGAAGTTACTGTAAATTATTTAGTTTCTTTAGATAAATTTGATTTGGTTAAAAAAGAAATGTTTGCAACTAGTGTTAATTTTGATAATACTAAAAAACGTTTGCCAATTGAATTAGTCAGACAAGCCGATTTTGTAGAAAATGTAAGGGTTAAGCCTGACAAAGTTGAATATTTTTTAATTAAGAAATAAAATGAAAAGAATTGGCTTAACAGGAAATATAGGAAGTGGCAAGACCACTTTAGCTTCTTGTTTTGAGATTCTTGGAATAGCTGTTTTTAACGCCGATAAGCAGGCAAAGTTACTGATGAATAAGGATGTTAATTTAAAGCAAAGCTTAATTGCTGAGTTTGGAAAAGAGGTGTATCTTGATAATGAGTTAAATCGTAAATATTTGTCCAAATTGGCTTTTAATGATGACTTAGTTTTAAAAAGGCTTAATGCTTTGGTGCATCCAGTTGTTCAAGATGCTTTTGAAAAATGGTCTATTCAGCAGAGTGGGGCATATGTCATTAAGGAAGCTGCTATCTTGTTTGAAAGTAATACTTATCAGTCTTTAGATGCAATTATTTGTATTTCTTGCTCTGAAGAAATAAGACTTAAACGTATTTTAAAAAGAGATGATTTGTCAGAAAAGGATGTAAGACAAAGAATTAGTCATCAATGGGCCGAAGAGAAGAAAATATCTCTTTCAGATTATGTAATCACAAACGACAATTCTTCTTTGGTGATGCCACAAATACTAAGCGTTCATAGTGCCTTAAAATAGTTCGTCGGTTTTTCCTAACCCTTCTCGAATAATTTCTAGTTTGCCAGAAGAATAATCTACTACGGTTGATGGTATTAAGGAGCCTATTCCCGCATCGATTACAATATCGACTTTATTAGAATACCTTTCATAAATCAATTCGGGGTCTGTACTATACTCCATAATTGTATCTTCATCATGAACTGAAGTGGATAAAATAGGGTTGCCTATTTCGTTTACTAAAACTTGGGGAATGTTGTGGTTTGGTATTCTAATCCCTACAGTTTTCTTTTTGGTTTTAAACAGCTTTGGAATGCTTCCATTAGTTTTTAGAATAAAGGTGTACGGTCCTGGTAGCACCCTCTTCATACTTTTATAAGTGTTTCTGCTAATAGGAAGGGTATAGTCAGATAGTTGGCTCAAATCTGAGCATATAAATGAAAAATTTTGCTTTTTAAGGTCTACATTTTTGATTTTCGCTATGCGTTCTACGGCT
>MDSV01171348.1_pt1 | contig 10744 bp, 9 predicted proteins | sample 810851 | NCBI WGS metagenome assembly MDSV01 (sample SAMN05326640, study PRJNA326480) | marine metagenome | isolation source: seawater | place: Atlantic Ocean: North East | collected 2012 | reverse complement strand
GACAGCGTGATTGGTATCTTCGTCATCGATGAAAACCTCAATCCGATCGATGGACCAGGCATACAGTACTATCCTGACATCAACGGATTCATCGTCAAAGTCAATGTGTTGGAAGGCGATTATGACAACCTCTGCATGTGCTATGAAGTCGCTCGCCAGATGGCCATAGCAGGCCGAACCAGTGATGGGGTTGACATGGCGTTGCTCCAATTCTTGATCAGAGACCTCGCCACTCTTTTAGGCCGTCAGAAGTTCATCAAGGACCAAGGTGCCAAGATTCTCAAATCAATTAAGACAAATCACGAAAAGACGATTTCAGACGTTGAGGCTTCGTTGACCACCTTTGACACAGAACTCAAAGGCTTGCAAGAATCATTGGCGTGGGTTCAGAAGTGCCTTGAAGGGTTGATCTCAACCGGAGAACTCAGTGCAAAGGATGCGTTTGAGGTCTACACGCAAAAGAATGCGCAAATTGACTACGATGCCAAGAAGAAAGAGTTACAAACTTTCTATAATTCCTAGAAAAAAAGATCTGTGCATTCAAAATTGGGTGATAGAATGGTTCAAATTACATTTCATTCGGCAAGCCAATACCGGTCTGCACCTCAGGAGTATGGAATTTATGCATGGTACTACTTACCAAATTTCAACGATGCTGATGCAGATGAACTAATTGAAAAGATTCAGAAAGCGGAAAATAAGAAAAAGATAGAAATCGCAAAGGCTTGGTTAGTAGAAAATTACTACAAAAAATATTGGTTGTTTTTGGACAGTGGTAGGGAACCAGAACAAGAATTAACGGTAAAGGAAAACTGGATGAACATCACTCCAAGCATAAGAATCACGGCAAAAGCAGCCAGATATCCAAACATCGGTGATGATCTTCCAAAATTGATGTGTGATGATGAAAATTTCTTAAGACAATACTTAGAAAATCTTGGAAGTTCAAATTCACTCCCTTTTCTATCACCGATTTACATTGGTATGGCTAAGAAAGGTGAATCTCACATTCAGAAAAGACTTGGAACGCATCTGAAGGAATTGAGCCAGGCAGAAAAATTACCGAAAAAAACCCTAGAGGAAAGATTCAAACCCGGTAGTAGCACAGGGAAATTTGCAAACCGAGCGGCGATCGCTGGCATTGACAGCACCCAACTGTGGTTTGCCACATTTCCGGTGCGTGATACCGAACACGACAATATGCCCGACAAGTTGGAAAACCTGTTCAATAGACTAACAACCCCAAGTTTAGGTTCAAATTAGGTGATTAAATGAGTTACGAAGATGAAGAAGAAGGAAGCACGCAATATGATAAGAAGTGGGGTCCCGGGGCTGCGCAATTTAATGGAAAACATGGTAGATTTCACATAGACCACAAAGACGGGAGATCGATTCCAGTCGAATTTCTGCAAACAGATATTCATTTTACAGACCCAGTAATGGGAGAATTGGAAACTTTTCGAGAAATATTTGATACATCGAATCTCAATCTAGAACAAATTTTGCAAAGAGACATTGATGATAATCGTGTCTCTACTCAAATGATTCCATATTTACTTGCTTCAAAAACCTATGAAGATCAATCTTTTATTCCGGGGAAGGCCAATTTCTACCCACCAGTAGTGGCGATCTTAATACCTGTAGAGAATTCTGAAGACTCTGCCCAGAATCCAATTTCAGTTCCTGCGTCACGATATTCCAAGCCTTTCTGCGGAACATGCAACGGCGAAAATGGGTATAATGATTGTTTCAAATTTGGAACAAACTATTGTGCTTTCGCTAAAATCGGACCAAAACAAATGAAAAAAATTACCGATGAAAAAATCGGTCTTGCCGATTACCATATTGTTTCAGGAGAAGCCCAAACATCGGACATGTGGCGAATAAAAATCCCCATGCAAGTATCAAAGAAGAGTGACGAATCGATTTATCGGCCAAATGAGGATAGATTATCAACCATTGAGGTAAATAACAAAAAATGTAAAATTGTAATTATCGATGGACAACATAGAGCAATGTCTATTTTGGCATTGTATCGAAATGTAAATCCAGAAATGTGGGAAGGTACAAGGGAACCATACGAAATTTTCTACAAAGAATGGAAAAAGAAGGTTTTAGTTGATGAACTAGGGTACAACTTGAACAGATTAACATTACCACTCACATTGTGCGTAATCCCAGATGGAATGATTGACAGTGGCGTCGAGGGCGCTGAAATTGAAAAGGTAGCAAGGCAAATCTTCCTCACACTAAACAAAACTGCAAAGCCAGTCTCCACCATCAGAAATCAAATTATGGACGACCAAAATATGACATCTGAATTAATGCGGACACAACTTAATGTCATGTATGAAGATCAAAAATGGAAAGATTTGATTGTCCACGGAAGCCAAGACGAGCTTGATACACGCAGTCTACCGATCCATCTCACAAGCACCGATATGATATTCAGATTAGTACGACACATTGCGCTTGTACCTCTTGATTGGAATAATTACGTTAGTGCAAGAAAAAAAGGGAAAGGTAAGTGGGGAGGACTAAAATCCATCCGCAAATTGACTAGGTTATTTAATTCAATGCAGTTATCTAATCCGGTAAAAAAGAACACTCACCGCATTCAATACACAAAAGAAAATCTGGCTAAAATTACTGCTAAATTTCGCAAAAATCATTCACTATTGATGCGAGAAATCTTCAAAGATGTGACCATTTTTTCAGCCTTCGATATTGTTAAAACCGACCTAGACTCTCATAAGAAAAATACAGGATATGAAACTGTTCTGTCCATGGTTTTTGGAGGCAATCGTAAATCGAAAGTCCTTTCAGATTATCACGAACAAATTAAAGAAAAGAAAAAGAAACTGGGGTCAGAAACAGGAGATCCTGGAGAGTATTTAGCCTCAATTGAATCAGATATTGGAGACACCCAAGGAACATTTCAAGAAGCAATAGCGACGATGAAAGCCGTTCAACAACAAGCCTATTTGACAAATCTAGATGCGCCACTCAAGGATCATTGTATCGAATCAGGGTTAGCAGAAAAAATACTCAAATTGGCTTGCGAAATAATGATGCAAGCAGGTATAATTCTGACCTTTTTCGATGTGATCGATAACGTCGAAACAAAACATGGATTGAATCATGGAATGCCTTGTCTACCCCTTATTGATCAGGAAAAGGATGGAACATGGAAATTCAAATTGGATACCAAAGAACATCATGAATTGAGAATGAAACACTGCAAAGAATACATAACTGCATTGAATGATATTTTCACAATCAATGATCTGGAAGGGCTAAATAAATTAACATCGGTTTTCAGATTAGGGATTCTAAAAGAAGTTGGGGGCGAATACAAACCTGTAGAAAACACAACTTCAGTCTTAACTGATTTGTTTGGGGACAGAAAGGGAGAAGAGTACTATCCTCATTACTCGTTGATATTCAATATCTTATGGTTGGAGAAAAATACTAACGAATATATCAAAGAATACCTCAAAGAATGGATTAACACTTCTTTGAAAATGGCAATCCAAGGAGCATACAAACGGAAATTAAAGAGTTATCAAAAAGAGTACAAGAATGAGCCTGATACTGCCACGAAAACCGATTGGATTGACTCTCTCACCACCTCTGTGAGTGGTATGTTAGAATTATTAAGTTCTAGCCTGAAAGATGACTTCGATTCTGAAATTGAGGGCATTAAAGCTAATTTGTTGGATGGCACTGACTTGTTGCAAGACGTCGAAGATGCTGATGAGGACGAAGATACTGGTGAGGACGAAGAGGAGGGGGAGCACGAAGACAAGGTTCTTGATCCAGAAAAGGAAGAAGATTCTGAATCTCCTGCCGAGGAAAAGACTGAATGATTCAGGACCTCGTCCTTTTCTAGGAAACGTTCACAAATGTGGCCTACAAATAGGCTGACAAACAACAGGAGCTGTTAGCGTGTATCAAGAAAACCAAACTATCTCAATTGTTTTTCAGACTGCACTCTCTCAATATCTTGATTACATTGCTTCTTATCCAGAAAAGATTGACAGGGTAATCAAACAACGAGCTCGCATTGGGGCAGATATCTTAGCTGCAACCACCCAATATTCTCAATCCGCCCTGAACTGTTTCGATGATCTTGAAACTGAACCTCAACCCTTGTCGGTGTTTGCTTTAATCAGGTCAACAATTTATGGCATAAATTATCTCGATTCTTTGGAAGAAATACAAAAGGAGGAAGCTCATACAAGTGTCACTCGGGTGATAGATCGTTCTACAACTGCTTACACCAAATCAGCACTAGTAAAACAACTCGGTCCGATTCATAGTTCAATCGATAATCGAGAGCAATGGAGCAAACTCAGTAGTTTTGTGCACATAATCCCTGCAATCGACAAGCATGGTGGCGCACACTTCAATCGCGTAAAATTTAGCATGCCTCGAGATTTGTCGAAAGTCAGTGTCCACGCAGGATTACCAGAACAGTTTACGATTGAAGCAAAAAATTGCCTTGATTGGCAGGCGAAGATTTGCATTGGTTTTTTCCTCAATTTTAGAAAAATTTACCCATATTTCTTTGAATTCAAAAGTTCGCTTGTCACAGAACATTTCAAGAGATACGTAATCCCTGAATTCCGTGAATATTTATTGGGCATTCCTCAAGGTGAGGACACAAAGAGGTCAATCAAAATACTCACCGACAAACTGTTTCCCTAGAATAAAGTCAAGCCTTAGTTGAGATGTTTAAGGGGGCAGAACAGGACCATTCCCATCGATATCGCTTAGATCTCGGTTGAAGTCAAAAATAATACGACCACCTTCTTTCCTAATTTCGGCTCTCTTCTCCTTTGATACACCAGCCGCATTTCTGGGCCAGGGTTGGATTCGAATTCTCATATCCTTGATTTTGGACATTTGTTGCTCGGAGTGGGCATTTGTTTCAATGATCGGCAATCGTGATTTAATTTGTTCAATCATTTTCCTTGTATGTTTTAGCAAGAAGGTCCGGGGTCTTTGAGGACGCCGTTGTTTTCTAGCCATTGGATCACTCCATTAACAATCCAAGGTATAATGAAAACCAATCTGCGAGATCTGTAATTCCATCAAGGCGTTCACTGATAATCTCAAATCCACCCTGTGCATACTTGTTCATCAAACTGTAACCCTCTGATGAAAATCCTTTGTTTGAAGTGTCTGAAAAGAAGACACCCATCTGCTTTAATATTCGATCATCCGCATTTTCTGTCACCAAACCCATTCTTTTACAATGCATGTAGAACGTTAATCCTGAAATGAAGTGTTCGTTTTTTGCAGCATCACCCTTCCACTCATCAACCATGTCTTTGTCCATTGGTTGAGGATCTCCATATTTTCCTTTGGCAATGCCCAAGATCATACAAAAGTAAAATGGATGAACATTGGTGGGAAAATGACCCGATTGTGATTTTCCTCGCACTCGCTCAATTCCGATCTGATGAAAATAATTTCTCATCTGCGTTGATAAAATGAAACTTTTTCTTGTTTGTTCAGACATCTTAATTTCCTCCTACTTGGGATTCATACTCTGAAAACTCTTCATACTCAGAACTGACATACATTTGCCCCGTGGTGGGTTGTTCTGCGTCCTCCCTCCAGTCCGTGTCACGACCGGTCAAATAATTCTCATTTTCCCGCAAAAATGTATAGAATTTGATGTCATCATGGTTTTGTTGCCACCAGAATTGCAAGGCTCGTTTTTCTGCAGAATTGATAAGGGCGATCGTTTGTGCAAAAGAACCGGGTACTACATCGGTCCATGATTTGACCATTCCCATTCCAAATCCTGCCAAAGGCGTATCGACAATAATGGGCATGGAAACGTCAGAATATGCATTCAAGCACGCAACCAAACCATAAATTGCACCGAGCTCGCCTGCTTCGTTCAATTTCTCTTGGATTTCTCCTGCTGGGTTTCTGAATTGAAGACCAGAGTTTGTAATTTTGATTGTCGAATTTAAACCCGCCATTTTCTGAGCAGTTGCGTTCATTTTCACCTCAAGTTCTTGATAAATCTCATTTAGAAGAATCTCTATGCTCTCCGACAAAATATCCTTGAGAATTTCCGCACCCTTGGCTTTGACAGCAGATTCTGTACTAGCCAATAACTTGCTCCTCAAGTGGTTCTCTACCTTCTCTAATTCAAAGATATTAGGAATCCGACTAAATCCCGCTGAAGTAATTACTGGCACTTCTTGTTGAGTCAAGGTGAATCGATCCAAATCATGTTGTTTGATAAAATCTCGATTGGTCTCTTTTATGTAGTCGTATTCTAATTGCAAATCCTTGATGATCAATTCGATCTCAACTCTTTGGCTGATTAAATTTTCATAAGCCAATTTTTCATCTTCGGGGAACTCATCTCTAAGATCGCGTACGTTTCTTTGTGCGACGGAGAGCGCAACTCTATTTGCGTCAATTTTCCTTCTGAGTTCCTCTAGGGTTGTTTCATTTTGGGAATTAACGACTTCCGTTTGCATTGTTTTAACCCGTGGCATGAGCAATTCATCGAGAAAGTCCTCTTTGTTTGCATCAATAAATTCTTTCATGTCGCTTGTCCATTCTGTACCACAGATACAATGTGGGTGGTTATTCATGATTTCATTAAACCAATTTTTGGTCATACCCTTCGGCATTTTACCTTGGATCTGAGAGTTGTAAAATAATTTTACATCTTCCCAAAGATTTGTTGAAAACACATTACCAGGATTGAACATGTCGCGCATCACTTCTTTTGTTGCCTCTGTCAATCTTTTCTTTGCTTTTTCCAAATCGTTAGTGGCTTCTTTAAGTCGCTTACTCTCTTTCATTTTATCTTCATCATATTTCTCCAATGAGCGAATTGTTGAATCTAATGTTTTCTTATTGAGCATTATTTCCTCGTGTAATTCAGTTGCCTTTTCTTCAAGATCCCGCTTCCAATCAAGACAATCGTTTAGTGTGTTTTCAAGATTTTTTGACTTATTGCCACTGGTTCCGATTTCTTTTGATAAAACATTCACCACAATTTCAGAAATTCTACCTTTACGACTTCCTTCATCAATCAAGTCACACACATTCATCAGTCCCGTCACCTGGCGAATCGCAATCCCGATTTTGTCCCGGTTTCCGGCTTTACTGTTTAGGTCTCTTGCTTTTTCACCATCGAGAACGAACAGATCTACAAAATCAGGTTTGTTACTAAAAAGATGTGAAAAATACGCAGGTGGTTGCCAGCCCTCTCGACGACCTGCAGAAGCTGTTCCGTCCATCATGTTTCGATAAGTGAAGAATTTTTGTGTTTTGTTGACCGGATCAATCACGGTTTCTATTGCGAATTCTTCTCCATCCAAAATAAAAAAAACCTTGAAACTACCAATTCCGTGTTTATCCCCACCCCATTCGGTTGTGTCATGGCGATAGCCATACCCCTGCAAATGTCTTGATTCAAGTTCATTCCCAGTGAACACAGATCGTAACAAATGCATGGTTGTGGTTTTACCATAGTTGTTCTGTATCTGCAACAACGAATGTGGGCTTTGGTTGAGTTCTATTCTAGGATCGCCCAATCTAGCATTTGGAAGTTGCTCAAAATTTCTGATATTTTTCCAGTGCATGCTTTTGACGCGAAGTGTGTGTCCAGTCAAATCAAACACCACCGATATTTTCAAAAATTCCGATTAAGTAATCATTCGTCAATGTTCCACCTTTGTGAACCTCTTCAACCAAAGAAACAATAGCATTTGTTTGTTTTGAATCAAGCCCTTTTCTTTGCGCAACATGTTGAATGATGACTTTTAGCCGTTCCATTGTTGATTTTTGTTCCATTTTTATTTCCTCCTTACCTTTGATAACTCAACAAGCCATTCTTTTCTTGAGAGATCCGCTGATCCTTCGTTTTCATAAATGAAATCAACAACAGTAGCGATCTTTTCTGGATTATTTTCATCAATGCGAAGCGCTCGACCAATTCGCTGGATGGTTTTCAAGCGAGCATTGTCTGAGCAAAACAGAATAATTGTATCGACACTTTTTATGTCAAGTCCCTCGGAAATTCTTTCACATGCAACAAGAGAATCAAGACCATTCGGATTTTCATTTGATCGCCCCTTTGCGAACAATTTTAGAGTGTTCATATTTTCTCCTTGAAAGAATGTTCTGAAATCTGTGATATCAAATTCGCTGGACAAAAGAAGAGTTACGTCACTTCCAAATTCCAAATCTCCAACGAACAAGATACATCGATCCAACTTTTTCCCAGTCTGTAGTCTTTCGCCCAACCATATTTTGAATGGAGGTAGTTTTTCTCGCGAAATTTTAAACACTTTAGCAGCCAGTATCATGCCCATGATTTGTTGCATTCGTTTTGGAAGATTTGGATTGACTTTACTGAAGGCATCCCTTGCATCTTGATGATCCTGTTCTGAGGGCGAATATGGTAGCGGGTGGTAGTTGAAGGGACATAGAATTCCTTTTTCAATCCCTTGTTTTAGACCAAAGTAGAATACACGTTCACTATCAATCAGTTGTTTTTTCCAGTCTTGATCTTTTTCGATTTTGAAATCCCCATTCACAAATCCAGAAATGAGGTATGCGTTTCTTGTGTCATCGTATTCATCCCAAGGGGTAGCACTGAGACCGAGACACTGTTTGAATGGTGCGAAATCATCCATTTGGTATTGCTTAATCTCTACCCTTTCTTCTTCGTATTCTGAATCTAAATCGCTTGAATTGGAGATCAACCCTTTCTTGTATCCTTCAGAACCTACATGATGTAACTCATCAACCACCAATAATGTGTCATGCATTTGGTGAGAATACTTGCGAGCGTATTCGAGTAATTTTGGAACGAAGTAATAACTCACAATCATCACTGAATTTTTTCTATTGTCCATGAAAAAGTTCAGATGCTGATTTTTACCTGACTTCCACCAATAGCAATCCAATGAATTTTCATCATAGAATTTTCGTATTTCGAGAGCCCACTGATCTTCTAGGGTTTTTGGTACGCAAATAATCGTTTTGTTCACTATATGATCTTGAACAGATTTGCGCATTATACCAATCGCTGTACGTGTTTTACCAGAACCTGTAGCCATTTGGAGAATTCCTCGGCCATTTGCTTTCGATTCATCAAGAAACCAATCAATAGCATCTTTTTGATGAGCCCATTTTTTATCATCTGCGACTGTCTTTTGGATCTTTTTAGAGATATTCTTGCCTAGGCCAATGTACTTTCGTCGCCTTTGAATTTCAGTTTTTTCATCGAACTTTCTTGGGTCAGCTGGAGGGAAATGGTGGAGCATTTTCTCTCTTGCAGCTTCAGGAAATGAGAAAATTGCGAGTTCCATTTCATCATTTACACTTTGTGTGTTCCACATGTCTTCAAAATCGGTTTTGTGATTGTCGATTCTTCTTTGTTCGCCAGGTTGCCAAGATCTGAAGACATCACAAGATTCATGATTCTCCAACCATCCGCGCTTTGTTTCATTGACTGATCCAACGAACGATACTTCGTTTTGCCCATCGGACACAATACCGAATTTATCATGGAACTCTGCTTCTGAATGATGGATTAATTCCTTTGTGACCGAATCATATCGAATTCCAACTTTGATTTCCAAAAGGCCTTTTTTCAGCATCCAGGCAAGTCCTGAAAATCGACTTCTTTTGTCAAAATCAAATTCTTCTTCACCACTAATCTGGTCTATTGCATTGACAAGAGAATCGCTAATTTTGGATGCCAAATCAGGGTTTTGAATGTGTAAAACCGTCTGTTCATCTTCTGAACTTAGTCGGGCTCCTACAATGAGTCGGAATTTTGGAAGACCGTCGCTTTCTCTGATGTTGGCGTTTTCACAAAATTTTGCAAAACCTGCACTGGCGTGCTTTATTACGCTTGAACTGAAATATCCAGCGACCCTATCGTACGTCGAAGAGGATTTAAGCATGGGAATGTAAAACTCCTCCAGCATTTGGTGCCCTTGTCTTCGCTTGTACCTATCCCTGAAACCAACATCCCTCAACGAGTCAGTAGGCTCCATACCCACGCCTCAATCTAAATGAGATCTAAATATTTCTCATGATTTATTTGAACATGAAAAATAATCCTAGGTTTAAATTTAAATTTTTCGATTCAATGATTTCTATTTGAACAAAAAATAACAACGCTTGAACAAGAAATGGCGGGGCATCATTGAGTGTAAATGGTGGAGCACAAACTGATAATCTGTACCACGAATTGGCATAATTACAGCCAGAGAATTCGCAAAATATAGTCATTCTTTCTAATCCAACCATTTCAACAATTGATAGTTACCGTTATTGTCGAGGAACCGCAAAACTCCGTTATGTTTGAGAACTTGTAACTGTTGACGTATTTTAGCCTCAACATTGCTGTTATTAGGGTGGAGTTTACTCAAGAGGGGTACGCACCGATATGCGTCAACTAGTTTGAATTCGTCGCCGACTTCAAGGCCCATTGCTCGAAGCGCATCCTCCACATCTCGAGTCCAAGTGGTCACGCTAGTATCTGTCATACACATTCGTTGTATCTCACTGTGATCAAGTTATTGTAAAAATCCGAAGCAATATATTATTACCTGTCGCCTTGGTTTTAGGCATATGGTAGATTTGGCAGCACTCTACCGTGACACGGGCGACATCCCGTGGATCTTGGGGCTGTCTGGTGGGAAGGATAGCACTGCACTCACAATGCATCTTCTCGAAACAATGG
>MDSV01015301.1_pt1 | contig 10744 bp, 7 predicted proteins | sample 810851 | NCBI WGS metagenome assembly MDSV01 (sample SAMN05326640, study PRJNA326480) | marine metagenome | isolation source: seawater | place: Atlantic Ocean: North East | collected 2012 | reverse complement strand
TGGTTCCTTTAATTGAAGCAATTACTTCTTTCAATCCACCAGCTTCACTTCTAGAAATAGAAATCATTTCTAATGACCATTTTTTTTTGTGACATACCTTTTCATACATTTTAAAAAGATCAGCTGCAAAAAGACTTGCTTCAAGGCCCCCTGTTCCTGCTCTAATTTCAATAATTGCATTTTTTTTATCTGCTTCATCTTTTGGTAAAAGAAATAATTTAAGTTTTTTTTCATTTTTTTCATGTTCCAATTTTAAATCACTTAATTCTATTTCAGCCATTTTTTTTAATTCTTCGTCAGTTGTTTTTTCATTAATGATTTTTTCTAAACCGTTTTTATCAATATCATAAGAAAGATATTTTTTTGCATCATTAATAATTTCATTCAAATCTGAATATTCTTTGGATTTTTCTGCAAAAAAATTTTTGTCTATGTTGCCTGACGATAATTCTTTTTCTAAAATTGAATGTTTGTTTATTAATTCCTCAATTGTTTTTTGTGGGATCATTTTATTTTTTTTCTAGCTGAGAAGCTTTTTTTTCTACTTCTTGCACGACTTTAGAAATCATTTCATCTGTCATAATTTTTTCTGACTGTATTCCAGATAAATAAAGCATATTATTTCCATTTCTGCCGCCTGTAATACCCACATCTGTCATGGCAGCCTCTCCTGGTCCATTCACAACACATCCTATAATTGATAGAGTAATAGGTGTTTTTATATGAGATAACTTTTCCTCTAAAATTTTAACTGTATCAATTACTTGAAAACCTTGTCTTGCACATGAAGGACATGAGATAATTTTAACCCCTCTATTTCGTAAATTTAACGATTTTAATATCTCATTACCAATTTTTACCTCTTTAACAGGATCGTCTGATAATGAAACCCTGATAGTATCTCCAATTCCATTAAGAAGTAGCGAACCTATGCCTATCGAAGATTTTATACTGCCGGGTATAAATCCTCCTGCCTCAGTAATTCCAAGATGTAATGGATAGTCTGTTACTTTTGAAAGTTGCCTGTAGGCTTCTATTGACAAAAATACATCCGAAGATTTAACACTTATTTTAAAATTAAAAAAACTTTGATCTTCTAATATCTTGATATTTCGTTGTGCACTTTCGACCAAAGCTTCAGGACATGGCTCCTTGTATTTTTCGAGTATATCTTTTTCGAGTGAACCAGCATTAACACCAATTCTTATTGAACAATTATTATCTTTAGCAGCTTGAAGAATTTCTTTAATTTTTTTTAGATCACCGATATTCCCAGGATTAATTCTTAAACAGCTAGCACCATTCTCAGCAGCTTCTATAGCTCTTTTATAATGAAAATGAATATCAGCAATGATTGGTATATCTACATGTTTTACAATTTCTTTTAATGCTTTTGATGAAGGCTCATCAGGGCAAGAAACTCTTACTAATTCAGCTCCCTCCATTTGAATTTCATTAATTTGTTTTATAGTTGCTTTAACATCTGTAGTCAGAGTATTTGTCATAGATTGAACAGTTATTGGGTTATCACCTCCAACTTTTACTTTTCCTACTGTTATTACCTTAGTTTTTTTTTTCTTTATATTTCTATAAGGTCTTATATTCATTTTTTATTTATCTAATTTAAACTCTCTGTGTAATGCTGCTACAGCTTTTTTTGTATTTTTTTTATCAATTAAAACAGAAATTTTTATCTCAGAGGTCGAAATAACTTGTATATTAATATTGTTGTTTGCTAATGTTTGGAACATTCTAAATGTTACTCCCGGAGTTGTTATCATTCCAACCCCAATAATTGAAATTTTTGAAACACCTTTTTCTAATAATAATTTTCGAAAATTAATATTTCTATTTTCTTTAATTATTTTTTTTGTTTTATTTAAATCATCACTCTTAATTGTAAAAGTTAAGTCTGTTTCTTTTCCGTTTGCAGAAATATTTTGAACTACCATATCAACATTAATCGAATTCTTTGATAATGGCTTAAAAATTGATGCTGCTACACCTGGCTTATCTTTAACCCCAATGAGAGTAACCTTTGCGTCATTATAAGTAGATGAAATTCCAGTAATAATTTTGTTTTTAATTATATTAGATTTTTTTGTTATTAAAGTTCCCGACTTTTTTACAAAAGAAGATTTTACTTCAATGTCAATTCTATTGAGTCTTGCATCTTGGATTGAGACTGGTTGCATTACTTTTGCTCCCAATGAAGCCATTTCTAACATTTCTTCATAAGAAATAATTTTAATTTTTTTTGCTTTTTTAAATTTTTTAGGATCGGTTGTAAATACTCCCTCAACATCAGTATAGATTATACATTTTTTTGCTTTAAAAAATTTAGCAAGCATTATTGCGCTTGCGTCAGAACCGCCTCTTCCGATAGTAGTTATTCTATCTAAATTATTAATACCTTGAAAACCAGATACGACAGGTACTCCACCCTCTTTTAGATATTTTAATATTTTATTTTTGTTTATATGATTTATTCTGGAATTTTTATGATTACCTTCAGTCAAAATTGGTATTTGCCATGCTAGCCAAGATCTAGATTTTACACCTTTGTGAATTAACCTTCCTGCAATTAACGAACATGAAATTTGTTCCCCAGATGATACTAAAACATCGTATTCAATATCTGAAAAATTTTCACTTACCTCTAAAGATTTTTTTACAAGCTCATTTGTCACACCACTCATAGCTGAGGAAACAACAATGACTTTATAATTTTTTTTTCTATAATTTAAAATTATATCTGCAATCTTTTTAATTTTTTTGATTGTCCCAACTGATGTGCCACCAAATTTTAATACTACAATTTTCATGATATTAATTTCTAACTATTGAAATATATTGATAAAATACATCTTGAATATAAAGTCAAATAAAAATGAAATCTAACACAATAAATAAAAAAGAAATAGAAAAATTTTCAAGAATAGCCAAGGAATGGTGGGATCCAAATGGAAAATTTAAACCTTTGCATAAATTTAATCCCATAAGAATTGAATACATCAAAAAAAATATCATAAAGACTTTAAAATTAAAAAATAATCAAAAACCATTAGAAAAAATCAAAATTTTAGATATAGGATGTGGAGGTGGATTGCTCTCAGAACCAATGAATAGATTAGGTGCAGATGTAACTGGAATAGATGCTTCAATTAAAAATATTAGTGTTGCTAAACTTCATGCAAAAAAAAATAATTTAAAAATCAAATACATTTGTACATCCCCGGAAAAGCTTAAAGAAGAAAAAAAATTTGATGTAATTTTGAATATGGAAATAGTTGAGCATGTGGAAGATGTAGATTTTTTTTTAAAATCTTGCTCTAAATTATTAAAAAGAAAAGGAATAATGTTTGTTGCTACTCTTAATAAAACTCTTAAATCATATATATTTGCAATAGTTGGGGCAGAATATATTTTGAGATGGCTTCCAATCGGAACTCATGAGTGGGAAAAATTTATTAAACCAGAGGAGCTTACAAAAATTTTAGAAAAAAATAACCTCAATTTAGAGCAGCTAGACGGAATGAAATTCAATATAATTCAAGACGAATGGAAAGTCACAGAAGATACATCAATAAATTATATTGCTAAATTTATTAAAGGCTAATTATTTTTATCCTCTACCCATGGTAATACTTGGGTATCTATTCCTTCTTCTTTTAATTCTTTTAAATCTTCAAGTGAAGCTGTTCCGTAAATACCTTTTTCCTTTTTTTTTTCATTATAATGAATCGACCTTGCTTCATAAATAAAATTTTTTCCAACATATTCAAAATTATTTTTTATAAATTTTTGATATTCTTTAATTTTATTTTTTATGGCTAAATGTTTTTTTAATTCTTGGTTTGAGTCGTTATCAGGCTTATTTCTAATCAATTTTGGTGCCATTAAGTTTTTTTCGACATTTAAAGAATTACAATTATGACAATTTAATAATTTCTTTGACTTTAATTTTTCAAATTCTTTTGATGACGCAAACCAACTGTCAAAATTTAAGTTACACTCTTTACAGATGATGTTATATTTAATCATATTATTAAATTAATAATTCTTCATAAAAATTCAATAGGTCTAGCTTCTATAATCAGTATTAATTTTAATATATTTATCAGTTAAATCCATTGTATATGCAGTAAAATTTTTGTTGCCAGTTGCAACATCAACTATAATTTCTATATTTTTATTTTTCATATATTTAGATACTTCATTTTCATCATAGTTATTATGAATTTTACCTTTAAAAATTATATTTAAATCACCAAATTTTATTGATAATTTTTTTAAATTTATTTCTGCTTCTGATTTACCAACTGCCATTATAATCCTTCCCCAATTAGGATCCTCTCCAGCAATAGCTGTTTTGACTAAAGGTGAATTGGCAATAGAGAAAGCAATTTTTTTAGCATCTTGATCTGTTTTAGAGTTTTTTACTTTTATTATTATAAATTTTGATGCACCTTCTCCATCAGCAACTACTCTTTTAGCTAAATTAAGTAGCACTTTATTTAGAGCTTCATCAAAATTTTTAATTTTTTTATCAAAAACACTATTTATTGTTCTATGGCTTGCCATACAAGTTGAAAATATTGATGTCATATCATTTGTACTTGTATCTCCATCACAAGTTATAGCATTAAATGTATCTTCAATATTTTTCTTTAACAATTTTTTTAATACATCATTAGATAAATTTGCATCAGTAAATATATAACATAGAGTAGTAGCCATATTAGGCATTATCATTCCAGATCCCTTTGCTATACCATAAATTTTAATATCAGTATTTCCTATTTTACATTCTTCCATGGCTATTTTTGGTTGAGTATCGGTAGTCATTATCCCGAGTGCAGCCTTCATCCAAATGTATTTATTTTGTGTATATTTAATATTCTTGATTAATTCAGGGATTTTAAATTTAATTTTATCTTCAGGAAATTTTTCACCTATGGTTCCTGTACATCCAAAAATAATATTTTTAGTTTTTATTTTTTCTGGACGATCTTCATCCACTTTTTGTTTTTCTGATAGTTTTTTAGAAATAATTTCAGCAATATTTTCCATACTTTTGTAACCTTGTTCTCCAGTGAAGGAATTCGCGTTTCTAGTATTAACTACTAATGAATAAATTTTCTTTGTTTTTTGGTTTAGGTTCCATTTAATATTTTCAGAAATAATTTTAGATTGTGTATAAACCGAAGCAAAATTAGCTCCATTTCTAAAATAGAACATTACCAAGTCATCTCTATCATTGTTATACAAATTTGCAGATAAAGTTGATATTGAGAGACCATCTAAATGATCTAAATCTTGAAATTCTATCATTTTCCTATTTTTTAATCTAGAAGATATGAAATTTGATAAATTAATTCCCATGGTATTTAAAATATTTATTTTATGATTATATAATTAGTTATAAATTAATTATATATCAAAAACTCATGCTCAATCCCTTAAATTTTATTTCTAAGTTTATCAAATCTGGAAATAAGAGAGAATTAGATAGAATTAGTAAAATCGTTGATAAAATTAACTCTTTAGAGGAAATCATCAAAAATCTAAATGATGAAGACTTTCCAAAAAAAACCTTAGAATTAAAAAAGAGGATAAAAAATGGCCAAAATTTAAATCAAATTTTACCAGAGGCATTTGCTTTAGTAAGAGAGGCCTCAAAAAGGAAAAGAAATGAGCGTCATTATGATGTTCAAATGATTGGTGGTGTAGTCCTTCACGAAAATAAGATTGCAGAAATGAAAACTGGTGAGGGTAAAACTCTCACTATTGCTTTGGCAGCCTACTTAAATGCTCTTGAAGAAAAAGGTGTACATGTAGTTACCGTAAATGATTACTTGGCAAAAAGAGATTCGATTGAGATGGGAGAGGTTTATAGCTTTTTAGGACTAACCTCAGGTTACATAAATAATTATCAAAATGACACTGAACGAAAAGAAAATTATAATTGTGATATAACTTATGCAACTAATAGTGAGTTAGGTTTTGATTACCTTAGAGATAATATGAAATACTCTAAGGATGAGATGGTCCAAAGAGATCATCATTATTCTATAGTCGATGAAATAGATTCATGTTTAATTGATGAGGCTAGAACTCCATTAATAATTTCAGGTGCTGCTGAGAGTAAATCTCATCAATATCTTGCTGTTGACAGGTTAGTAAGACAACTAGACAAAAAAGATTTTGAAATTGATGAAAAAGATAAAAATATTCTTTTAACGAATGAGGGTATTAATAATGTAGAAAAAATTTTTTCAGCTGCTGGAATATTAAAGAATAATAACTTTTACGATCCAGAAAATTTACATTTAGTTCACTATGTAAATCAGGCTTTAAGGGCGAATTATTTATTCGAAAAAGGAAAAGATTATATTGTTCAACAAGGAAATCTGAAAATTATTGATGAACTTACAGGAAGAATATTAGAAGGTAGAAGATTTGGAGATGGATTACATCAAGCTTTAGAAGCTAAAGAAAAAATAGAAATTCAATCAGAAAATCAAACTTTGGCATCTATTACTTATCAGAACTATTTTAAACTTTATAAAAAAATATCAGGATGTACTGGAACTGCTGAGACTGAATCTGAAGAATTTTTTGAAATTTATAAGTTACCAGTGGTTGTTATACCAACAAACAAGAAAATGATTCGAAAAGATTTTAACGATCAAATATTTCGAACTGAACAAGAAAAAAATAAAGCAATAATAGAAAAAATTAAAGAATGTCATCTAACTGGTCAACCCCTTTTAATATTTACTTCAAGTGTTAATAAATCCGAAATCTATTCAAAATTACTAAATAAAGAAAAAATTAAACATGCAATTTTAAATGCCAAGAACCATGAAAATGAAGCTGAAATTATTGCGAACGCTGGTAAAGAAGGTTCGGTAATTATAACCACTAGTATATCTGGCAGAGGTGTAGATATTCAATTAGGTGGAAAGAAAGGATCACTCGAAGATAGTCAACTTAAGCTTAATAAAGATAAAATAAAATCATTAGGTGGATTATTTGTGATTGGTACTGAAAGGATGGAGTCAAGAAGAGTTGATAATCAAGCTAGAGGTAGATCTGGGAGACAGGGAGATGAAGGTAATTCAATCTTTTATGTAAGTCTGCAGGATGATTTGATGAGAATATTTGGATCAGAATCTATGACTAATATGCTTGAAAAATTAGGTCTCAAAGATGGAGAAAGTATAGATCACCCCTGGATAAATAAAGCTCTTGAAAGAGCACAACAAAAAGTTGAAGCAAGAAATTTTGATATAAGAAAAACTTTGATCAAATTTGATAATGTTTTAAATGATCAACGATATGTAATTTTTTCCCAAAGAAACAATGCCATGAATAGTAATGAAATTTTTAGTTATTCTGGAGATTTTTTAGATGAGATAATTGACAATTTAATTGAACTTAAAATTCGTAACTTAGCAGACCCAAAAAATAATGACTTTAAAAACAAACTTAAAATTTTAATGGGAAAGAACCTGGATGAGATGGAATTCAATGATATGCTAAAAATGAATGATAATAACCTAAAACAAAAAATTATCGATCAATTTAAATTAAGTAGAAATGAAAGAATAAAAATCTTAGGTGAAGAGCAATCAAAGGATATTGAAAAAAGAATTTTATTGCAATCAATTGATATAAATTGGAAATCACATATTCAATATTTAGAACAACTTAGACAAGTGATAGGTCTGAGATCTTATGGTCAAAGAGACCCTTTAGTTGAATATAAAAAAGAAGCGTTTGATTTATTTTCAAGCTTATTAGATAAATTAAAATTAGATTACATAACAATTTTAATGAATTTGAAAGTTATAGTTCAAACTGAGAAAAAAGAAGATATTAAAAAACCTGCTATAATCGATGATAAGTATAAAGGAAAAAAAATGAGTAGAAACGAACCATGTTTCTGTGGATCTGGAAAAAAATATAAGCGCTGTTGTGGTGCGCTATAATAAAATAATTAATAATGATGATAAAATTAAAGTAATCCCAATTATTGCCATTATACCTTTTTTGCTTTTAATGAATTGATCAAAACTAACACTTTTATTATCTAAACTACTTAAATTTTCAGGGTTACTAATAAATCCCTTACTTCTTCCAATTTTTAAAAACTTATTTTTTCTTTGATTTAATATTTCTTCAGAAGACATTTCTTTAAAGATTTCTAAATTTTTTAAAATAGAATCACGAACACTATCTAATATTGAATTTCTATCTCTATGAGCACCACCTAGAGGTTCAGCAATAATCTCATCAATTACTTTTAATTCTAACAAATCTTTAGCAGAAAGTTTCATAGCTTTTGCTGCATCGAGCATTTTTTTTGGATCTCTCCACAAAATGGTTGCACATCCTTCTGGAGATATCACAGAGTATATAGCATTTTCTAACATTATAACTTTGCTAGAAGAAGCTAATGCTATTGCTCCACCAGATCCTCCCTCACCAATAATAATTGCAAGTGTAGGAACTTTTAGTTTCATGCAACACTCTATTGATTTTGCTATTGCTTCTGCTTGACCTCTTTCTTCAGCGCCAACTCCTGGATAAGCCCCAGGTGTGTCAATAAACGAAATAATTGGAATATTAAATCTATTTGCCAGCTCCATTAATCTAATAGTTTTTCTGTATCCTTCTGGTCTCATCATTCCAAAATTTCTTTCTATCCTATCCTCAAGATTGTCTCCTTTTTCTTGACCAATTATCAAAACTGATTGACCATTAAGTTTTGCAAATCCTGTAATAACTGAATTGTCTTCTCCATAATATCTGTCACCTGCTAAAGAGACAAAATCCTCAAATAAATTATCTATAAAAAATTTTGATTTAGGCCTATCCTCATGCCTTGCCACTAAAGTAGTCTGCCAAGGATCAAGATTGGAATAAATAATTTTTAATTTTTCATCTAATTCTTCCTGGGTTTTAGAGATTTTTTTAGTATCTACTTCTGATAAGCCTTCTTCATTGTAAGGGTCTTTTAATTTTTCCAATTCTCCCTCTAAATTTTTAATATCAGTTTCAAAATTGAGATAATTTTTCATAAATATTTAATTATACCTAAGATAGAAAAATGACAGCAAAATGTCCACCTTTCTATTAATTATTGACTTAGAATTGCTACAGTTTAAAAAAGGTACCATGTCCACAAATTATCGAACTGTAATTAACTTAAAAGTTTCAGAAATATTACTTTCATTTGTAAATAATGAATTATTAAAAAACATTGATATTTCTCCAGAAAAATTTTGGACAGATTTTGATAAAATGATTCATGATCTAGCACCAAAAAATAGGGAATTGTTAAAAATTCGAGAAAATTTACAACAAAAAATTGATAGTTGGCATGTAAAAAATAAAAACAAAAATTTTAAAATTGAAGAATATAAACATTTTTTAAAAGAAATAGGATATTTAAAAGATGAAGGACCAGATTTCAAAATTGAAACAAATAATGTTGATGACGAAATAAGCCAAATTGCCGGACCTCAGTTAGTCGTTCCAATAATGAATTCCAGATATACTCTTAACGCAGCAAATGCAAGGTGGGTGAGTTTATATGATAGTTTGTATGGAACAAATATAATTGAGTCTGAGGAAGGTGGAAGTGAAAGGTATGATCCACTTAGAGGACAAGAAGTAATAAAATATGTTAGAGAAATTTTCGATAAATATATACCAATAGAAGGTACAAGTTGGAAAAATATTGCAGGCCTAAAAGTTATTAATAAGGAACTAATAATTTCTAAAGATGACTATGAATATAGATTAAAAGATAATAATAAATTTGTAGGTCATAGAGGTGACGCAAATAAACCTTCTGCGGTTATAATCAAAAATAATAATCTTCATTTTGAGATTATAATTAATCCAAAAGCATTTAGTGCTGCCCATGATATTGCTGGAATAAGTGATGTTATAGCTGAGTCTGCAATTTCAACAATTTGCGATAATGAAGACAGCGTTGCTGCAGTTGATGCTGCAGATAAAGTTATTTGTTACAAAAACTGGTTAGGTTTAATGAAAGGAGATTTGAAAGTTCAATTTGAAAAGAATGGAAAAAAATTAGATAGAAAATTAAATCCTGATAGAAGCTTTATATCTAAAGATGGCAAAGGCTTAAAATTACATGGCAGAAGTTTACTTTTGATTAGAAATGTTGGTCATCTCATGACTAATCCTTCTATAATTCTTAAAGATGGAAGTGAAATACCTGAGGGTATTATGGATGCTTTTATGACAACGGCAGCCGCAATAAATGATTTAAAAATAAAAAAAAATTCAAGAAAGGGTTCAATATATATAGTTAAACCAAAAATGCATGGACCAGAAGAGACAGCATTTACAGATTTAATTTTTTCTAAGGTTGAAGAATTATTTGGTTTAAAAAAGTATACTTGTAAAATCGGAATTATGGACGAAGAAAGAAGAACTTCAGTTAATTTAAAAGAATGTGTAAGAACTTTGAAAAATAGAGTTTTTTTTATAAATACAGGTTTTTTGGATAGAACAGGAGATGAAATCCATACATCAATGGAGGCAGGGCCGTTAGTAAAAAAAGGTGATATGAAAATATCTAAATGGATATCTGCCTATGAGAACAACAATGTTGATGTTGGCTTAAAATGTGGTTTTTCAGGTAAAGCTCAAATAGGAAAAGGAATGTGGGCAATGCCAGATAAAATGAAAGAAATGATGG
>MDSV01234591.1_pt1 | contig 10745 bp, 8 predicted proteins | sample 810851 | NCBI WGS metagenome assembly MDSV01 (sample SAMN05326640, study PRJNA326480) | marine metagenome | isolation source: seawater | place: Atlantic Ocean: North East | collected 2012 | reverse complement strand
ATATTTATCCTGGAAATAAAGGAAATTATTCAGAAAATGATCCTATTAATCCTGTAAATAATTATGCTTGGTCAAAATTAGGAGGGGAATCAAGTGTTAAACTATATAAAAATTCTTTAATTTTAAGATTAGCAATGACAGAATATCCTTTTATTCACGATAAAGCTTTTACTGATGCAAAAACGAACTTTATTTATAGAGAAGAGGTGATTAAAATTTTGCCCGGTTTATTAGATGAAACTGGCATTATAAATGTTGGATCTGATGTAACTGAAAGTTTTTACTCACTAGCAAAGAAAACAAAAAAAAATGTAAAACCAATAAGTGTAAAAAATGTTAAAAATTTTCCTAAAAATAGTTCAGTAAATATAAAAAAACTTGAAAATATTTTAAAAAAAAAAAATAAAAAAATCACCGATAGAAAAAATTTAGCTAAATCTTTTAATCAAAAAAAAGATGTTTTTCTAAACTCTGGTCCATCAGTTACTCAAATAGAACGTGAAATTGTAGACGATATGATGAGATTTGGTTGGGATGATTTTAGCTTTGTTGAAAAATTTGAACAAAATTTTGCAAAATATCACAATAGGAAATATTGTTTAATGACACCATCAATAGGTATTGCTTTTTATTTGGCAATCAAGAGTGCCAATTTAAATAAAGGTGATGAAATAATTATTCCTGATTTTTCTAATACTAACTTTCTAAATCAAGTTATAAATTTGGGATTAAAACCTATTATAGCAGGTATAAATAATGATTTAGTTATTAACTTAGATTCACTTAAAAAATTAGTAAAGAAAAAAACTAAAGCAATTTTTTGTACAAATATTCATGGAAATTTCCCTAATTATAAAGAAATAAAAAAAATATTTAAAGATAAAAAAATTTTAATTTTTGAAGATGCTTCAGATGCCTTAGGTAATAAATTTCAAAACATAATAGCAGGAAAATTTGGTGAATTAAGTTTTCATGATTTTTCTAAAGATAAGACTATAACTTGTGGGGAAGGTGGTGCATTATTAACTGATAATAAATCTATATACCTAAAGGCAAAAAAAATAAGAGATTTTTATAATTCAGAATTAAATCAACACTACTCATTATTATGTTTTGCACCATCAAATTTACAGGGAGCAATGATTTATGGACAATTTAAACGTTTAAATAATCTTAAAATTAAAAATCGATATATTTTTAATGAATATAATAATAATTTGAAGAATTTAGACCTAAAAGTTTTTGGTTCGAGAAAAATAATTATGGAAATAAAAAAAAGAAATAAATTAAAAGTATCCGCTTTAATAAATTTTCTTGAAAAATATAAAATTTACTGTGAGAGAATACAAAAACCATTCTCTTTTAAAAAATTTTTTAGAAAAAATAAAGAATTTTTATATTCAAATAATATTTATAATAATATGATAATTCTTCCTTCGCATTATAATCTTAATTCCTCAGATATTTTATTTATTTGTGAAAAAATTAAGTTATTCCTAAAAAAAAATAATTATTAATTAAAAAAATTAAATCAACTCTAGACCTTTAGATAAATAAATTTTTTGTTTCCAGCCTAATTTTCTCATTTTTTGTTGATTAGCAAATCTTACAAGAGGTCCTGGATATTTTTTCTTATTATATTTAATTTTAATTTCTTTTTTATATTTTTTTTTAATTATCTCAATTATACCCTCAAGAGAGATAATCTCGTTTGAGCCTATATTAATTTTTTTAAAACTATTTTTTTTTTTTATTATAGTTTTTATCGCAGATAAAAAATCATCTATATGAAGCCAACTCCTTACTATTTTTTCTGAACCCCAAATAGAAATAGTTTTTTTTTTAATAACTTTTTTTTTCCATAAATTAATAATTGTTTTAGTATTTTTTCCATAAATTGAAAAAATTCTACATATTATATAATTTAACTTTTTATTAGAAATTTGCTGTAGATAGTTCTCAGTATATTTTTTTGTATATCCATAGACACCATCATAACTAGTATTTTTTTTTACATTCTCCTCTTTAAATGAGTTATTAAAACTATTTTCTCCTTCTTTTAAGCTATACACAGCTGCTGAAGAGGCATAAACAAAGAGTTTAATTTTCTTTTTAATAGAGAAATCAATTATATTTTTATCTATTTTTATTCCCTCAAGAATTTTTTTTTTATTTCTACTGACTGATGATCTATCATTTTTAGGTCCTGCAAAATGAAGCAAAACATCATATTTGTTTTTAATTTTTACATCAGGGATTTTAAATAATAAATTGTGTTTAATATAATTCACATTCTTTCTTTTAATTTTAGATTTAATTTTACTTTTATGGATACATAAAATTTTAAAATTTTTAAATTTTGAAAAATATTTAACTAAACTCAGACCTAGATAACCATTGGAACCTGTTATTATAATTTTATTAAAATTATTTCTATTAAACATTAGTTTCTAATTTTTTTAAGAACTCCAAATGGATTTAATGTTAAAAGGTACCTATTTTGGAAAGACAAGTCTTGTTTAAATTTTTTTCCATTTTTGGTTTTTAAAAATTTTTTTAGTGCTGTCATAGGATTATTATTTTTGAAATAATTCTTATTTTTACCGTGAGGATTTTTATTAAATAATTCTACATGTGTGTCGCCACATATTAAATATGATCCTTTCCCAATTAATTTTGAGTAAATTTCTAACTCTTTAAATACATTTTTTTCTGAATGATCAGAGTCTAAATGAACTATTATTTTTTTTGATCTTCCAATTATAGATTTAATTTTATTTACAACTTTAGTTTCAGTTGAATATCCTTTTACTAATTTTATTTTATTTTTTAGTTTTGGGAACTTTTTTATTTTATTATAAATTTTATTTGGTAAGTAAGTATCTATTCCAATAACTTTTTTTCCACCTACTATGTTAAATATGGAAGAGTAATAAAGTAAAGAACCACTCCAAGCTACCCCGACTTCAATGAAATAATCTGGTTTTGAATTATAGATTAATTCTTGATGAATTATTAAATCTTGTGGTAATTGTAAGATTGGTTCATCAAACCATAATGTTTGATGAGCAACCCTCTTTTGAAGTGTTTTTTCTAAAAAAGATTTATACAATTTAAAAAATCTTTTTTTTTTAAATAAATTGTTACTTATTTTGTTGTTTTTTTTGAGAAAATTTTTTTTAGATATAATTTTGTTTTTCATTATTTATTATATACAGTTACAAAACTTATATAAATAAAAATATTTTACAAATCAAATAAAAGTATTTTTTTATTATTATGCACAATTTAACAATTTTTGCTGTAGCCTATAAACCTAAAAAAAAATTAATTGATCTTTTAGTAGAAAGATATAGTAAAATTTATCCAACAATTATTATTAATAACTCACTTGAAAGACTAGATGATGAATTCTATAAAATAAAAAACCTTAATGTTATAGATAATAAAGAAAATAGAGGAAATGGTGCTGGAATCAACGTTGGTTTGAAATCAATAACAACAAAATATGCTCTGTATTTAGATCTAGACTCTTATATAAGTTTAGGAAATTTATCTAAACTTTTAAGATATGCAAACTTGGTAAAAAATTTTGGTGTTCTCATACCAAATTCATCAAATAAATTAACACACAAAAAAATTTATAAAACCTGGAATCATGAAGGTTCTATTATGCTATTTAATTTAAAAGTTTTGAAAAATAAATTATTTGATGAAAAGTATTTTTTATATTTTGAAGAAATAGATTTTTTTTTAAATTGTCTTAAAAAAAATATAAATGTTTTTTTTGTCCCAAAAGTTATTTCGTCTCATGCAAGAGGCACCTCTATAATCGAAGATAATAAAATAAACGAATTGAGGGTGTGGCATTATTCTTGGTCGCAATTTTATTTTTATAGAAAAAACTTCAATTTTCTTTATGCAATGAAAAAAAGCTTACCGATTTTCTTAAAGAGCATTTTTATGATAATTCCTAATTTAATTAAAAAAGATTTCAAAGAGACAAAGTTAGGATTAGTTAGAATTTCTGGATTTGCTAGTTCTTTTCTCTGTTTAAAGTCTTGGAAAAGGATTAATTAATTCTAAAACACCAAAATTTATTCAATTGCTAAAGTTGTTTGCCTATTTTTCGTTTCATGGGTTTCTATCAATTGAAAGTTAAAATACCATCTCCCCTTTTTTGATTTTATATCTAGCTTTTCATCTTTTAAGAAAACAGGGTCTACTCCATGTATTAAACCTGGAAAAAAAATAACAGAATCTCCTTGACTAACCATTTTATCAATTAATTTTTTTTCTTTTTTTTTGTTTATTAAATAAAATCCTCCTCTATCATAATCTTTTCCATATTCAGAACCAAAGATACCGTGGTTAATTATACTTTTATTTATTGGATCAATGTGTTTGCTTATTTCTCCACCACCAATTGGGTAGTGGATTACGTGTAATCTTTCTACTACCTCGTTTTGAGGAGTGTTTTTAGTAATCTCTTCAGCTTTTAATCCATTAAGTATTTTTAATTTGTGATAAATTTTAAGAATTTCTTTATAAATATTAAGCTCATCTTTATTCCATGAAAAGAAATAAAAAGATCTATCAACAGTTTTATAACCACTAGATGTGTTATTTGATATATAATAACCATTTTTACAACCTTCTAAAATTTTTGGGCTAATTGGTGAATTCTCTGAATAAAATTTTTGCATTTTATCAATTGAAGATTCTATAAAATCTTTTTTTAAAGTATTTCGTAAAATAAAAATATCACCATCAAATAGCTTGTCTACACACTCTAAAACAAATTTAAAGTCCAAAAGTTTTTTAGAAAATTCGTTAAAATCTATCTCGATTACATTGTTAAAAAATCTGTTTATTTCACGTTTTTTATATAGGTTGATTTTTTTTTTAATTTGCTCAATCATTTGGAAATTTATATTATAGTTTAATTAAATGTCAAAAAAATCTTTCAGACAAATATGAAAAAAGTTCTAATTTCTATTCTACTAACTTTAATTACAATAATTTCTTTTAACTATTTTGTAGATTCATCGGGAAGATATTACACCAAAAAAAAAATTATTAAAAAAAGTCTTTATGAATTAGAACAAAATAATTACTTTTATGCGACGCAGAATTTTTTCGAAAGGTTGCTTAAAAAAGAATTAATTAAAAAAAACAAAAATAATAATATAGAAATAGTTATTTGTGGTAGCTCAAGAGCAGCAATAATGAATGAAAAAATAATAGGAAATAGTAATTTTTTAAATCTCGCATTTTCATTTTCAACTTTATTTGATAGTTTAATTATGTGCGATTATGCATATAGCAAATTAAGATCTAATAAAATGATAATTGTATTAGATTATTATTATTTTATTGATTTAGATAACAAGCATTTTAAATATGAATGGATATCCCTTTTTCAGGATAAGAAATTTAAAGATTATAAAAAAAAACTAAGTACAAAAACTTATTTATATTATATTACAAATTATTATTTTTCCCTGTTTAAAAATTTACTGTCCTATGATCTTTTAAAAGAAAATGTAATTAAATTATATGATAAAAATAAGGAAAATAAAAATTTTTTAAAAATAAACTCAAATGGATCATTTGAAATCAATTTTGATTCAAATTCACAAATTAATTTAAAAGATAAACAAAGATATGCAGAAAATCATCTAAAATTTGCTAAAACTATAAATCAAGAGAACTTATTATTTTTTGAAAAATATTTAGAAAAGAATAAAAAAAATATAGAAATTTATTTATTACCCTACTCACCAATTTACTATAAAACATTAAAAAAAAGTAAAGTGATTACCGAACTTAACAATAAAATCGAGGAAATAAGTAAAAAAAATAAAATTAAAATACTTGGTAGCTATAATCCAAATGATTTTTTTTGTGATGAAAAGAACTTTTCAGATGCGGTACATCCAGATATAAAATGTTTGACAAAAATCAAATAGCTTTATTTTCTAAATATTTATTAATATTTCTTACTGATCTTAATTCCTCAAGAGTATTTGTATCAATTTTAATTTTAAATTTTTTTTCGATTTCAAGTATAACTCTTACGTGCGCTATGCTATCCCATTTTGGTTCATTTTCTGAATTTGTTTCAGAAGACAAATTCTTTACAGGAATAATTAAAACTTCTGAAAGAACTTGAATTATTTTTTTTGAGTATTTCATTGCATTAAATTTTGCTTAAAATTATTATAATTGATTTATAATTTTTTACTAATATTTTAATAAGATTAATATGATTTTTAGTTCTTTTGAATTTATTTTTTTATTTTTTCCTGCTGTATTAATATTTTATTTTTTAACAGCTAATTTTGGTAAAAATATTTCTATATTAATATTGATAATATTTTCATTTATTTTCTATTATATTGCTGCAAAAGAGTGGTTACCTTTGATTATTTGTAGTTTAATATTCAATAGTTTAATATCTTTTTTTGTAAAACAAAAAAAAATTCTTTTTTTTGCAATTATAATTAATCTGTTAATTATTTTTGTTTATAAATATAATGTAATTGGTTTAAGTATTTCAAATTATTCGTTTGAGAATATTATAATACCTCTAGGGATCTCATTCTATACATTTAATCAGATTGTATTTTTGTTAGATATTTATAATAATAAGATTACTAAACCAAAAATAAGATATTTTACTTTTTTAATTATTTTTTTTCCACACCTAATAGCTGGACCTTTTTTAAGATATAACAACATTATAGATCAGTTTAAAAATAAATTTAAAATGCCTTTTTCAAAGGAAAAAATTAAATTTGGTTTATTTATTTTTATTATTGGTCTGGGAAAAAAAATTATTATCGCAGACTCTTTGGGTATTTATGTTGATGCGCTACACTATTCTCTTAAACTTGGTCATTTACCCACTTTTTTTCAATCTTGGCTTGGCACAGTTTCTTTCTCGCTTCAGCTTTATTTTGACTTTTCAGGCTATTCTGACATGGCTATAGGTTTGGCGCTAATACTAGGAATTGTTCTTCCAATAAATTTTAATTCACCATTTAAAACAACTAATATTATTGAATTTTGGTCAAGGTGGCATATGACATTAACAAATTTAATTAGAGAATTTATTTTTTTTCCTCTAACAGTGACATTAGGTAGAAATTTAAGTTTAAATGATAAATTAAAAAGTAATTTTTATTTAATTATTATCCCAACTTTAATTACATTTGCTATTATTGGAATGTGGCATGGGGGGACAATAAATTTTTTGCTTTTTGGTATTTATAATGGAATATTAATAGTTGTTTATCAAATATTTTTAAAAAAAAAAAATCATTCTGAAGTTAAAAATAACTCAAATTTTTTAATGATAATGATCAATTTCGTATTTATAAATTTTGGTTTCATTTTTTTTAGATCAGAAAACTTTAGTTCATCATTAAATTTAATTAAGGGTTTATTTGGTTTTAATGGCTTGGGAATTCCGTATACTTTGGCAGAAAAATTTACACTATTAAAAATATTTGAAATTGATGCTATTCATTTGTCTTATGGGTTATCCTCTATATATTATTTAGTTTTTATTTTTATAGGTCTAATGATTTGCTTTGCTACTAAAAATTATAATTTTTCAAAATTTTTTTTAAACGATAAATACAAGTTTAATTTTACAAACTATGATCTTATTAAGATATATTTTATTTTTATTTTTTCTATACTTTTTTTAGATAGAAATGTTTCTTTTTTATATTTTAACTTCTAATTCTATTTTTAATTTCATTAATAATATGGGGGTTAATCATTGTACTAATATCATTAATTTCATAATCATTATTTGCAATATCCCTCAGAAGTCTTCTTAAAATTTTACCACTCCTTGTTTTTGGAAGCTCACTTAAAGTAATTATATTTTTTGGTATAGCAAAAGTACCAAAATTTTTTATGACAAGTTCTATAAGTTCGTTTTTATTTAAATTTTTTTTTCCTACTATAAAAACTAAAAATTTTGAACCTTCAATCTCATCATTAATAGATACTGCGCAGCATTCAAAAACTTTATCATTAGTTAAAAGTATGGACTCTATTTCTTCAGACCCTATTCGATGACCACGAATATTTATAACATCATCTATTCTTCCATGAATATATATTGCTTTTTTCTCTTTTGAAGCAAGGTCAAATAATCTAAATTTACCTCTTTTATCCCAATATTTATTCCATACTTTTTTTCCATTTAAAACATCCGACATTATTCCTGGCCAAGGATATAAAATTTTAATCTCTCTTTTGAATTTGTCTAATTTTGAAATTTCAATAAACTTAGATACTGGATTGCCAACTGATCCATGCGGTGATTTAAAAATATTATCATTATATTTAGGTGATATCAAGATCCCTCCAGTTTCTGTTTGGAAATAGGTGTTTACGATAGCTTTACTTTTATTTCTAAAAAACTTTTCATACCACTCACCAATATCGGGTGCCAAAGGTTCACCCATAGAACCAAGTGCTTTTATACTTTTAATAAAAAAATTTTTTCTCTTAGTAACTGATTTAAGCAACCTAATTAAAGTGACTGGTAAGTATAATATTGAAATTTTTAAATTTTTAATTTTTTTTAATATATTTTCATTTAAAATTATAATTGGGCTTTCTAAAAGTATAGATGTCCCCCCAAAAAATAATGGGCCAAATAGAGAGTACGTATGACCATTTATCCAGCCAGCATCTGATGCTGTCAAAACGATTGATTTATTATTCATTCCAAATTGGGCTTTACATGTTTCTTTGCACCAAACACTATAACCACCATACTTATGAATAATTCCCTTGGGCACTCCTGTAGATCCTGAAGTAAATAAACAAAAAAAATTTGATGAACTTTTAAGAATTTTTGATTTAAATTTCTTATTAAAAATATTTTTATTAAAACTATCTACATCTAATAAAAAAACTTTTTTTTTGAAAATACTTTTTAAGTTACTAAAATGATTATGAGACTTTGTTAAAATAATATTTGGCTTAAATAACTTTACTCTTTTTTCAATTGCTTCTAGAGATAAGTCTTCAAAAATTACTGAAAAATATACATTAGTTTTTATACATGCTAGCATTGCAACAGCAGATTCTATTGATGCTGAAGAGTGTATTATTGCGCGCTGAAGATTTTTAACTCTAAATTCTATTTTAACTTGATTTAAAAATTTTTCGACTAAATGGTTTATCTCATCATAAGAATATTTTTTTAAATTTCCTTTTTTATCAATAGTGATTATGCAAATTTTTTTTGAATTTTTTTTCAAATGCTTAGAGATAAGATTTTTATAAAGATTTATTTTTCCATCAGGATACCACTCAAAATGATTTTGTTTTTTTTTTATAAAAGCTTTTTTTGGGTATTTATCCCAACTTAATAAATTTGCTTTTTTAAGCCAGTATTTTTCTCTTTTTTTTTGGATCATTAAATTATATAATTCTACCCTAATTGTTTATATCATCAATTATTTTATTAAAAACTAACCTTGACCCATGTTTGCTTAAATGCTCTTCATCATCGTAAAGAGAAATATTTTTATTGGTTGAGATACATTTGTTTTTAAAAATACAGAAAATTTCCTCTAATTTTATTTTTTTAATTTTTGAGGAATTTATTTTGTTATAAATTTTTTCAACATCCTCAATTCTTTTTTTATAGACGTTTTTTGAGATTGTTAAATTTTCTGTTTTTTTTAGATTTTTTATACCTCTGACTAAATTAGGATTGAATCCCAATTCTGGCACAGGATATATTAAGTATAATTTTTTTGAATAAATCGACAAATAATTTATAGTATTAAAAATTTCTAACCTAATATCACTATTTTCATTTAAACTTTTGAAACGTCTTTTTGCATCTAAATTTTTATTAAAAAAATTTACATCTTCATTTTTAAATTTTTTTCCACTCAATACGACTTGGGTTTCCCCTCCATAAATCAAATAAAAATTTGATGTATTTTCAACAAAACTTTGTATTTCCTTATTTTTCTCTAAATTACACCCAGGATCTACTTTATAAACATTTTTAAATTCAAGTCTTTCCAAATAAAAGTCTTTTATAAATACACATCCATTCGAGGTTAAATCAAAAATTTCTATTTCATTTGAATATTCTTCTTTTATATATTGAGATATAGTTCTTATCGTACTATCTCCAAGTAAAACAAATTTAATTTTTTGATTATTTTTTATATTTTTGATTTCTTTTTTTTCATGATTGATCTCATAATTATTTACATTAAGCTCTACAAGTCGACTTTTTACTCCTTCTGATTTGATTATAAAAAATGAAAAAATCAAAGTAGGTATTAAAAAAGAAATAAGTGTTACTGATACTTTTTTAAAACTTAATTTTTTATTTCTGAATGGTTTTTCAATTAAATAGTAGCTAATTACTGATACAGTTAAAATAAATAAACCAAAAATTAATTTTTTAGGCATACTGCCATCAAAAAGATTATTAAATCTTGCAAACGCAAATAAAGGATAGTGCCACAGGTAAAGTGAGTAAGAAATAAGGCCAAATCCAACAAATATTTTTGATGAAAGAATTTTTGTAACAATTTCATCTTTATTTGAAAACCAAATGATCAAGGAAACACCTATTACAGGAATTAAAGTAATCATTGATGGATGTTGAATTTTATCATCAAAAAATATTAATGATAAAAATATTAAAATTATTCCTAAAAAAGGTGCAAAATATTTAAGTATTT
>MDSV01088843.1_pt1 | contig 10745 bp, 13 predicted proteins | sample 810851 | NCBI WGS metagenome assembly MDSV01 (sample SAMN05326640, study PRJNA326480) | marine metagenome | isolation source: seawater | place: Atlantic Ocean: North East | collected 2012 | reverse complement strand
CCAGTATTCAAGGTTGATTACGCCCTGCTTTGCAACTGCGGCTTGAAGCTTAGACAGTCGTTCATCGGCTTTATCGAAGCCTTTGAAGTGCAGAAATCGTGTGCCATCCTCAAGCGTTACTCGAAGGTAATGACGGATGCCATATCGAAGCTCCCCGTCTTCAGGGCATCGGTAAAGCACCTCCTCATGATCTACAGTGTCCAGTTGCTGTGCGGAAATTTGGATTGTGTCTTTTTTCATAATTTTGATATGTTGATGATTGGATCACTCACTATTACCCGAATCGCTTGGACTCGGCGGGCTTGTGACCGTCGCTGAATTGCGGCTAGTTTACCAATCTATGTCCCACTACTACGTCATCGAACATCCGAGACTTATCACCAAATCGACTGCCGAACTGCCCTCATGTATCCGCAAGTCCCTGTAGTATCTGTCGGGGCTTCTCTGGAACGGTAGAGATGAAGACAATCGACATCCGAAATCGGAGTCGGTAGCGTTAGGACTGTCAAGGAACGGGAACTGCACCAATTACAGTGGCTAGTTCTTAGCTACCTGCAATAACATAATTTTCTGGATTGCGTAAACTGCTGTGTATCAGTGAATAGAAAATTAAATATTTTTTCAAAAGTTCGGAGCAAATTAGCTATAATTAGCTTTCAAGCATTAAGTGCTTGATTATTAGGCACTTGTGATAGTTATCTTCTAATGCTGTGTTTATCAACGACTTACGTAATGTGCTATAGCTGTGCTGTAACCCTTAAATGCATGGTATGCACTGCACTGAGATGTGCCAGAATACATTTCAGTCCAGCAGGATAAATCATCAGCTCATGAGCGCAGTGTGTATCGGGATTATGGATACACCTATGTATGCATCAGCGCAGAAGCCAGCCACAGCTGGGTCCAGCTAGCCAGCTATTAGCTAAGCGCTTGAGTGATAGTGACTTAGCTCGCACTGCATCCTTTTGCCGACGTTCGGCGCGCACAGGACAGCATAGGGGGGAGGGGGTCTAGATTTTTTGCGCGTTTCTTTTAAGTAATATATAAACTACCCTTTAAAAAAATTGGAATCCCATAGTCTTTTGTTGACACATGTGCTATAATACTAGATATAGAAGCAATAACCTACTGGTTCAATTCATTTCCTTTATATATATAATGTATTCTAACTGGTATTGGTTCGCCCTGTAGGGCAAATGCTATGCGAGAAATAGATACAGTTAACGAATACTTCGAGGAGATCCAAAATGATCTTCAAGAGGGCATACAGGACGCGATTATTCAAATGCGCGAGAAGAAAGCCCTTACGAACTGCAAGAGCCTAAGTAGGCTGAATCCCGAAAAGGTGGCTAAGATCCTGCACCTAGCGTCCATTGGGGTATCCCAGACGGCTATGGTCAAAAAGCATAGCTTAAACAGGAGCACTATAATTTCTGTCCTCACGGACTACGCGGATTACATGGGGCAGTTCAAACAGCTAGGGGGGAAGCTCGCTGCTAGAAGTTACCTGAACTTAGAATCCCTAGAGGAAGACATTGTTGACGCTCTACGAAGAAGGATCGAGGCGGGCTACATCCCAGAATTCAAGGATCTAAAGGAAATCAGCATAGCTAAGAGTAACTCGCAGAGGCAAGCAATGACTGCTCGCGGAGAAGCATCGCAGATAACTGAGGAGCGCAAGGTCTATACGCAGCAGGATTACGAGGATACTCTTTTAGCAGCAAAAAAGCGCCTAGCTAAGATTCGGGAAGAATCCGTAGAGGCGGAAGTTATAACACAGGAGGATGCCGATGGATGAAGAACTTCTAGGTAAATTGAAAGAAATACTGGGGGAGCACTACCCGAACTACCTTATAGTCGTTCTGGACGAAGAGGGCGAAGTGCAATCCGATTATACGACTGTTTCCGTAGCTAGAATGCTACTTAGGGAAGCATCGCTGGATTTTAAGGATGACAATGTAGAAATTATATGGGACGAAGGGGATACAGATGGGTAAAGGATGCGCACCACGAAAGGGGCATAACCCCGCAAAACAGAGAAAGAACTACGACGATATAGATTGGGGCAAGAAACCCAGCGCTCCCAAGACGGAGCAGCCCAAGAAGTCCAAATAATTATGTTAGAACTACTAGAACTAATAATATTATCCGCTGTATTTGGGGTACTGACATCTTTGTTTGTAGAATTCTTTTTTAAGTAATGGAAATAAAGTTCACAGATCATCCGATTTTAGAGGCTCCGAGCGACTCCGAGATTCTTTTGTTGGCTGAGGATGACCCCAGTGTCCTACAGGAGCTCCATAAGGCTCACGAAGGACGCATAGAGGCTTCCGTAGATGATCCTCTTAGATACGGTTTTGACCTTCAGGGTTGGAGTAGAATGCGAGAAGCTCTGGAGGACTACAATGAAGTCCTGACTCTAGGCGGAAATAGAAGTGGTAAAACCACTGGTTGCGCCAAAATGCTAATGGAAGCGGTTACAAGTAACCAAGATGGACACGTTGTATGCTTCAGCCAGAATGCGGATACCTCCGTTAAGATCCAGCAAGCGGCTGTTTGGGAAATGATGCCAAAGGAGTTCAAGCGCAAAACTAAGGGCATAGAGGGATACATTAATTTCAGTATGCAAAACGGATTTACTGGATCCAGTTTTATCTTCCCAGATACTAAGACTAGGGTGGACTTCAAGACCTACACGCAGTTCAGCAATAACCAGACAATCCTTGAGGGTTTCGAGTTCGGGTTCAAAAAGCCCAAAGGCTTAAATATAGGGGCTTGGCTTGACGAATACTTGGGGACTGCGGATCTAGTTAATACCCTTAGATTCAGATTAGCTACTAGGGACTCCAAGATGATTTTGGGATTCACTCCCATTGACGGGTTCACAGCCTTTATATCGGAGTACCTCACGGATGCAGAGACTTTGGAGACGAAGCCAGCCGTCCTCTTGGACTCCGAAGAGGTTCCCGTAAAGCAGAAAAGCAACTCCAGAGACGCGGCGGTTGTATACTTGCATTCCGACGAGAACCCTTTTGGGGGTTACGACAGAATAGCTAAGGATCTAAAGTCCGATACTAGGGAAAACATCTTAGTCCGCGCTTACGGCGTCCCAGTGCATAGCATGAATACAGTGCTTCCGATGTTCAGTACATCCGTAAATGTCCTATCCGATACCCCGAATGCGCACGGCATGGTGTTCCCAGATATCACGGATACCTCTAAATACACTATATATCAGGTTGTGGATCCAGCGGATGCTCGTAACTACGTTAGTATATGGGCTGCCGTAGACGAAGGTGGCGATGTATTTATACGAAAGGAGTTCCCAGATAATGACACCTACGGGGATTGGGCTATATTTGGGGATCCGAAATGGCGATTTGGTCCAGCATCTAAGAAACTGGGATACAACACTGAGGGATACATTGACTTGTTTCACCAGACGGAAAAAGAACTGGGCTTGGAGGTTTTTGAAAGAATAGGGGATTCCAGATTCTTTGCTAGGGAAACCCTGAACTCTATGGATTTATTTCAGGAGTTCAGCGAGCGCGGGATGCACTTCGTACCTTCGGACGGAAGGAACGAGAGAATCGGGATTACTGCGCTGGACGAATGGTTTTATTACAACCCCAATGCAGAGATAGACTCCGTGAATAAACCCAGATGCTTTATTCACGAGGAATGCAAAAATTTAATACAAAGCATAATAAATTACTCTAAGGTGGACGACGCGCTAAAGGACTTCTTTGACGTCCTGCGCTATCTAAGGCTAGCTAACGCTGGAGATGGTCCAATTCACTACGGTGAAAACCTATACAACCAAGCCAGAGGCACAGGAGGATACTAATGAAACAAGGAAAACTAGGTGAAGAACTCGGGAAAACCCCGATGCAAATAGGAAAAATACGCAAAGAAATTTGCGATGATGACGAATACGATCAAAAGACTGGGGAGCTATCGGAGTCCGCTATACAAAAAATACGGGATTATTGCGATGACAAAGCCATTGAACCGCAATATACAAAAGCTAAAATTATAGAGTTTCCTAACAACCCTAGATTTGTTATATGCAGAACCCTAGAGGGAACGGAATCCAAGAAGACCCCCGTATGCGTTCCGTCAAATATTAAAAAGTCCCTTAGGCTGGGTCACGTAATTAGATGCCAAGTTATTACTTACGAGGGAATGGACTACTATAGACACGAGAAACTTGTTGATGGATATTACCCTTCAATTCCTAAAAAAGCATAGCGCAGCGTATTCCGCTTGGGAAATACTCAATCGTGCCGCAAATGACCGCATAGAAGAAATTCCATGTGATATACTAATTGAAATTCTAGGCAGAGATGAAGTATGGTTCAACAATACTATAAGCAATGCCCGCAACAGAATTAAAAGAAACATGTTAGAATCCTAGCTAATGGACGCAAAAACAGAAGAAAGTTTCTACGTCTCCGACTCCCCAGATATAGCTGACCTTAAAGAAGAATTCGATTCGGATTCTTTGGACATGTCTCAGTACATTGCGCAGTGCCAAGATTCCTACGATGAACGGAACGCGCTATGGGCGGGAAAGACGGATGACCTCCAAAAACACGGCGAAGCGGCGTTCCCGTGGGACGGCGCATCCGACCAAGAAGTTCGATTGATCGAGCAGTGCATCAATACGTACGTAGCTATAATGATGAACGCTTTAACGCGGAGCAACATTACCGCTAATCCCGTAGAAAGCAATGATATTACAGAAGCTAGAATTAAAGCTTTGTTTTTAAAATGGATGCGGGAGTCCTATATTAAGGATTTTGCGAATCAAGCGGAGATCGCCGCGAATACATTACTAGAAAAAGGCATAGCCTTTACTTATGTTAGCTGGGAAGTAAAAAAGAGAAAGCACAAGGAGCCAATAGATCTGGAGCAAATCGCCGAAATATCTCCAGAGCTCTACGAGGTTTTGGGGACTGAAGGCAGGGAGGATGAAGCTATGGCTTTATTTGACAGAATTTTTGATTCCGTTGACAAGAAGGGCGCTATGAAAGCTCTTGAGGATCTAAGGGAAGTTGGCAAGGCTGAGATCCCAGTTGTAAAGAAGGATATATCTAGACCAGTCATGCAGTCCAAGTTCGTGGATTCCGAAATTAGATTCCCAGCGTATGTATCCGATATACAAAAATCCCCTAGAGTCCATGTTCGTTGCCTACTAACGGTTCCCGAAATTGAAAACAGCATTGAAAATGACGGCTGGGATAAAGAGGTCGGTAGGGATTTAATCGAGCACCACAGGGGGCTAGTCAATACATCCGCATCCTCGTATAGCGCATACGAAAGAACTTCTACGCAATCTAGAGGAATGACATTCGGCTCTGGAAACTCTACGGAATACGATGATGTTGTAGAGATTGTATATACTTACAAGAGAATGATTGACCGCAAGGACGGAGCTGAGGGCATATACCTTACTACATGGAGTCCGCAATACGGCGAAGGATTTTTAAAACACGAGCTGCTTTCTGGGGTCGAGCAATATCCATTTGTTTGCACAAAACTGTTCAATAATAATAAGAGACTTCAGGATGTATCTACATTTTCGGATATACTTCGCGGACCTCAGAAGCAAGCTAAAATCGTTAGAGACGGTTGGAGCGATAACCAAGCGGTTACAATATCTCCCCCATTCCTGCATCCAGTAGGCAGAGCACCAGAGCAAATGGGCGCTGGCGCTTGGATCGGCGTACGACAGAACGATACATATAAGTTCTTGGACGTCCCTAATACTGGAAAGCTAGGCATCGAGATTGAGAACTATGTTCAGGCGGAAGCTAGGGATTTGGTTGGTTTGAACCCAGAAAGTCCGTATTCCCAAGTTAGGCAGCAATCCATCGTGGACAAGTTCCTTACGCATATAGCTAGTGTATTAAAGCTTTCCTATAAGGCTTATATTCTCTATGGACCCGATGAGCTATTCTTTAGGGTTACAGGTCAAGCGGATCCAATTCAGTTCCTTCGGGGACCGATTGATGATGAGCTAGATGTCCGCGTATCCTTTGATACTCAAAACAATGACTCCGAAACAATGAAGGCTAAGACGGATGCATTCCTTCAACTAGCTAGAACATCTGGATCCAATAGATTCAACTTGGGCAAGGTCGAAGAATTCGTAGCTAATATGATTGATCCAGTTATGACGGACGCTGTTGTTCAGCCAGCAGAGGAAGCGCAGCAAGAAATCGTTGAGGATGTAACTTCGGATTTATCTAAGATTTACGCTGGTATCCCAGTTGGGGCTAGATCCAACGGCGGCGAGCTAGCTATTCAGGTTATACAGGAATACATTCAACAGCCAAGCACTCAGGAAAAGCTACAATCTGATCCCGCATTTGCTCAAAACTTACAGCAATACAGTGCTAAATACGAGCAACAAATGGCTCAGCAGCAAAATGCTGAGATTGGAAGACTTGGCGCAGCACCAGCTGAGCTAGGAAACATTGTTACCGAAGGAATATAGTGAGAAGAGCAAAGGATAATCTAGCGGAAGCGCTCAAGGACTTGAGGGGAGCCGATCAGTTCAAGGTCGTGATTGAGTTCCTAAGAGAAGTCCGAGAAAGCAAATTCACTGCACTGGAGTCCAAGCTGGACTCGGACGAGAGAGCAGACGCTAAACTGATTGGGGCTATGGTCGAAGATGACTACCTCTATAAATTGTTTAAGGGAGAAGACAATGGCAAAGAATCCTAAAGCATCCATGCGTTGCGGACAGGTTCGCAGGAGCACTAGAGCTGGCAAAAAAATCATGAAGCTTTATTGCGTTGATGGGAAGAAAAAGCTTGTTCATGCAGGGGCAAAAGGATACGGTCACAATTACAGCGCAGCCGCCAGAAAATCATTTAGAGCACGACACAAATGCAGCACAGCAAAAGCTGGCACAGCTAAGCACCTAGCTTGCACTGAGCTATGGAAGGGCAAAGGGGGATCCAAAAAGTCCTCCCCTAAGGGTCGAAAGGGCAAGTATTAAATTGCCTGTGCTATAATTTTTTTAATCGCCATTCTACTGGGCGTTAAAAGTAGTTATGCAAGATACACAAGATACGGGTAACGTCACTGCCCCCGAACAAGAAGTGATGGAAACAGAATCGTCCGAACCAAAAAGCCTTGATGATATTCGTCAAGAGAGATTGGAACGGCTTAATCCAAGTGCTGAAACAGAGCCCGAAGATACTCAAGAGATTGAGGAAACTACGGAGGACGTTGATGAGGACCCCATTGAGGAGTCCAGTATTGACGCACCCGAAGTAGAGGACGATGAATCAGAGGAGGAGGAAGTCCAAGAGGGCGAGGAAGACGTTCTTTCTCAAATTGACTGGGACGCTCTAGATGATGATACTAGATCCGAAATTGCAACTCAAGCAGTAGAAACACTGCCAGTAGACAAGCTAGCTGAGCTAGCTAAGAAGATGGGAAGCGGTAGCGGTAAAAGAATCGGAGAGCTGACTGGGCAGATTAAAGACCTAAAGTCTCAAATAGCCGCTAAGGATCAAGCACTAAAAGAGGGCATTCAGCAAATAGCCAAGCCTCAATCAGCACTAGCTGATATAAGAAGTCAGGGGGATTTAGATGAAGCTCAAGATAAAATCAAAAATAATATAAGGTTCTATCAAAAGTGGCTAGGAGGGGATGAAGAATACTTCACGCACGAAGGTAAGGATTTCTCTAGGCAGGATGTATTTAAGTACGTTGAATCCCTACAGGATCAATACGACGATATTCCGAAACAGAGAGAATACCTACGCAATTTGGAAAAATCCATGAGCGATGCGGAAGAACTTCAGAAAAAGGCTGAGTCCGAGTTTACTTGGTTGCATGACAATGATTCAAAAGCAGGTAAATTGTATGATGAAATGGTTTCGTCATCCGATATAGCTATAATTGAAAGCATTGCTCCAAGCGTAGGATACAAACTGAAGTATCAGTTGTTACACGCGGCAAACAGTATGTCTGGCGAAAAATCTGCACCAAAAGGAAAAAAGATTACTTTGCCAAGAAGATTGCCTAGCACAGCTAGGGATTCTGCGGCAGGATCCGCATCACCAAAATCAAGGGGCGATGTCCGAGTCAAGAAGTTAAGGAGCGCAGCACAAACAGGGGATCTCAAAGCCGCTAGAGAACTAAGGACTTTAGAGATCCAAAACAAACATTCATTGTTCAAACGAACTACTTAAAACCCAATATAACACACACATACTATGGCATTATCATTCGATAAATCATACGAGAAGGGTGGACTTAACTCCAATAGAGAAGAACTATTGGATCTCACTACCGTTCTTTCACCACGTCAAGCACCCATTTATGGTCTGCTTTCAAAGCAAAAAGTATCCGCCGACAAGGTTGAGTGGACAGTTGACAGCCTCCGTGACCCTGCTGATGTAGCAGTAAAAGAAGGCGTTGACGTTGACTTCTCAGATAGCGGCAGCACTGACGCAGAGCAATTCAGCGAGCTAGCTAGACTAGACAATAGAGTTGAGCACTTCCGTGATCAGTTCCTCGTTTCTAAGAAGCAAGAAGTCTACGATTCAGTAACACCTGTAAAGCTACAGCAAGCAGAAGAAAAAGCTGCTTCTCAGCTTCTCCGCGATATTGAAAAATCAATCGCTGGTGATCAGGGCGCAGTTGCTGGATCAGGTAGCGCTGCTGGTAAAAGCAGAGGTCTAGGAGCTTGGATTAATAATTCAGCTGGTTCCGATGACGCTACAGCCGTTCCTTCTGGATTCGTAACTCCTACAGCTAGCATCAAGGAAGACGCAAGTACATTGACTGAAAGCGAATTCGCTACCCTTCTTGGAAGCATCTTCAACGAAGTTGGTGAAATGCAGGACTTGCACCTCGTTGCAGACACTGCTCTCCGCAACCACATTGTTGACGAGTTCACACGCGCTGACAGCACTGGTACTTCTGTACGTTACAACGTAGAAGGTTCTGAAGCTGTTGTTGAATACAACGTAGAGCTCTTCAGAGGTCCATTCGGTATCGTCAAGATCATTACTGCTAATCCAAAATGTATGCCAGAATCGTCTGCTGGCGCACATGATCGCGGTTATATCCTTGATCCAAGTCTTCTTGGTTGGGGTGAAGCTCTCTCTATGGGCTCCACAATGCTTGAAGATCGCGGTGCTGGTCCTCGCGGCTACATCGACTGCATGGGTACTTTAATCTGCAAGGGACCAAACGGTCTTGGCAAGATTTCAGATATCACTGCCTAATTAATTCTGGGCTTGGGGGTTAATACCCCCAGCCCTTTTAATTTTAACTAAAAAATAATATGGCATATTCATCATACGACGAACCTCAGGAGTTCTTTGGTACTGGATACTCATCCGATAGCACAGGAATAACCCTTACTTACGCAGACGCTATTACAGAAGTTACTTCAACAGAAGCAGATACTACTGGTTCTGGCGACGCACGTAAAGTTATTTACGGAATCGCCGAGTTGCTTTTTAATAAGTATCAAGCTATTCCCGCTGCGGACAAACCAAGTAAAATGACAATCTCTAGATCTACATCAGAAGATGCAGGTGCGTCAGAATTTGTCAGAACGTATACCGTTCAACTTAGGTTGGCTGCTCCCGCTTTTGAGGTAGCTAACGAACCATCATAAAATTGTGAGTAGGGGGCTTGCCCCCCTGCTCTTTTTTATAATCATTCTAATTATGTCCTTTGAATTCACAGACGAAGATGTAGAGATTGCTATGCAAAAGATGGTTAAATCCAAGTGGCAACGTGTTTTTAATGCACAAGCGGAAGGAAACCGCAGAAAGCTAGCTATGCAATCCGCGCAAAGATTTAAAGATGGATCCTCTGATTCTTTAGGCGTCCATGTTGGGTCAGTCCCAATGGAGGAGTTCTATAAGCTTAGAAAACAATACGGTCAAGAAGCCTTTGCAAGTGAAGATTTTGTTGGCTGGATGAACAAAAAAATACTGCACCCCAACGGGATGGCGGCAACTAGAATGTAATGGCTACAAGCAACTCAAAATTTATTGAACTTCAGAATTTAACATTTGCTTTAATAGGGCGGGAGTACGCCTTTGACTCTGCGTCTTTTAAAAGATTAGTAACCCTATTTAATCAGGGCGCTCAAAGAGCGTACAGGGCATCCAACTACTGGGAAAGATATTTGGTAGTTGGGGAAGAAAGACAAGTATCTAACTCCAAAGTTGCTAGTACTCAGGAATCAAAAGACGATATAGATACTTTTTTAAGAATTTATAAGCAAAAGCCGTTTGAAAGAAATCACGCGCAGGAGTGCGATTTTTATGTAGAAGGAGGATCCGCAAAAATACTAGGTTCATCGGCAAACGCATCTTCAGTTTTTGTTACCTATAAAAAAGCCCTTGATGTTGATTTGGGACCAAATGCGGGTAGTAACACTCAGATCCCAGCAGAATTCATGCCCTACATGGCGCATTACGCGGCTTATACTTGGCAAAGATCGGTGGAGCAAAACGCTTCAGAAAATAACTTTGCGTTATCATTGGGTATCGTAAATCAAGTCCTTGAAGATGAGCTAGCTAAGATAGAAGCTCAAGGCGTTTTTAACACAAACGTAGCTCGAAAATTTAAAACATACAGAAATACCTAACCATTAATAATCAATCATTATGTCTACACCTGCATTTACAGAACAAAGTCTAGGAAAGCGCGGAAGTGAAGTAGTTACTGGCGCTGTTACTGGCAAAAAGTTTGCCATT
>MDSV01221567.1_pt1 | contig 10746 bp, 2 predicted proteins | sample 810851 | NCBI WGS metagenome assembly MDSV01 (sample SAMN05326640, study PRJNA326480) | marine metagenome | isolation source: seawater | place: Atlantic Ocean: North East | collected 2012 | reverse complement strand
GGTACTCTTTGATTAGTGATGATATCTTATTCTTGGGTTTCTGGTAATGGACAGGTATTGATTCCAAGAACTCGGTAAATGTAGCAATTACCAGAGGCTGCGTTGAACAAAAGAACACCAGCTACTCCAAGCCCAACTAAAGCAATCGAGTTATTCACGCTAGATGGAATGGCTAGGTAAGCCAGTATTAAGACTACAGCAATTACTGCTCTGATGATACGTTCAGCATTACTCTGATTCGTTACTAAAATTTTGAAACCTGATCCTTCACTCATACCTGTCGCTTCATTACACCACATATGAAGTTGTGCAATATTTGTTTGCAACAAATAGAATCAATATTTCTAAAACAAGATATAAAATTTACTTTCAGGGCGCATCGCCACGATATTGAGTCGGTTTTAGGTAGGTTTAGTGGCTATTTGCAATTATCCCTACACGTCTTGATCTATGGTGGTATCTTCCGCTTCACGCAGTTCCTGCAATATTGTTTTTATATTTTGGAATTCGCTCAATCCAAAATCGTGCTGACATTAGGATTTATGATCAATATCCTCAATGAATGAGGCTTTATCTGTAGCAAATAATCGATAAGATATTTATCATAGGGCGGCTGATGTATTGCCGGTTAACACATGCAACAATGCAAAAAAGGCTAGAGTGTACAATTTGTGTTCGTGTAAATAACATGAATTCTTGTATTTTTTGAATCATTAACCCAAAACCGTTTAACCGTCTTAGTGTCAGCGGTAAGTGTGGATGCTATGAAAAGCAGTGGTAAGACGGTTGGCGACGGCATTATTGCATCATCAATAGTGCTCCTGTTATTGGCTTCATTTGTGCCAATTTTTGATAACTCATCTAGCCGTAATGCGGATTATTTATATGACTCTACAATCTTCACATCTGGTTCATCAGATGTATCTTATAATCTGTATCTTGATTCTTCTACCTCTACATCAGGTGGTGACGGTTCTATCTCAACCATTACGCCTGAGGGTTCATCAGAAGAATTGAGCGTGTTATCGACCGTCGAATTTTTCACTAACGAGATGATTAGTGATTTACAAGTTTATGGCGAGGCTAATGATCTTGCTGAGTTGGGAATATATTTGAAATTTGAAGGAAATGAAGGAGCCACAGCAGATATTAATTTTAAATTAAAGTCAGGGACTGAGACTATAGATACATACTTGCTTGAATTAGAAAATGCATGTGATGGAGGCGGTGGCTTTGGTGGTATTGGTGGTGGTTCATGTGCTTATGCTTATAATTCAATAAACTTCGAAATCAGTGAGAACGGATTCACTGTTGAAAATGGAAAGAAATTAGGTATTGAAATTGATGCCACCATAGATGGATGCCAAGGTGGAGATTTTGGTGGCGGTGGAAATTGTGATGTTATGGTTCAATTTGGTGAGATTGATTCAAGTGGTACCTTTTCCAAATTAGAAGTAAAAGCAAATGCGTTATCTCAGTCAGAGGTTAAAGTACATCGCCCTGGTTCAGGATGGACTGATAGCGAAGTTTTAGAATGGTATCCAAACCATCGGTCTGAATTTAGAGACATGCAATTCACCATTCAAGTAAAGAATGCTTTTGGTAGAGACGACATTGAAAGTATTAATTTGCTAATGACGCCAACTGAGGGGGCATCTGATACTTTTGACCAAGAATTTGAAGATGATGATCTAATACTCGATAATAATGGTTTAGTGGGTAACTTCACATTTTCATTCCCTGAAGGAATCGAGGCTGGCGAATATGACGTGACTTTAGAAATTCGTGATATTCAAAGCCATACTGTTCTATTTGAGCATCAAGGTATAGAATTCTTAGAACACGGTGTTTATCTGTCTCTCCCCTCAAATCAACCGGATACGGTCCTCATTGCTCCTGGGCAACAATCAGCTGTAGAATTAGTAATTGAGCATACAGGCTCAACAGCATCTGATTTAGAAGTGAAATTGGACCTGTCTCGTTCTTTGCCCTCATCATGGTCTGCCCCAAATTGGGACCAACCAGAAGGTTATGAGCTTGAAGGAGGTGGAGATGTGGCAAGACCGGTTCTTATAATTGATGTTCCTGATGCAGATCTATCAACAGCACCAGAAAAATTGGAGATTGAAGCTAGAGCCTCTGCTGATATTGATGGAACTTGGACCGAAGTTGCAGTTGTCGAAATTGTTCTAAATATTGAAGAGGTTGGAGTTTATGCACCACCTCGAGTATCAATTTATGAAGACGAGGAACATCAAATACAAATCTCAGATTCAACACGTCCAGAATTCTATGATGAAACCTTATCGCACTATGTCGATTCAGATGAAGTTGGAGATTTCTTTATTGATATTTTCAACTCAGGTTTTGATACAGATACATTCTTTATTAGAGTTAATTCAATGCCCACATCTTGGCAATACAAATTCTTTGATAATGATACTGGTGGGGAATTAACTGAAGAGGGAATAAATTCGGTAACTCCAAATATTGGCTCGCATGATATTTTAACCCTAAGGATGGAGATTTACCCACCTGTGGAGAGAGAATCTCAAGATATTGGCTTAGTATCATTACAAATTGCCAGTTCAGGCGATTCAGAACTTAAAACAGATAGTAGTTTCACAGTTCACAGGACATTTGGAATTCTTGCAGAAGCAATCTCTGATAGTGACGGTGGAGTACTTGGTAGCGTAGGCCCTATTGAACCTGGGAAAACGGCTGAATATACTGTTAGGGTGACCGATAGCAGTGATATTGCAGGTGAAACCACTTGGAGGTTAGTTAATCCTAAAGATCTATCAAGAAATATTGATGCAGATATGGGTTATACAAATTGGGATTATACTATTACCGATTCTACTGGCAATGAAATAATTGTGGTTAATTTAGCACCAGATACTTATGAAGATGTGACATTACTGATAGAATTGCCTGAAAATGTTGAAGCAGGTAATCAGACTATTTATCTGCGAATCTCAGAAGAGGGAGTTGATTCTGATGAGGCTCGATATTTTGATTTACCAGTAGTTGTTAGAGTTGAGGAAGATGTTCAACCCGGGAGATTACCTATTACTCAAAAAAGCGAGTATACGCGATTTTCTTCCGAGGAATCTAGAAGTATAGAATTTAGGATTTCAAATGATAATAATATACCACTAGATGTAGTTATAGAACTAGAAGAGCCAAATGGATGGGAAGGTGAAATTTCTGCATCATCTAACCAAATTGGTGGCGGGTTCCTATTATTCACACTTCCTGCTTATGCAAGTAAAGACTTCTTTGTGGAGTTGACTGCACCATCAAATCTAAAGGATGGTTCCGATATTGAATTTGTATTGCGTGTGACTCCGATGGATGATGAAGTGCCATATAATTCATCATTCTCCCAAGTGTCTAAATTTAACTTCAAAACAGAATGTAGTGGAGTTTCATGTTTGCTTAACGAAGTTTATGATCCAGAGCCTCAAACTCTAGCACTTGCCGCTGGTTTAGTTATACTATTTGTTCTTGCAGTTTATCGAAGAGGTAAATATGATTCATCAGTGAAGTCAGCAATAGCATTGCCAGAAGATTTGCAATCTAAGCTGGACCAGTTAGACGATGATAGTTATGATATTCCTGAACCAGTTGTTGAGTCTGAAGATGACGATCTTGAATTATTAGATGCATTAGATGAGATTTAGGCATAAAATTTAGTGTCGTTACGATACATTGTATGAACATCGTACCATTTGCCTTATCAACCATAAAATAAGCCCACACATGTTGGTATCATGCGAAAGCGTTGTTTAACTATCGGGCCAGCTGCAGAATTGCAGATTGTAAAGCACAAAGGTGCGATAAAATCAATATCATTGATAGCCTTGATGTTATTGTCTTCTTTTGCATCTATACAATTTTTTGCCGTAGACGCAAGCGCATCTTCTACCGACCAAGATGGCGATGGTTTGACCTATGGACTGGAATATTTGATTAATTCTTTCCCCAATGACCCTGATAGTGATAATGACGGGCTTCCTGATGGCTGGGAATGGAAATATGGTCTAAATCCGTTATCGAGTGCAAATGATGATGGTGCAGTGGGAGATCCTGACGGCGACGGGATGTCAAACCTACAAGAGTATACTTACTTGATGCCTTCTGGATGGGATAATCCCTCGACACCTAATTTTTTGGATAATGGTATATGGTGGAATGGGACTGTTCCAGTCAATGATTGGAATGAAGAAGATTCAATGCAATATCTCAGACCTTTATGTGGTGATAATGGCGCAGATGGGGAAGGAAACACAATCTTGTGTGACGAAGATCCTGTTGGAAACATATGCGCAAATGGTTTTGATGATGATAAAGATGGCCTTGTAGATAGTGCCGATCCAGATGGTGATGGCGACGCAGATTGTTTTTCAAATGATGATGATGGTGATGGTTTAATCGATGAAGATGTATCAGGATGGGACACAGACGGAGATGGAATGCCTGATGGATGGGAAGCTGCTAATGGCTTAAATGCAACATCGGCTTCAAATGCCGATGGTCCAAACGGGGATCCCGATGGAGATGGTTTGAATAATCTGCTTGAGTATGTAAATCCAACTTGGGATTCAATGTGTGGTTCAGTTCCATGCTTTAGAAATGGTCCCAATGGTGATGTTACCGAAACAGTATCTCCTTGTGATCCCGTGATGCAAATTGGCCCAGGAGGCTGTGCTACCTATACTGCTGAAGTGGACGGTATAACTTCTACCAGTCCTCAACGTGCAGATAGTGATAATGATGGATTAAATGATTCCTATGAAGCATTAGTTCTTTTAACAGACCCTACTTCTTCAGATACAGATAGTGATGGAATTCCTGACGGAGTAGAGGTAAACGGCCTGTATGGTAATCCTCCACAAGCTAGCGACCCTAGAGATAATAACACAGATGACGATGAAATTGATGATGGCGAGGAAGACAACAATAGTAATGGAGTAATTGACCCGGGAGAAACAGATCCTACTCGAAAAGAAGATTCAGGTGATGAGGATCAAGATGGATTACAAAATTGGGAAGAAAACTTATCCTGTACTTTATGGAATGTTGCAGATTCTGACTTTGGTGGGGTTAATGACGGTGATGAACTAAATGTTACTCATGGTACAGATCCCTGCGATTCATTTGTAAATTTCGAGACCAATATTGTAAATTGGAATTCTGGTTCATCTCTGCTGTCTCTTCAAGATCCATCCGGATTCAACCCTGACGGTGGTGATGCTTGGTATAACCAGTCTGGCGTTTTGACGTTATTTACCTATTCTTCAGTCAATAGTAATGAATTGGTGGGTGTAAGCACTGGTCCAACACCAGGTGTTACTCAAGTAGTAAATCAAAATGGCTCATTTTGCCATACTGAAGCAGTTGCTTTAGGAACAATATCTACTTCGCAAAACTACTGTGATGATGATTATGAAGATTCTGACGGAGATGGTTTAGCAGACTGGGAAGAAATACTTGGTGTCTATGGATGGTTTTCTAATCCAAGTCTTGTCGATACAGACTCAGATGGAGTCAGTGATTTCGATGAGGTTTTTGACTTTACAGATCCAAACGAGCCTTGTATCAATCTGTTAGATGATGATTTTGACGGATTAAACAACTATTTTGAAACAAGTGTTGGATGCGATCTTATATGGATTGGAATTGCCAATGGCTCGCAAGACTTGTGGTTAACAGATACCCAGCTATTTGACACAGATAGCGGTGGAGTCGATGATAGAACTGAGTATTTTGATGGTACTAATCCTGAATCGGATCCTCTTGATGATATTTTGCCAGAAGACTTTGACGGTGATGGAATCCCCGACGGTATTGAAAATTTAACAGGTACTGATTGGACAAATCCAGATACTGATGGAGGGGGAATGATTGATGGAGATGAATGTCCACCCGAGTTATGGTCTACTGGTTGTTTAAATTCACAATTTAATCCATTTGACCCTACCGACGACATTGTTCAAGATGGCGTGGTATTTTGGGCAAATAATTCCTCTGGAGCCGTCGATTTAAGCAATATTCAAAGATGGAGATTAAACACTAATGACTTTTACACAGGAACAACTTATGCGCATTTAGCCGATATCCATCCTTTTGGTCAGATTTTACAATCACAGAGTAATTTCACTGGTTTGCCAGATTCATCATTTTCCAACGGATCAGTTATTTGGGATTTAACATATTTCTCGCCAATTACTAGGGGTAATGTTCCTATACCTAGTAATTATAACAACATAACATTTTGGTCAGATCCAGCAAGTACTCTTCAACAATCAAATGAAACAAGAAATATAAGAATGGGAATTGGAGAAATTGATAGTTTGAACGTTATCCAAGACGAATATTTCTTTGATTGGGCTACAATTTCATCAAATGTAATTATTGATTCTAACGAAAATTATACGTTAATCGTACCAGAAGAATTCATTATAGATCCATTTGAATTAGAGTTAAACAATGTTACATCAATTGTCCAAACTCTTATTCAATCTTCACAATCAAATGACCCTTATACTGTGGCACAAACGATAAGTGATTTTTTGCGAGAAGGTAACGTTTCTACAGAATTTAAGAGATTTAATACTCCAATTCAATTTGGTAGTGGTGAAGACGTAACAGAATTTGTTTTAGAGAACAATTATGGAAGATGCAGTGATTTCAACGCAGCCTTTGTGACAATGGCTAGAATTGCCGGTATTCCAGCAAGATATGTCAATGGATATGCCGGTGGGGATTGGAATGGAAATGGCTATACTGTGACGACTGAACACTATTCTACTTGGGGTGAGGTTAAACTTAATCTTGATTTAGGCAATAATGTCCTTGATTTAGGTTGGATTCCATTTGATTCATGTCCCGAACCAGAAGAAATCGAGATAGTCAATCAAACTTTTACTCCACTTATTTTTGACAGGGAATTATCTGATGATATCAATTTGACTGGACAGTTAAGGTTTTTAGAAAATCAAACAACAATTCCAAATTACGAACTTGGAATATATCTTTCGCCGTTTAATGACGGTGAATTTGATCAAGTCACAACAAATTCTTATTTTATTGATTCTGTAATTACCGATTTGTCAGGGAACTTCTCTATTAATAGTTCTTTATTAGAGCCTCCACTACCAGGATTATACAGTTTATCTGTAATTCATAATGCTTCAGGATTTATTGCTACAGGAAGTATCGCGTTCGAAAACTACATGAATATCACAGATGATTCAGTAATTACTCATACAAATCCTAGTGCTGTAAATGTGCCTATTGTGGGAGCAGGTTCATCTACAAATATACAAGGTTCAGTTGCTTTAGAAAATATACCACAAGATTACAATGTTGATCAAGAGGATCAGCTAATTTGGATATCATATGATTCAAGTGTTAACGGTTCAAATAATATTAGTGGTTTAATTTCTCCATCAGGTTTGTGGTCTGTTGAAATTGAATTAGATGTAACTGAAAATATAGGAATTATTCCAGCAAAAATCTGGTATGGAGGATGGGTTGAGAATGTTACTAATACTGGGCTAGTTTCGGTAACTAATCATATTAGACCATCATCATTGAATATTTCTTTTGATATTAGGGAAGCACCTAATCTTACAGCATCGGTTGAAGGGCCTTTGTTTAACAATAGTTTCCTCATCGTTGGCCAAGATTATTGGATAAATGGTACTGCAGTTACAGCAGGTTCAAATCCTGTCGATATGGAAGGCGATTTGGTACTTTCAATACGTAAGTTGGGCTCTTTTTCTTCTTGGACTGAGTTATTAAACACTACAGTTAACGGTTCATTCTCTATCCCTCAGAATTTACAATCTAGCGTTGCCCAAGTTGAGGCTGGTGAAGTTGAATTACAACTTAGATTCTTCCCGTTCTCTATTGATACAACTGATGACGCTAATCTTTCTGTAAACGATCCCTATATTCTACGAAGTAATCTTTCATTCCAATTTGACACAGTTCCAACTTTGCGTGGCAGTTTGTGTACTTTTTCGGTCTCAGTTTTTGATCACAGAGGCGTTCAGTTGAATTTTGTTGAAGGCGACTTTGCAATTTACTTTAATGGTTCATGGGTCACAACAGAGATTAATTCCTCAAGTAGCATTATTTCATCATTTGGACTTGATTCAAATTTGGTAGCAGGAGATTATGATCTTTCAATTCAATTCAATGGTTCAGACATTTATTCATTCTCTCAAGGAGATACTCTTCAAAGAGTAAAAGGCGGTATTGGATGGAATTTTGTACTTGGTAATGATTGGACACACATCGGAAATACCACTTATATTAATGGGACAATATATGATGAGATTTATTTGACTCCAATTTTAGGTGATAACCAAACTAGTTATACAATTACCATGATAACCTCAACAGGTAATATTGTTGATATAGCGCAAGGAAATGTAGATAACCAAACATCTAGTTTTAATCAAACCATAACAATGCCAACAACATTTAATTCATCAGCATATGTGTTTGAAATTTCATTTGGTTTTATTAATGATGTTGATGGTAATCCATTTTATGCCTCAGCAGATGCAATAATTGATCCAGTGACTGGTAATGTTACCAGTCAGCCTCAACCGGATTTATTGGTCGGAATAGAATCTGAATATGTAGTGACTGCTACTGATACGATGAGAACAATACTTACAGCACTTACTAATTCTCAATTTAATATAACTGGTAGAGTAACAGATATAGCCGATTCATCTAATCTGCCAAATGTTGAAATTGAGGTTTTCTTTGACTCAAATAACTCAAATCTTTCAATGGGAACTGTTCAAACAAATAACAGAGGAGTCTTCATCCTAAACTGGAACGCTATAGGTATTGCTCCAGGTGAGTATGAAGTGATGATTATTGCCGCAGATAATAACACTTATCCATTAATTGAAGGGAATTCTAGGTATACTGGTAATTGGACAACTGTAATTATTAAGGTTCAAGCAAATACTGATATTAGAATTGATTCGGCACCATCTTCGATAACCGCTGGATTGGATTTCAATATCTTGGGGCAAGTAATAGATGCAGAGGATAACAATAGACTATTGATTTCGCCGGTGGCACTAAAAGCTAATTGGTTAGGTAATGAAAATGAATCACTATTAGAGTCATACTTGACAACTAAGAATGGTACATTTAATCTTACTTTGCCTACCGATACTGCAAATAATGGTACCATTAGAGGTGCCAAAACATTGGTTATTTCAGTAATTGAAGGTTCTTCTGAATTATATCTGCCATCTTCAATTCAGACATCGATTTTTGTTTTCGGTGTAACTCAGTTTGATTCTATTCAACCACTGAATGCAATTGTGGTGAATCGAGGTGATGACGTTAATATTAGTGCTCAACTAGTTGAATCTTCGAATAGATTTTTGCCATTATCAGGTTATGATGTTAGTTATGATTTTGGAGGAAATAATATTGGTTTAGTCACAACCGATAGTGGTGGTTTTGCAAATATTACTCACAATATTCCGCTCAATCAATCATTAGGTTTGACTACAGTAGACATCACTTTCTTAGGGAGTTCAGATTTGCTTTCAACAACCTCAACTTTCTCCTCAATTAATGTCCGCTCTCTAACATTTATTGTGATAGATAATATTGTCGCTAATCCTGTTGCAGGAGAAGAATTCAATGTTTCTGGTAAAGTTACTTCTGATAATGGAAGTGGTCTTGAACAAGTTGACGGCACAGTTTTACCCGCCAGTATTTTGTTTGAAATTAATTCCGAATCCATAGGTTTCACAGTAAGTGGCGCTTCTGTGGGGGTTGGAGGTTACTGGAATGCTACTATTTTGTTGTCGCCTAACTTTGCCCGTGGCAATAACACAATTAATGCAGCATATATTCCAGCGGTTAATTTCTATCTAGGTTCAAACACATCTACTCAATTTGATAGCAAAGGGTTTACTGAAATTAGATTTGTTGAACCTGCTAGTGATGATTTTGGTCAACCTACACTTGAAGATCGTGTTGAACGTGGAAATAATTTATCAATTGAGTTGATATTACTGGATAACACAGGAACTTCGGTTGAAGGGCAACTAGTTACAATTAGTTTGATTGGAACTCAGATAAATGCAATACTAACTACGGATGAAAATGGTCTTGCATCTGGTAATTTAACTATACCAAATGACATGGATGTAGGCCTGACTGAGGTAAATGCAATTTATCCGGGATTGCCTGGTTCAATTGGTTTATTGGGCTCACAATCCAATTCTACTTTTATGACATTAGCAAGAACAAACGTAACGATAACTCAATATTCTGAAAGTCTAATTGCTGGCGATTACATTGTCGTAAATGGAACTCTTCTTGATGATTTAGGAGTTGTACTTAAATCAGAAGGAGTTCCATCTAGTTCTGTAATTCATCTTATGATCGATGGTGTTTCAGTAGCCAGTGTTGAAACAAATGCAACTACTGGTAATTTCAGCGTAGGGTACACTCTTCCAGATAGTATTTCAGCTGGAATTCATAGTATTACTATCGAGTTCTTTGGTGGAAGAAATTGGGTTGAACCAATTGGCATAGGAGAGCCATCAAATCCTGAATTCTATATGCCTAGTTCAGCTACCGTACCGTTCAATGTTAGTGTACCAACCCAAATCGACTTATTAACAGCAAATGGTGATGTAAATCGTGAAGATATTATGACAATTGAGGGATTATTATTAGATGTTG
>MDSV01199016.1_pt1 | contig 10746 bp, 12 predicted proteins | sample 810851 | NCBI WGS metagenome assembly MDSV01 (sample SAMN05326640, study PRJNA326480) | marine metagenome | isolation source: seawater | place: Atlantic Ocean: North East | collected 2012 | reverse complement strand
TTTTTTGGACCTCCTGCTTCTACTCCAATTAATTCTATTTGAGATTTGTTAAAATCTATGAATTCACTCCAAAAACCGTATGCTGAACTACCTCCACCCACACAATTAATTAATTTAATTTTATTCGGTATTTCTTTGAATTCATTTTTAATTTGAATTTTTAATTCTCTAGAAATTTGCGCAGTGCTCCATCCACATATTTTTACGAAAATATTTGGGCCAACAGTACTCCCAACACACATATGAGTAGTATCACAATTTGATACCCAATATCTCATGCATTCACTTACTGCATCAACTAAAGTTTGACTACCTGAATAAACAGGAACTATTTCAGCACCATTTTTTTTCATCGCATCACAGTTTGGTTTTTGTCTCTTAATATCTTTTGCACCCATGAAAATTTTGCATTTAAGACCAAATTTCTTAGCAGCCATACTCAACATTTTGCCAGCATAACCCGCACCTGTATCACCAACTATATATTTTTTCCCCATTGCTTTACAAATCAAAGCATGAACAGTTGCATTATATATTTTATGAGCACCACCATTTGCCTCAGATACAACTTTTGCCCATATTTGAGCACCACCTAAATGATTAGATAAATTTTCTAACTTTACGAATGATGTAGGTGATCCAATATAGTTCTTGAAATAATAATCTCTTTTTTTTAAAAATTTTTTGTTTTTCCTTAATTTTGAAAATTCTTTTGTCAAATCCTCAACAGGTTTTTTTAAAGTTTCAGGAATAAAACTCCCTCCAAATTTACCACCCCAAAAACCATAAACATCATGCTGATCAATTAATGGTATTTTTTTCTTAAGTTTCATTTTTTTTGTCGTTTAAATTATTTAAAAAAATTTCTATTTTGGATATATCTTTTAGTCCAGAAGTTTCTAAGCCTCCAGACAAATCTATAAAATCAGCAATTTTCTTATAATTATCTAAATTATCATCAAATTTTATATTACCAGCCAACATTAGTTCCTTGTTTAGTTTGATATTTTTAATAAGGTTATGGTCAAAACTTTGACTTTTTTCATAACCTTTACTGTCAAATAAATAAATGTCTGTTACTTTAGAAAAAGATTTAAACTTAATAACATCAGATTTATCTTTTATTGTCAAAGCTGTAATAATCTTTTTTTTATATTTTTGTTTAATAATTTTTATTTCATCTGGAGTACAGTCATAAATTTGGTAATAATCAAAAGGTAAAACTTTTATATCCTCCAAAATTTCTTTGTTAGGTTTCACTAAAACAGCAACAAACTCACTTTTGTTTTTTTTAACATTTAATAATTTTTTTAATGTCTTAAGATCAACATATCTTGAACTTTTTGAATAGTTACAAATAAAACCAATAAATTTTGGTGAGTGAGGGTGATTTATTATAAAATTTAGAGTATCAGCATCTTTAATACCACAAATTTTGCAACCTTTGATCATATGTTTAAATGATCAATTAATTTTTTAATATTTTTTCTAATATTCCCTTTAGTGATAGGTCTTCCAATTACCAACCAATCACTTCCATTTCTAAATGCAGCCTTTGGTGTTAGAACTCTTTTTTGATCTCCTTTATTCTTATCAGAATTAAATCTGATTCCAGGAGTAATAATTTCCTTTTTAAAAACTTTTCTCACAATTTGTACTTCTTGTGCACTACAAACAATAGCATCTAACTTTGCTTTTTGAGCAAGTTTTGCTTGATGAACTACTAATTTTTTTACATCCTTACTGTAACCTATTTCTTTTAAAGCCTTGTTATCAAGTGAAGTTAGAATTGAAACACCAATTATTTTAGTTTTTCTAGAAACCTTCTTAACTGCTTTTAACGCCTCTAAACCTGAGCTAATGTGTATAGTGCAATAATTAAAATTAAGATCTTTAATTGCTTTTACTGCTGATACACAAGTGTTAGGAATATCTAAAAACTTAAAATCTCCAAATGTGATTTGATTTTTTAATTTAGATACAAACTTTCTTCCATTTTTAGAATTTAAAAATTCTAGTCCAAATTTGTAACCAATTTTCAATTTTGAGGTTTGGGTATTTTTTATTATTTTTTTAACTTTTGAAACACTTGGTGTATCTACCGCTACAAATATCTTACTCTTCATTGTTTATCTTTTTAAACATATCTTTGCTCATTTTCCAAGATATCACTTTTTTTTCTGGTACTGCAACTTTCTGACCAGTTCTAGGGTTTCTTCTGATGGATGCTCTTTGAGTTTTTACAGAGATCCGCCCAAATCCTCTTAATTCAACCGAGTCTCCTCGCCTGAGAGCTCTTTTAATTTCGTTTAAAATAATATCAGTAAATTTTTCTAGATCTTTTTTTAAAAAATTTGGCCAGTTTTTCGAGAGTTGTTTTAAAAGCTTTGATTTTACAACAGCCAATTTAAATTTCTTAATTATTATTTTTCTTCTTCTTTTTTCTTTAGATCTTCAGATAAAGACGAGAAGGGAAGATTTTTACCAGATCCTTCTGACCCGTATTTTTCTAATGCTTCTCTTTTCTCCATCTCCTCTAATAATTTTATACTTAATGTTGCTTTACGTTTGTTTAAATCTAGTTCAGCAATTGCACAATCAAGCTTCTCTCCTCCTGTCCATCTAGAAGGTCTGGCATCAGCAGCATTGATTGCGATAGCAGATTTTTTAATTTGAAAGTCCATATCACATCCTTCAGGCCTCACAGTCAATCCCTTATTATCTGTAGAAATAACTTTAACAGTAATGGTTTGATCTTTAGATTTATCTTTAAACCAATCAAAAGGATCGGTTTGTGTTTGTTTTAAGCCCACTCTAATTTTTTGGTCTGATGTTTTAATTTCTAAAACTTTGACTTTAATTTTGTCACCTTTTTTATATTTTGCAAGTTCTTCCTCGCCGTTATTAAGGTATGTTAAATCGTTGCAATGTAAAAAGCCATCTATATCAAGATCTTCAATTTTTACAAATAATGAATATTCATTTTTATTTATTATCTCACCTTCAACAATTGTATCAACCGGATATTTTTTTTCAAACTGTTCGAATGGATTTTCTTGTGTTAATTTATGTGAAATAGCAACACGTCTTTTATCTTTGTCTATATCAGTGATAATGCAGTCAATTTCATCTCCAACTTTAAACATTTTTTTTGCTGATAGATTTTTTTTAGTCCAACTTAACTCACTTGAATGAAGCAAGGTTGTTAAACCTGGCTCTAATTCACAAAATGCCCCAAAATCCATGAGTTTAACCACTTTAACTTTGTAAATTTTATTCAATTCATAATTTTCAATATGCTCAAAAGGGTCTGGTGACAATTGTTTGACTGAACATCCAACTTGTAATTTTTCTTTATCAACACTTATTACTTTTAGATCATGTTTCTCACCAATATTAAAAACTTCATCTGGATGATTAACCCTTGAATAAGAGATTTCTTGTAAATGAACTAATACATCAAGTTCTCCATTTACATTAAAGAAACATCCAAATGTACTATATCCTTTGACTTCAGCATTTTTAATAATATCTCCAACCTTATATTTTTCTATAATTTTAGCTTTATCCTCCTTTTTAAATGAGGAAATAATCTCTCGTCTAGAAACACATGCATTACCTCTTACTTTGTCTAATTTGATAAGAGCAAATTTTTGAGGTTCATTCATTAAATGACTTATATCTTTAAGAGGTTTGTCACTAATTTGAGATCCAGGTAAAAACATTAATGAACCAGTTTCAATATGTTCAACAATACAGCCACCTTTACATTTGGATGTAATTTTTCCCATTATTGGTTCATTTTTTTCGTAGGCTTCAACTAGTTTATCCCAACCTTTTATTTTTTGAGCTTTACTAGCAGAAACCAAAACTTCACCATGTTTATCTTCAATTTTTTCTAATAATACAGGAATTGTTTCTCCAATTTTTAACTTATCATTAAGACCCATACTTCTTAATTCATTAATATCTAGTACAGGCTCTGATTTTAAACCTTCGACAAATAAAAAAACAAATCTTTCAGTGATTTTGTTAATTTTACCTTCTATTATCTTGCCTTCTTCTATTTTTATCTTTGATAATTGGCTATTGAGTAGTTTTTCAAATTCTTGAGATGCTGCGTTTGTTAAATCTTTATAAATTTCCATTAAATATTAATTTTCCTGTCTATTATTTTTTTTATTTTTAAAAAACATGCTCTTTTATTAAGGTTTGTTGTATTAATCAATAGTGAATCTTTTGTTTTCTTAAGAGGTGAGATTTTCCTATTAAAGTCATTTTTATCACGTTTTTTAATGCTTTTTAGCACTTCCTTATAGGAAATTTTTTTTTTCAAACTTTTTAATTCTTTATATCTCCTTAAAGCTCTAGTTTTTACATTTGCTGTAATAAAAAATTTAAATTCAGCATCAGGTACAATTTTATACGTAATGTCTCTCCCGTCCAAACATGATCCATTATATTTTTTTGGAGGATTATAAGCAAAATTAAGTTGAAAAGAATGAACCATTTTTCTTATATTTTTTATTTTTGAGATAATAGATGCCTCAGTACCCACTTCATCAGATAAAAGTCTTTTATTAGATAAATCTTTTATTTTTAACTTTTTTATTTTTAATTTTATAAATTTCTGATTAAAATTTTTAGGGTTTTTTAATTTTAAATGAGCTATAAATCTATAAATCTTTCCAGTATCTAAATAAAATAAACGATAGTGTTCAGATATTTTTTTTGCAACAGTGCCAGCACCTGCTGCAGCTGGTGAATCAATAGCAATCTTTATAATTCCTTTTCTTTTATTCATTATTTTTTAATTTATTAATTATCTTTAAAAAATTTGGAAAAGAGGTTTTAATTGAATTTTTATCATGAATTTGCCATGTTCCACCAAAAGACAAACCAGCTATTACACTTGTCATAAAAACTCTATGATCCTTTAGAAAATTTTTAATGATTATTTTTTTATTAATTGATAAATTTGGATTACCAAAAATTTTAATTGAGTCTTTAGTTTTTATAGTTTTTATACCAATTTTGTTTAAAATCTTTGCACCCCACTCAAGCCTTGGACTTTCTTTTTGATTAAGCTCTTTTAAATCTTTAAAATAAGAGACACCATTTGCTTTAGCTGCAACCAAAAAAATTAGTAAAAATTCGTCTATAGCACCACTATTCATTTTTGATGGACAATTGATTGCTTTTAGTGATTTAGAACTTTTAATTTTTATATCCGCAATCTTTTCACCTTTATAAATTTTTTGATTTTTGAAAAAAATTTTTACTCCCATCTTTTTTAAAATATAAATTATGCCAATTCGTGAAGAGTTAATATTAACATTTTTTATTGTAAGTTCTGAATTTTCTGCAAGAGCAGCAAGAACTATAAAAAAAGCTCCTGAGCTTATATCAGATGGGATGTTATAATTTATCTTATTTATTTTTTTTACATTTTGAATTTTTATTTCGTCATAGTTATTTCTTTTTTTAATCTTAACAGGTAATTTTAAATATTTACAAAGAAGTTCAGTGTGATTTCTTGATTTCTTTGCTCTTATGACAGTTGTTCCCTTAGCTCTCATTCCACCAAAAATTACTGAGCTTTTACATTGAGCTGACCCTCTATGCTCATAATATTTTATTGGTTTTAAATTTGATGATCCTATGATTTGAAGAGGTAAATTTTTATTCTTTTTCAATATAAATTTAGCTCCGAATTTACTTAAAGGATCAGATATTCTTTTAAAATCTCTTTTAGAAAGACTTTTATCACCAACTAATTTTATTGGGTGTGGTGAATTAATAAGAAATCCAAGTAGTAACCTACCAAGTGTACCTGAATTTTTTGCATTTATTGTAAGGTTTTTCTTATATTGATATCCATCAAAACCTTTACCATAAATTATAGATTCCCTTTCATTTATTTTCGATTTAATGCCCAATTTTTTTATTGCATTAATTGCTGCCAAAACATCTTCCGACATTAATAAATTTTTTGCCTTAGATATTCCACTAGACAGAGATGAAAGTAAAACCCATCTTATGCTTATACTTTTGTCACCATCTACTGAAATAACTTTATTAAAATTTTTAATTTTTTTTTTTATAACAACCAAGTTTGACATTTAATTTTAATTAAATTTAAAATTATCACCAAAATAGGCGTTTTTAGCATTAATATTTTTTACTAAATTTGAAGGTGTATCTTGAGCTATTATTTTTCCATTACTTAAGATCATTGCAACATCTACACAAGCTAATAGATCTCTCGCTTGATGATCACATATACAAATTGTTATTTTATTTTCACTTTGCAAATTCACAATTATTTCTTGCAACATTTTTATTGTTAAAACATCTAAAGCAGCAAAACATTCGTCAAGGAGTAAAACTTTCGGTTCACTTAACAAAGATAAAGCAATCACTAATTTTTTTTTTTGTCCCCCTGATAAAAATTTAGCCTTGATATCTTTTAAATTATCTAGTTCGAATTTTGAAATTAAATAATTTATTCTTTCACTTCTATAATTTTTATTCTCAATTACTATTTCGCTTATAGCCTTTAAATTATCATGTAGCGTCATATCATTAAAAAAACCACCATATTGTGGAACGTAACCTAATTTAAATTTTTTTGTTCTTAAATAAATTGGATATTTAGTTACATCTTCACTAAATATTTTAATTTTACCACTTCCAGGATTTATTAAACCTGTTATCAGATTAAATATTGTTGATTTTCCAACTCCGTTAGGTCCTAGCATACCAAATATTTGTCCTTCATTAATTTTAAAATTAATATTATCTAGAATAAGTCTATTGCCATAGGCTAAAGAGATATTTTCAAGTTCAACTATTGAATTTATATTTTTAAATGATTTAATTCTGAATTTTTTAATTATAGCCATATTAATTTTTACTTTTAATATTTACTTTTTTTTCTCTATTATACATGAATATTTTTGTATTTTTTGTTTTTATATCTACTTCAATAACATCAGCTTTAAGTATATTATCTAGATTAGTATAAACTACTTTTTTAGATATAATCATTGAATTTCTTTCGAGAGAAAAATCAAGATATTCTCCTATAATTTGATTATCTAAGTACTTAATTATTACATTTTTAGAAAAAATTGTATCAAAATTATCTGAATTGTATTTTCCAAAATCTGAGGTGATGGTTACATTGTCAGATCCAATTAGCTTGATTAAAGCTTCAACATTTGTAAGGAATAATATGTTAGGTTCTGAATAATCTATCTCACCTTGTCTTGCTGTTATAATATATTCATTTCCGTCAGCATCTTTTGTAGTGTATTTGACATTTTCAATAATATTAGAATTATAAAAGTTTTCTATTTCATCATCCTCTATCTGTTTCAACTCAACATCATCTATTTTTTTAGAAAATTTTATATAAAAAAAAATGACTAAAAAAAAAATAAAAATTAAGATCAAAACCTTAACAAAATTTTTTTTTAACATTAAGAAATATTTGATTGTAATATAGTGTGAACATGAATAACTCCAACTGTCACTAAAGGTTTTTTTTTATTATTTACTAATAGTGATGTAATTTTTTTTCCATTCATTATTGATAATGCTTTTACTGCAAGTTCATTTTTATCAATAGATATGGGCTTTTTTGTCATTATTTTTTTTACTGGCAACGATTGAAAATTTGATTTTTTTTGACTAAATCTTCTAATTTGTCCATCTGTAATTATGCCAATAGTTTTTTTATTTTTATTCCTTACAATTAAAATACCTAATTTTTTTTCACTCAAAATTTTCAAAGCTTTAATCATTTGAATATTTTCTTCAACAAAGGGAATTTTTTTCCCTGTAACCATTATGTCTTCTACAGTTTTTAATTGAGCGCCCAAACTTCCAGCCGGATGGAACTTTTTAAAATCCAATTTTCCAAATTTTTTATACTTCATACTTGCTATAGATAGGGCATCTCCCAAAGCAAGTTGTACAGTTGTACTTGCAGTAGGCACTATTCCTTCAGCTTCAATTACTCTTGGAGTAATAAGTTTGATATCTGAGGCTTTATAAAGTATTGAGTCTTTTTTAGAAACAATTCCAATTAACAAAATTTTATTTCTTTTTGCAAACTGAATTATATTTTTGAGCTCACTAGTTTCTCCTGAGTTACTAATTAAAATTAGAATATCTTTTTTCGAAATCATTCCAAGATCACCATGAGAGGCCTCACTAGCTAAAAGACTAAATGAAGGTGTCCCAACAGAAGCTAAGGTAGCAGCAATCTTAGATGCTATAAGACCACTTTTTCCAACACCACATAAAATTACTTTGGATTGACATTTTGCAATTTTGATTACAGCATCACAAAAAGATTTGTTAATATTTTTTTTTAATTTTTGTAATGCTCTTATCTCTAGATTTATTACATCCTTGGCGGTAGAAATAAATTTTTTGTTATTACTCATTAATGAGACCAAATATCTTCTTTAAATAATGCTAAGTCTAGATCTACTCTAGTTTTTAAAAACTTTATACAATCTTTGTATAGCCCAATTCTATTTTCTCTTATCAAAATCTTGCTTAATTCCTCATGTATTTTGTGTAAGTATATGACATCATTTGCACAATATTTCAGTTGTGCCTCAGTTAGTTGTCCGCCAAAGTCAGAGTTTTGAAATTGTTTACTAATATCTATATTTATAAATTCTTTTATCAAAGCTTTTAATGAGTGGTTATCTGTATATGATCTAGCTAAACGTGATGCAATTTTAGTGTCAAGAACATTTTTGGTTTCTGTTTTAAGATAATGCTTAATGTGGGCTAAGTCAGCACGACCGTAATGAAAAATTTTTGTTATATTTTCATCATTTAACAATTTAACTAAATTTGGAGCTTTATAATTTTTGCGGTCAAACTGAACAATATGTGCGTCAGAATTTCCAGACGAAATCTGTATTAAACAAAGAGGATCTCTCCTGACATTTAAACCCATAAATTCACCATCAACAGCTATTATATTGCCTAATTTTAAATCATCTGGTAGATCATTTTCGTGAAGTTGAATAATATTACTCATTTTTAAACATATATATATGAAAGCAAAAAATTGTCTAATTTTTGGTGGTAGTGGTCAAATTGGAAGAAACTTAATAAGAAAACTAACTAAGAATAACTATAGAGTCACTGTTGTTACCAGAAATATCCATCAAAAAAGTTATATTATAAAAACACAAGCTAATGCTGGTTATATAAATATCGCTGAGTCAGACATATTTGATGAAAAAAAGATTAGACGCCTCTTTAAAGATTCGGATATCTGCATAAATTTAATTGGTATTTTGTATGAACAAAAAAAAGGAAATACATTTAAAAATATACATACGGTTTTTCCTTCTTTAATTGCAAAGCTGTGTAAAGAATATGGCTTGAAACATTTAATTCATTTATCTGCATTAGGAATAACTGAGTCTATTGACTCAGATTATGCCAGAAGTAAGTTAGAAGGTGAAAGTAAAGTTCTGAAGAATTTTCCGTTAGCAACTATATTAAGACCCTCGGTTGTTTATTCTGTTGATGATAATTTTACTACTAATTTTATGACAATAATGAACAGGCTACCAGTATTTCCACTTTATTATAATGGCAAAACAAAGTTTGCTCCAATTCATTGTTCAGATTTAACTGATGTAATCCATTATATTATATCAAATAATATTTCATCTAAAATTATAGAGTGTGTTGGTCCTGAAGTAATTACATTTAAAGAAATTTTGAAAAAATTGCTTAGCCTTATAGGAAAAAAAAGATTATTAGTTCCTTTCCCTTTACCAATAGCAGAAATATCTGCTAGGTTATTTGAAATAATGCCAAAACCTTTGCTCACTAGAGATCAATTAAGATTGTTAAAATACGATAATATTGCATCAGGCAAATATAAAACCAATGCAGAAATTGGAGTACCTAGTCTCAGGTATTTTGAGGAAGAGGTTAAAAAATATTGTTATATGTGGAGGGATGGTGGTCAGTTTTCAACAGAAAAATACAAATCGAACAAAAATTTATAAAATGATTTTAATTGAGACTAAGCTGATTGAATTTTTTTTTCAATAAATTCTGGAACTTCTTCTTTCTCTGTAGCATCTTCTTTTTTACCTTTTGGCTGATAAGCATACAACAAATGTAGTTTGCAATAAGAGAAATCTTTTAAAGATGATCTTCCACAAAAATAAAATGATTTTTCATTTGGATGTCCAATAGGCCATTTACATGAATTTTCATCAAGTTCTTCTAGCTGTTTAGGATTTTCTGGTTCAAAATTTTTATCAATTATTAAAGATTTAAATTTGCTTCTTCGGTTTTTTCTTGTTTTAAAATTTTTTTCATTTAAGGAATTTTCAAAGTTTTGATTTGAAGTAGCTGTCCTAGTTTTAATTTTAGCAGATAAATTTAATCTATGTGCTTTTCCAATAACCGCATTTCTACTTATACCACCAATGATTTCCGCAATTTGGCTAGCAGTATTTCCTTTGCCCCAAAGTTCTTTTAGTTTAGTAACTTTTTCCTCAGTCCAACTCATAATCAATATGTTGTATCTTACTTGTATAAAACAACAATATACTGATATAAAATTAAATTAAACAATCAAAAAATGAGAGTTATCAACATTAAATTTACTTAGTAAGTATGTATATATTTTCAATCCCAACTTGTATTAATAATTAAACTTTATAAAACAAATTAAATTTATGAGTTATT
>MDSV01049550.1_pt1 | contig 10746 bp, 11 predicted proteins | sample 810851 | NCBI WGS metagenome assembly MDSV01 (sample SAMN05326640, study PRJNA326480) | marine metagenome | isolation source: seawater | place: Atlantic Ocean: North East | collected 2012 | reverse complement strand
TATTTTTCTAAAATTACTTCCCAAAAATTTTTATCACTTTCCAAAATTTCTTTTTCATAACCAACAGCTCTTTTGATCAGGCCCACTCTTCCGGTAATATTCTCTATAAGTTTTATCGAGAGCTTTCCCATTGTTGAATTCGCTGATGCCGCATAGGAGATGTCCTGATAGATCTTATTTTGCGTTTTTATAGTGGCGGGGCTTCCTATTAACTCCATATTATTTTCTCAATTCCTTTAATCTTAAAATTCTTATTAGCGATGGCTTAAATTACTTAAAGGACTTAATTGCTCAATCCGTAGTCTTTAAAACTGATTTTATTTTAAGCCTGAAATGTTACAAAAATAAGACAAATGTCGGGTTTACTGAAGACACTTTGTAACTTCTTTTTTGGAGATAGTCGTATTTCTGTAATATTTTAATGATACGTGAATAGTCATTAGCAGAAATTAATTTCGAAATTGAGGCAGTTTTAATGAAAAACATTTCTTTGTTAAGGGTTGTAGATAACGAGCAGTTAAATGAAGACATAGAGCATTATACTTCAGCGGAATACTTTCAATTTTTATGCGATTGTTACTCGAAATTTCAAAACGAAAGTCCAGATGAGTACGTATTTCTTTATGGTGATAGACTTCCAGAAGAGTTGGCCTACTTTGAACTCGATAAAGGGGAGCAAGACGATATTCTCCATTAATTTTACGTCAAATTCATAATTTTCATAAAACTTTTACAAAGCTGTCACAGTTTTGTGATGATGTCGAGTCAGCTGATAGTCAGGGGAAAAGCGCGTGGTACTCTGGCCGAGTTTGGTTCAAAAAGCTGCTACGCGGGAAAGGTAGCACCCTTTCCCTCGTTGTCTCGACCCTGCCGAGAATAAAGTAAATTAATTAGGAGAAGTCATTATGAAATATAGACTAGTAGCCAATTTAAATAGATTAGTAGCCACTTTAATGACAGTTGCATTTGTGACTCCAGCTATCGCTGAAGATGCAGTCTGTTATAATTGTCCACCACAATGGGCGGATTGGGCATCTATGTTAGAGGCAATTGATAAAGAAATAGATGTACAAATGCCCCATGATAACAAAAATTCAGGGCAAACATTAAGCCAACTTTTAGCAGAAAGAAATAATCCTATAGCAGACGTTGCATACTATGGCGTAACTACCGGCATCAAAGCAGGAAATGAGGGAGTAGCAACAGCATACAAACCCACGGGTTTTGATGACATACCGGATGGATTGAAAGATCCAGATGGCAAATGGTTTGCAATACACTACGGAACTCTCGGTTTCTTTGTAAATGTTGATGCTTTGGGCGGAGCAGAAGTTCCACAATGCTTTGCTGACTTAACTAAGTCCGATTACAAAGGAATGGTTGGATATCTTGATCCATCATCCGCCTTCGTTGGATATGCCGGGGCAGTCGCAGCAAATATAGCATTTGGAGGTGACCTTAATAATTTTGATCCTGCAATTAAGTATTTTAACGACTTAGCAAAAAATTCGCCAATCGTCCCAAAGCAAACATCCTATGCACGCGTAGTATCTGGGGAAATTCCAATTCTTTTTGATTACGACTTTAACGCTTACAGAGGAAAATACGAAGAAGATGGTAACTTTGAGTTTGTTCTTCCTTGCGAAGGTTCGGTTCGCGTACCCTATGTTATGAGTCTTGTCAATAATGGTCCTAATCCTGAGCTTGGGAAAAAGGTTTTAGATTTTATCCTTTCCGATAAGGGGCAAGCAATTTGGACTAACGCATACCTGCAACCCTCGCGTCCAGTAGAATTACCTGCAGAAGTTGCAGCAAAATTTTTGCCTGCCAGTGATTACGAGCGTGCAGTGGCTGTCAACTATGCGGAAATGGAGAAGGCGCAATCAGGTTTTGGTGAGCGTTATCTCAGCGAAGTTAAATAGTTATTCCTAAAGAGAAGGGTCGAGTATGGAATATTCTCGACCCATTAACACTTTATGACAAATAGAACCTTCGTATTAACTTGCCTAACGCCTATATTAATCTTCTCATTGGCATTTCTGGCATTGCCATTAATGCGACTATTTTTAGCGTCAGTAGAGGGGGATAATGGATGGGCTGTCTATCTAGATATTATCAGAAAACCTCGCTACATAAATACATTAGTATTAACAGTCCTTGTTTCATTAGCCACTACTTTTGCTGCTTTGGCAGTTTCAAGTACGGCAGGAATGTTTCTGGTCAGAAATAAATTTCGCGGCAGAAATATTCTATTATCTATTCTTACATTACCTTTAGCTTTTCCAGGAGTTGTAATTGGTTTCTTGATAATATTACTTGGAGGCCGCCAAGGATTAGTTAACCAAATAACACCAGGGCATGTAGTTTTTGCTTATTCGGTATCAGGGCTATTTTTAGGTTATCTATATTTTTCTATACCCCGTGTACTTTTAACGGTCATGGCTGCTGCAGAGAAGCTTGACCCAGCACTGGAAGAGGCTGCTCGAACCCTCGGAGCAAACCCATTTAGAGTAGTAATAGATGTTATCCTTCCCGGCTTAATGCCCTCATTAATTGCCTCCGGGGCTATAGCATTTGCCACAGCAATGGGAGCTTTTGGAACAGCGTTTACCTTAGCCACAAATATCGATGTGATCCCTATGGTTATTTATACTGAGTTCACATTATCGGCAAATATCGCAATGGCATCTGCCCTATCAATTGTTTTGGGCGTTGTAACCTGGATATTACTATTAATTGCCCGAACCTTATCAGGGACAACAGTGGCGGCGGGAGGGTAATTTGCTCAAATCAAAAACAAAACTTTTACAATTAACTGTCACTCTTTCAGCGTGTGCGTTTCTTTTGATACCAACACTCATGTCAGTGCTAGCTGGAATAACAGTGAATTATTTTAAAGGTGTATCTTCTGGCCTCACCTTTAAATGGGTATTAAACGTCTGGGAGCTTTATACAGAAAGTATTTTCTTATCTCTATGGCTTGCAATAGTTTGCCTTATCGTAACTTTACTAATCGGATTACCTGCTGCTTATGGACTAGCCCGACACCCAGGCTGGCTATCGAGGTTGTTAGAGGAATTTATATCTTTACCGCTGGCAGTACCAGGACTTGCTCTGGCACTAGCTCTATTACAGCTTTATGGAACTCTAGGTGGCTTTCGAACTTCTTGGACATTTATACTAGTTGGTCATGTGCTGTATACTTTACCGTTTATGGTGAGGTCTATCTTAGCAGTTCTTGTAGCAATAGATCTTAAAACCCTGGAAGAAGGTGCTGCGTCTCTTGGAGCTTCACCTTGGCAAAGGTTTCGGGATATAGTAGTGCCAAACGCTATGCCAGGTATTCTTGCTGGTGCGTTAACTGTGGTCACACTTTCAATTGGCGAGTTCAACCTGACATGGATGCTACACACACCTTATCTGAAAACTTTACCAGTCGGTCTAGCAGATAGTTACGCATCGATGAGATTGGAAATTGCTTCAGCATATACATTAGTTTTCTTTGTATTAGTTGTCCCACTTTTAATGGCCATGCAGTGGGCGTCTGCCCGTGCTCAAAGGATAGCCCAATGACTTTAAATCTAACTACTACCGCAAAAACTTATAGCGATGGGACCAAAGCCCTACTTCCAACAAATCTTAAGGTGAATACCGGTGAAATAGTTTCCCTACTGGGTCCATCAGGATGTGGTAAAACCACCTTATTAAGGATCATAGCTGGTCTTGAGACACCTGATCCTGGCGGCAAGATATGGTTTGATAGTGATGACGTTACTGATTTACCAGTGGAACGAAGGCAAGTTGGTATGGTATTTCAGTCATACGCTTTATTCCCAAATATGTCCGTTAGAGCAAATATAGGTTATGGTCTAAAAATGAAAAAACTACCCAAGGCTGATATTGAAGCACGGGTCTCTGAAGTTCTAGAAATGTGCCAACTAAATGATTATGCTCAACGTTCAGTTACTGCATTGAGTGGAGGGCAAAGACAGAGAGTAGCATTAGCTCGTGCCATCGCACCTCGCCCAAGGTTATTATTGCTCGACGAACCATTATCTGCATTAGATGCAGCACTCCGAGAAACTTTGCGCGATGAGCTAGCAATACTTCTGAGAAAGTTCAATATAACAGCGATTTTTGTCACGCACGATCAAAATGAAGCCATGGCAATTGCAGATCGCGTTGCCGTGATGTCGCAAGGAGAAATAGTTCAAAGTGGAACGCCAGAGGAACTCTATCGAAAGCCCAATTCAACCTTCGTAGCGAGTTTTGTAGGCAGCGCAATGCATTTGGCGGGTAAAATAAATGGTTCAAAACTGCAACTTAAAGGTGGAGAGCTTTCATTACCATCAGACGGGACAGGCTGTGAAGCATTCGTAAGGGCCGAGAATATTCAAATAAATAAAAATGGCTCACTTTCTGGATATGTAGATACAGTAACTTTCCTTGGGACACACTACAGAGTGGGTATTTCCGGAGTTATTTCTGAACCGATCATCTCAATATTTTCTGGTAATAAAGTTCCAAAATTAGGTGAGCAAATAAACATTAAAATTGAACCGCAATCAATATTGCTTCTGTCATCAAAAGCTAAAAAATGACTAAAATAATTCAAATATCTGACCCTCACATAGTAGAGCAAGGCGAGCTTGCCTACGGGCATGTAGATACAACTAAAGCATTGAAGAAATGCGTTAACAAAATAGAAAGAATTTTACCCGAAATTGGTCCAATCGACTTGATAATATTTACAGGGGATCTCACTGATTTCGGTAAAAAGGAGGAATATTTACTATTCCGTAAAATAGTTGAGGAACTAGATATTCCATATCGGGCAATTCCTGGAAACCACGATGACAAATTAGTAATGCAAAAGATTTTTTCAGATACAGATTGGATGTCGAAAAAGGGTCCAATAAATTGGGAAATAGATTTTAACGATTTGAAGATAATAGCACTCGACACAAGTATTATTGGTATGGCGCATGGGCATTTGGAAAATATTTCTCTTGATTTTTTAAAATCTTCTCTTTCCTCCGCAAAAGAAAAACCGGTGTTGGTCGCTACCCATCATCCGCCGATACTTACCGGCATAGAGAAAATGGACATTCAAAATCTTCGTGAAAGCGCTGAATTTAGTAAAATTTTATCAGCATATAACGGTAAATTAAAATTAATTTGTGGTCATATACACCGGAACATAGTGGGTGAATTTGGTGATATAGTGTGTCAAATAGCCCCTGGGGTTTCACATGCCGTTACCATGGATTTAAGGAAAAGTGTGTCTAACTGCTTATCAAAAGAGCCTGGAAGCTTCTTGTTGCACGAAGTACAGGGCGGAATTTTGAGCCATCAAATCCTGGTTGATCATTATGATGGACCATTTCTGTTCTATCCTGAAGGGGAATAATTAAATCGTTGGGTTTAAGGGTAAAAATTAAATAAGTACAGGCAGTAATTGAGAACCTTAACCCTTGTCCTTTCTCATGTACCGACCCATACCAAGGGGTATCCTAACTTTTAAGAACGTCACTCAACCAAGTAACCCAACCCTCGCTTTAACAACAAAAAACCGATATAATAAAACCCTATAAAAGGGGAATTTATGAAGTTTACAAAAGGTAACCTGGTTGGGTTTACGACAAGGTTCGGGGAGCAATGGGAAGGCTTGCGTTGTGGTGCTAAAACTCGATCTGGTTCCAAGTGCCAACGCCCGGCATACAAGGTCAATGGAAAGTGCCATTTGCATGGCGGGGCTTCTACTGGACCAAGGACCAAGGATGGTCTTGCGCGCCTCACTGAAGCGAGAACTATCCATGGAAAGTTCACCAAAGAGAAGCGAGCGGCGGCTAGGCGTTTTGCCGAGCAAGGGCGTCAGATGCGCGGGGAACTGAAGGAACTAGAGGCTTGGTTCGTGGACCACGGTCATCTGGATAAGAACTGGCGGGACCAATTTAAATAATGGGCAGGTTATAGCTGCTGGAGTGTAGGGTGTGTAGGGTTGAAACAAACCTGAAAACTATTCTCTCTTGTCTCTTGGGGGTTAAGTTAGCTTTCAACAGTATAAGAAAAAGAGATAGTTATCGTCTGAACCCTACACACCCTACACTCACTTCACTAGCTGGACATCGCGCCAGAACATCCCTTTATTTGTACGTTTCTTTTCATATCCAAGAAGTATCAAGCGTTCACTAAATGTTGTATGGGTCAATGCCAGCTTATGCCCGTTTTCGTCACACCATTCGTTGAAGTCTTCATAGGCTAGTTTGGATTGTAGTTCTGCCACCATAAACCTCTCCAGCCGTTCCTCTGCCCAGCACGCCACAGGGTTGGAATTTTTACGCCAGTTAGCTTTGGCCTCGCTTACACTTATTGGTTCTTCAAAGTCACTCCGTATGACTGCCGCGTACGCCTCGAGAGCAGCATTCAGAATACCTGGCATCTCCTCTCTCAGTTCATGGCGCAGATTTAGGTTGCGGTCTTGTCCCTCAAACTTTCGATTGAACCCTACGATATCTACCCGCCGGTAAAGTGCATCAGAATAATCGTGCGGGTAGGGTAGGTGGTTAGTCGCCCAGAATAGAGTGGCAAATGGCTCCATAACAAATGGATGACCAAATTTATGATCGACGGTCATGGCCTCGCCAGACACCAGAGCTTTGATTTCTGCCGCTGGCAGCTTGCCGCCCTGATCACTCTCAGTGATAATATTGGCCAGCTTGTTGTTGAGTGAAGCGCGATGGAATGTACTTTTCAACATATGCGGTTGCACGGCTGCTACGTTTTCTAGGCCGATCAGCTCCTTAAGTGTGTTGAGTAAGATACTTTTGCCGTTTCCTCCTGTGCCGACATAAATAGCAAACCGTTCGAGATTGGTGTGAGTTTGCAGTGCATATCCCATATGTTGCAGTACAAGGTTAGATTTTTCAAGGGCATCAGCGTCCCCATCGAATATATCATCTAGAAACTGCATGAAGCCTGGAGTTTTGGCATCGGGGTCGTACATGTGTGGAAGCACCGTTGTCCGCATGCGATCACGCTCTGGTGGTGTCAGCTTCCATTTGCCATCGATGTACAATAGATCACCATTCAACACGCTTACGATGTGGTCTTTAGATATATTAAACTTTGTTTTAAGATTGAATGTCCGATCCTTGATCAGATTACTGACATTGACCAATAGGGAACGCCTTATAGGTATGCTAAGTGCTCTCAATTTAGATCGGACCAACTCCCGCACCAGCTCATCGCCGAGACAAAGCCACTTTTGGCCGTTCCAATGCATCGTGCCAGAATGATTTGTTATTAAATTTTTTTCACCGAGAGCCTGCAAAACGATGTCCGCAAGCTCGTCCTCAGATGGTTTTTTGTTGGATAATGATCTCGGCGGTATCGCTTTGTCGTGAGGCGGAGTCTCTTCTTTTCGTGGTGCCTTTGCAGCACTTTCGGTCAGGTTCCGAAATTTTTCAAAATCATTGCTATTAAGGTCCATCCAGTCGGAAAAGTCGCCCTTTTCATCAAGATCACCGCAGTAATCCCAAAAGATGAAACAATCGATGTCACATGAGCGCAGTGATGCTTGGACTTTTTTTGCATGGTTACTACCCGCTTCATCGTTATCTGGCACAATGCAAACAGTTCTCCCAACCAAATATTGGTTAAGATCACTGGCCCAGTTCCCGGCACCTCCAACGTTACAAGTTGCTATAAAGCCATTGTGCCAGGCCCGTTCCACATCCTTTTCTCCCTCGAAAATATAGCATAATTCGTTTTTGTTAGTATCACGCAGTCGGTCGAGGCCGTAGGGTACATTGCGAACGCCAGTAACCTTAGATTTCCACTGTCCATTCTCCCACCGGGATTGTGACCACTGTCCGTTTCTAAATTTAGTTGCTTTCCTCAGCCGTTCGCCTTGCTCGTCTACATAAATGTGGTGTCGCAGTTCAGTGTTGATTCCGTTAACTTCGTTTGAGAAATCAGATATAAGGCCCTGGCTTTTAAGGTATTGCACCGCATCTCGTTCGTTGATCGCATAACCCATGTGGACCACAAATTTGAAAACACCGCCACCGATCTGTGCTTCAAAATCGTAGAAGCAATCAGTGGCTAAGTCTAAACGAAGCGACCCTTTTGCTCCATAGCGCAATTCGTTTTGCTTTCTACTCGAGGGTGTGAGGCCCATTGCTTGAGCCACTAATTCTATCTCACAGGGGGTTGTCATTTTCAGTACCTTTAACTTAAGGCGAGCGACACGATTGGGTAAAATTTGCATGTACTTACAACATTACATTTTAAGGCTTCCCCACGGTCTTCGCACCTCAGGTTTTACTTTGAATTCTCGTTTTCATGGTTAATATTTTGCGACTTTAGCCAACATCTCAGATCGCCAACCCGCCATGCACTTATACCTGTGTGTAATTTGATGGGGGCAGGGGCTTGTCCCGTCTTGACCATTCGACGCCATGTACTTCTGGATACTGGTACGATGCGTGGCGTTTCTGGCAATACTTTGCCGTGTGACTTGTGAACCGCCCCAATGATCAACTTTTCTCTAATAAAAGCTGAGTCTGGGAGAGTTTCAAAGAATCTTAAATCTGTATGTGACATTATGAATCCTCATGATTGCTATTGAAAATGAGGTAAATAAACACAGAACGATTCACGTTATCGGCGTTAGCGTTAATGTTTTTTATATTTTTTTTTGTAACCTTTTTTTTGATCTGCTTAACGCTTGGCTTAACCCACTAACAGGCATTTCATCGTGTGGTTCCTGGTAAATGATTTTGTTATCAATCACATTTATCTCTTCATGTTTTTTCAATATTTGAAGTAAACTGTTGCGGGATATGCTTGGGTCTGTTTTGACGATTTCATCAATTACTTTTGCGAAAGGCTTGCGACCCCTCGGGCGTTGGTTGCTTGCGATAGATGCCATTTTTCGACTAAGCTTTGTCTTTCGAGACTTTATAAGGTGGTCAACATACTTCATTGCTTTGGTCGGATTAAAGCCAAACTTTTGAAAGGTTAGCATTGCATGAGCATGATTGGGATCGTCTGAGTCGGCATTCTTCAATGTCTGGAGTGTTTCATAATCTACTGCATCGCGGCGTTGGCCTCTCTCAGTTGCATCGCGGCGGATTCGTTCGCGTTTTAAAATATATTCGAGATATGCTTGGCCAACAATTTCTTGCGTTTCATCATCGTTACGCTCGTCAAGAAATTCGTTTAACAAGCGTTTGGCGACTTGTTCGAACAGTTCCTGCCTGGCTACATCACCCATTACTTGCTTTACCTTCAATAATGTCTAGCTTATCTGCAACTTTCTGAAGTATTTGCCGATGCTGGGGGTAGTAAGTGCTCTTATTATACCCAGCCACTAGCTGCCCTCCAACGTTTGAGTGGCCCAGTATCACACTGATAATGTGTGGTGGTGCTCCTAAGTCTCCGGCCAATGTTGATACCGTCCGACGCAGTGCATGTGCTGACCAACCATTTATTCCAGTCTTACTTTTTGTTGCCTTTAGCCACCTGTCCCAATTACTCAACTTTGCACCACGTGGTCCGAGGAAGAGTAAATCTTGTCCAAGGACTGTTTCCAAAAGACCATTTAATTGCCGCCTAGCTAACTCGGTCTGACGCGCTTCTTGTAGCAGTTCAACTGCCTGCCTTGAAAGTGGGATCATCAATGCTTGTTTTGGCTTATGACGTCGAGCCTGCAGAGCCCGTGTGTCCTTGAGGTTTTCGGGCGGTATTGTCCAAGTCTTAGCTTTCAGATCAATTTGTGACCAAGTAGCAGCGGTGGTTTCCGTTATCCGTGCCCCGGTTAGCAGCATAAACTTTGCACAAAGACCGTGATGGTTTTTGAAAGTCGGAAGTAGAGCTGAAAGCTCAACTTCTGTAAGTACTTTTTGTCGAGGTGCGTTCTGCATTGGCTTTTCTAGATTGAAGTCTCCACCAACTAGATCCCGTCTTTTTGCCCAATGCAAAACAGGTGTCACATATCCTACTGCGCGTGCGGCTGATACTTTTGCGCCATGATTGTCAATAGATAGCTGCAGTTCGGATGACTTGACCTCTAATGCTGCCCGTTCAAGGTGATTTGCAAAGATGGATCGTATACGCCGTATTTGATCATTTTTTGTAGACAGTCCAGCCCCAGGACCATTGGTAAAGTACGTGTTCAAAACTGCACTGAATGTTCCAATGCCCTGGGATGCAAGGTGGGTTTGCTGCCGACTTGCTCTCTTTTCTGCTGTAGGATCCGCGCCAGCTTTTATTCTGCGTCGTAGGTCTTCTGCTTTTTGACGTGCATCAGAGAGACCAAGTCCCTGACCAACATCAAATCTGCGCATTTTTCCAAAGGAACGAATATTCAGCGACCAGCTGCGTGTCCCAGCTGGTGTAATGCGAACCCTCAGGCCCGGTACAGCTCCATCTACTAACTCCAGCACCTTTACAGGATCAGGTCTAAATTTGGTAAGTGTGACCGCATTAAGCGGAGGGACTCGTTTTGCCATGAGATTCTCTAAAAGGTTTCACTTAGGTTTCATTATTTATGAAATTGTATAACATAAGATGAACCCATAAGACACAAAAAAAGTACTTTAATAAATAAAAATAATGGTTTAGTGATCATTAAGAAAACCCATGAAACATAATGACATTTAGTGATATACTGATTTGTAATCAGTAGGTCCGCGGTTCGAGTCCGTGTGGGGGCACCATCTTTTCAATAACTTAGCAGAT
>MDSV01005708.1_pt1 | contig 10746 bp, 9 predicted proteins | sample 810851 | NCBI WGS metagenome assembly MDSV01 (sample SAMN05326640, study PRJNA326480) | marine metagenome | isolation source: seawater | place: Atlantic Ocean: North East | collected 2012 | reverse complement strand
GAACCTGTTATCGTCAACATATGTTTTTAGTTTTTTTACCTTATTAAGTAGAGTTTTAGGCTATTTCAGAGATATATTAATTGCTATATTTTTAGGAGCATCGATTTTTGCCGATGCTTTTTTTGTTGCTTTTAGACTTCCAAACACTTTTAGACGTTTGTTTGCCGAAGGAACGTTTAATGCAGCATTTATACCTAGTTATGTTTCAGAAAAAATTAGAAATCAAAAGAAGGGAAAGAAGTTTGCTGATGAGGTATTGAATATATTAATTCTAATTCTTTTTTTTATTATTTTGATTGTTGAAATATTTACGCCTTATTTGGTATATCTCATTGCACCAGGTTTTCTAGAAAACAGTGAAAAATTTAATCTTGCTGTTGAATTTACTAGAATAACATTTCCTTTTTTATTATTTGTGAGTGTCTCATCTTTTTTTTCTGGGATATTAAACTCTAATAATAAATTTGCTGCAGCGGCGGCAGCACCAATAATACTAAATATTGTTTTAATATTATGTTTATTAATTTCTTATTTTTTTAATTTAGATACTGCTAAACAGTTATCTTATGGAGTTACATTAGCTGGAATAATTCAATTATTATTTTTAATATTTTTTACAAAAAAATACTATAAGCCAACTATTGAATTTAAAATTAGATTAAACAGTAAAGTAAAAATCTTTTTTAAAAAACTTTTACCAAGCATTTTGTCATCAGGAGTTACACAGATAAACATTTTAGTTGGTACAATCATAGCTTCTTTTGAGGCAAGCGCTGTATCATATTTGTATTATGCAGATCGTATCTATCAGATTAATTTAGCTATAGCAGGAATAGCTGTAGGAACTGTTTCTTTACCGGTTTTATCAAAAGCATTTAAACAAAAAAATATTTTAAAAGTTTCCAGCATTCAAAGCAGATCGATAGAACTGTCACTACTATTATCAATACCAGCAAGCTTAGGTCTAATTTTAGCTTCGGAAGAAATTGTAAATGCATTATTTGGATATGGTTCTTTTACTTTTGAAAATGTTAATATGACCGCTTCTGCTTTAAAATATTTTGGTTATGGTATTCCTGCCTTTGCTTTAATTAAAATTTTATCAAATTTCTTTTTTGCAAGAAATAATACCAAGACGCCATTTTATATTTCTACTTTTATTGTTTTATTAAACGTCTTGATAAGTATTTCTTTTTTTAACAGCGTTGGATTTATTATAATTCCAATCGCTACTTCTATTTCCACGTGGTTTGGTGTAATGATTTACATATACTTGCTTAATGAAAATAATTTTTTATTACTAAAAGATTATTTGCCAAAAAATATTTTAAAAATAGTATTGAGTACATTTTTGATGTCTTTTATTTTGATTTTTGCTTTAGATTATTATTCAGATTATTTAGACTACAAATATAAATATAAGGCAGTTTATTTAATGATAATTGTTAGTTTTGTTGCTAGTTTTTATTTGATATCGTGTTATTTAACTGGGTTATTGAAAACAAAAAATTTTAAGACAAATTAAAATGAGTGATAAAAAATTAGTATTTTCTGGCGTTCAACCAACAGGTAACTTACATTTAGGAAATTATCTTGGAGCGTTAAAAAATTTTGTATTATTACAAAATCAAATGAATTGTATTTACTGCGTTGTAGATTTGCATGCAATTACTATTTTTCAAAAACCCAGTGAATTAAAAAATAATATTTTAGAAACCACGGCGAGTTTTTTAGCAATGGGACTAGATCCGAATAAAAGCATCATCTTTAATCAATCAGCAGTTTCTGCACACTCTGAATTAGCTTGGATTTTTAATTGTGTATCAAAAATTGGTTGGTTAAATAGAATGACTCAGTTCAAAGATAAAGCTGGATCAGATAAAGAAAAAGCTAATGTTGGGCTTTACATTTATCCAAATTTAATGGCGGCTGACATTTTACTTTATAAAGCAACCCACGTTCCTGTAGGTGCTGACCAAAAACAACACTTAGAATTATCTAGAGATATAGCACAGAAATTTAACAAAGACTTTAATTGTAATGGTTTTTTTCCTTTACCGGAGCCTCTAATTCTTAAAAACATTTCTAGAGTAATGAGTTTAAGAGATGGAACAAAAAAAATGAGTAAATCTGAAGAGTCGGATTATTCAAGAATTAATCTTAAAGATAGCCCAGATGAAATTGTAAAAAAAATTAAAAAAGCTAAATCAGATTCAAAGCCTATTCCAGAAAATTTAAAATCTTTAGAAAAAAAACCAGAAGCATTAAATCTTTTAAATATATATTCAGATGTATCAAAAATTAATTTAGATAAAGCTTTAGAAGAGATGGCTGGAAAAGAATATTCATATTTAAAAAATAAGCTCGCAGATATTTTAGTAAGTGAAGTTTGTCCAGTAGGCAAAGAAATTATTAAATTAATGAATGATAAAGCATATTTAGTTGGGATATTGAAAAAAGGCAGTGAAAAAGCTAATATTCAGGCTGAGGAAAACCTAAAGAATATACGTGAAAAAGTCGGTCTTATATAATATATAATTACCAATATGATCCAAACAGAGTCAACACCAAATCCAGAGTCTTTAAAATTTTTGTCTGAGAATATAATCTCAGCAATTGGAACAGAAGAATTTCAAAAAAATGAAATTAATAAAATAGAAAACCCTTTCATTAAAGAGCTGTTGAGTTTCAAAGGGGTAGAGTTAGTTTTGCTTTCTAAAAATTTTATATCAGTAAAAAAAACAAAGGATATATCTTGGAGTGAATTAAAACCAATGGTTATTTCACATTTAAATCATTATTTTGAAAATAACAAAGATCCTATTTTGAAAGAAAAAATTAAAGAAGCAAATATCAATGAAAAGAAAGAGAGTGATGAAACTGTCAAAAAGATCATTGATGTTTTAGACACAAAAATAAGACCTGCGGTAGCTAGAGATGGTGGAGATATAAAGTTTAAATCATTTGAAAAAGGTATTGTTAAAGTTGAGCTGCAAGGAAGCTGCTCAGGTTGTCCGAGTTCTTTAATGACTCTAAAACAGGGTGTCCAAAATCTTTTAAAACATTATGTTAAAGAAGTAAATTCAGTAGAAGCAAATTAATATGAAAAAAAAATTAAATTATAGAGACCAATTAATAGAACTTGCTAGAATTTATGGTGTGAGAGAAGTTCAAGATTATATCAGAAATAAAAAGAATTTAACTTCAGGTCAATTAGAATTAATTTTGAGGAAAAATAAAGTTATTATTCCAAAAGATTATAAAACAAATTTCTTTAAAGAGAATATTTCTAAACCATTTTTTAAAGCTTCAAGAAAGATAGGCGATTTAAAAGAGGATTCTTCAAAAGCAGTCAATAAGGTTTCAAGAAAAATAAGTTATTTTAAAGAAGATAGCTCGAGATCGGTAGCTAGTTTTTTTTATAATGCATGGAAATCATCAGGTAATATTGGTTTAGGTCTTTTAAATGTTTTTCCTAAAGTTGGAAAAGCAGTTTATGATTTTCTTGGAAGCACTCTAACTAATCTATTCCATGGAATTTATGCTCAACAGGCTGGCAAAGTTAAAGCTGGCAAAATTATAGTAGTTTTTTTTATAATTTCTGGAGTTATTACTATTATAGCTGCTAGTGTCTCTACATTTACAAATTTAGAAAACACTGAACAAAAACAAGTAATCAAGACAGAAAAAAAGATAAAAGAGTTAAACCCAAAAGCTCAGGTTAAGAAAGAAAAAAAAATCAAGCAGGTAACGCCACAAGCAAAAGCAAAAATAAAAAAAGAAGCTAAAAAGAAAGAAAAAGTTGCAGAATTAATTTTACCTGATTTAAACCTTAAAACAGAAACAGTTTTAAATTTATTCGAAGATGTAGAGTATGATTTGAATACAGTAAGGTATCAAAAAACTGTAAAACCAATTTATTTCACTCAATTTCCTAAAGACTTAGATGAGATTCAAAGCGTAAAACTAAAAAAAGAAACTTTTATTAAAATTGTCCTACCATTGATCGTAGCTGAGAACGAAAAAATATTGGATGATAGATTTAAACTTAACAAAATTACAGCAAGAAAAAGTACAACAGATGAAGAAAAACAATGGTTAAGACAAAAGTTTTTAGAATATAAAGTAAAAAAAGGAAGCATTGAAGAGTTAAAAAATAGAATGGATATAATTCCAACATCTATCGCCCTAGCACAGGCAGCTAAAGAAAGTGGTTGGGGGACATCTCGTTTTGCTCTAGAAGGAAATGCAATTTTTGGTCAATGGACTTGGAATGGAAAAGGTATAGAGCCGCTATTAAAAGATAAATCTAAAAGCCACAAAATCTTAAGATTTCCAATTTTGAGAGCCTCAGTTAAGGCTTATAAAAATAATTTAAATACTCACAAAGGTTATGTAAAATTTAGGGAAAAAAGAAGAACTTTAAGAGATAAAAATAAAAAAATTAATGGTTTAGAGTTAGCAAAAACTTTAGGTAATTATGCTGAGTCCGGAAGTGAATACACTAAGATTCTAGCGCAAATTATTATTCAAAATAGACTAAGGGATTTTGAGTTAGTAAAATTAGAAAATTCAATCCCTAGGCAAGAATTAAATTTATAAAGGTTATTTTTCAGCAATTACAAATTGAATTCCAAGCCATCTCCAAAAACCATCCTTCTCTCTTAATGAGCAATTTATTCTTCCTCTCTCACCAACAAACTTTTCACTAATTTTTATCTCTAAAATATTTTTCTTTACAAAAGAAATTTTAGAATTCCTCCATTTATTGCCTTCATTGGAAAAGCATGTAATATTATCTAAATTATTTATATTTTCATTGAAAAAAATTTTAACATAAGGAGGATTTTTGGATTGTAAAAGATATCTATCATCGGGAGTGATTTTTTTGTATTTTAAGGGAAGTGTTTTCATTAAAGTTTTGAATCTATTCAACTCACCGTATTTTTCATTAATTGGAAATCTTGGTAATTCCCATAAATCCTTAGTTTCATCAATTACTCCTGAATGTTGTCCAAATGCAAAATCAAAACCAAGTTCTTTAATTATTTTTTTAAATTCTAGACTGTATTCTCCAAATGGATAAGAAAAGAATTTCGAGTTTTTTCCTAGTCGTTCCTCAAAAATCGAAATTGACTTTAAAATATCATTTTTAATTGTTTCTGAACTTTCATCGACTAGGTACTCATGTGAATGACTGTGATTTCCAATTTCGACATGATCAGAATTATGCAATTCAAGAATCTGATCCCAATTCATATAATTAAAAGAACCAACCTCTCTGGTATTCACAAACAAAATAAAAGGTATTTTCTTTGTTTTTAAAATTGGCCAGGCATTTTGATAAAATGATAAAAGACCATCGTCTATTGTTAATAAAATTTTTCTTTCTTCCTTATTTTGAGAAAGTTTTTCTCTAAAATTTTTAGGATGAATAAATTGAATACCTTCATTTTCAATTATCCTTAATTGCTCTTTAAATATATCTAACTGAATATTTGTTGATGGATATTTGCTTTCATTGAATCTATGATACATTATTGATATTAAACCATAGTCATTAAAATTTTTTGCGAATAAAGTTGAATATGATTTGTTTTGAGGAAATAAAAAAATTATAAATACAAAAATGATAAAAGATTTTTTAATAATTAATTGCACAGGCAAAAATGATAAAATCGGTTTAAAATTAAACAATAATTTCTTTATTCATGATTTTCAAACTAAAATAAAAAATAATGAAATCTTGGTTCTAACCATATTAAATTTAATCAATAAGCACAAAGCAAATATTGATGAAAATTTTTCAATTCTAATAAATAATGGTCCAGGCAGTTTTTCAACAATAAGAGTAGCTCTATCTGTGGCAAAAGGAATTAAAATATCCAAAAATGTAAAGCTATATGGATTTAAAAATGAGGATTTACCTCAATTTAACCTTGAAAATATTGAAGTTTTAATTAATAAAAATTTAATTGAAAAAAAATTGATAAAACCATTGTATTTAAGTTAAATTAACAAAATTATGAACGTGATTGAAGAAAAATGTAAATTAAAAGGAGTCAGGTTAACTGATCAGAGGAAGATTATAGCGCAGGTTATGGTGGACTCCAAAGAAAAGTATGGTGCAAAAGATCATCCTGATGTTGATGAGTTGCATAAAAGAGTTAGCGAGATTGACAACAAGATCAGCATCGCAACTGTTTATAGAACAGTAAAATTATTTGAAGAGTCTGGCATTGTTGAGAAACATGATTTTAAAGGTGGTAAAGCAAGATACGAACAATCACCGGATGAACATCATGATCATCTAATAGATATTAATAGTGGAGAAATCGTAGAATTTGTAGATAAAGATATTGAAAAATTACAACATGAAGTGGCAAAAAAATTAGGTTATAAGCTAGTTGATCATAAATTAGAATTATACGGTTCAAAAATTAAAAAATAAATTGTCTAAAAAAATATTTATTAAAACATTAGGTTGTCAAATGAATGAATACGATAGTAATCGTATTTTAGATCTAACAAAAAAGATCAATTATAATTTAACTCAAAATATCGAAGAAGCTGATTGCTATATTCTTAATACTTGTCATATAAGGGCGAAAGCTACAGAAAAAGTTTATCACGAAGTAGGTAGAGTTAAAAAAGAATTTAGATATAAAAAAAAACCTATTGTATTAATTGTTGGATGTGTAGCCCAAGCAGAAGGTGAGATATTACTAAAAAAAGAGAGATATATAAATGCAGTAGTAGGTCCCCAATCTTATCATGAAATAAATAAAATAATTTTAGACATAGAAGATAAGGATAGAAAAGTTAATTCAACAGAATTTGATGTTATCGAAAAGTTTGATCAACTTAATTCAATTAAAAACTCTAATAGTAAAATTTCATCTTTTTTAACAATCCAAGAAGGATGCGATAAATTTTGTAAATTTTGCGTTGTTCCGTATACACGAGGTCCAGAATACTCAAGATCTTCTTCTGAGATTTTATCTGAAGCAAAACAGCTCGTTAATAATGGATCAAAAGAAATCATCTTATTAGGTCAAAATGTAAATGCCTATAACTTCAAAAATAAAAGACTTTCAGATTTATTATATTCTCTTAGTGAAATCAATAATTTAAAAAGAATAAGATATACAACTTCTCATCCAAAAGATTTTACTGATGACTTAATAGAAGCACACGCTCAGTGTAAAAAATTGATGCCACTTCTTCATCTGCCTGTTCAGAGTGGATCATCAAAGATTTTAAAAAATATGAATAGAAATCATACAATAGAAGAGTACTTGGAAATTATTGAAAAACTTAAAAGAAAGAAACCATCTATAAAATTTTCTAGTGATTTTATTATTGCTTATCCTGGTGAAACCGAAGATGATTTTGAAAAAACTATGTTATTAATGAAACAGGTTGAATTTATTAACTCATATTCATTTATTTTCAGTCCAAGACCTGGGACTCCTGCAGCAGATTTAAAAAAAATAGATGAGAAAATTGCTAAAGAAAGACTAAATATTTTTCAGAGAGCTGCAGACTCAGTAAAAAGGAATTATAGAAAAGGACTTATTAGTTCAAACGCTAATGTATTATTTGAAAACAATGCTAGAGACAAGGGGAGATATTTTGGTAGAGATGAATATTTTAATTCAGTTATTGTTCGTAGCAATGAAAACTTAAGTGGTAAAATTCGAAATGTTAAAATAGAAAGTTGTAATCAAAATACTTTATTTGGTGAGGTTATTTTAGATAATAAACAAGAGGAATGTGCGGCTTAAAACTTATGTCAAAGATAAGTAAATTACATCAAAATTTAATAATTAGAAAAATAGACTCAGAATCAATTAATATTCAGATACCCAACAATACAATGCTAATGTCTATCGTTGGTCAATTTGATCAAAATTTAAAAGAATTGGAGAAGTTAACTAACACAGTAGTATTTTTTAGAGGTAACTCTATTACTTGTAAAGGAAAAGAGACGAATTTAAAAGAGTTTACCGAGGCAATTAAATTTTTAACTAGTAAATATCTTTTGACTAATCTTATTGAAAAAGGCGATATAATGTCTTCAGTTAAAAAAAATATGAAAATAGAAGAGTCCAATGTAAAGTCATTTAATCAATTGATTAAGACACCAAGAAAATCTGTAATAGCTAGATCTGAAAAGCAGTCGGATTATATAAAAGCACTTAAAGAAAATGACATCGTTATGTCGCTTGGTCCTGCAGGAACAGGGAAAAGTTTTTTAGCAGTTTCTGTTGCTGTTTCTTTATTGATGGAGAAAAAGATTGAAAGAGTAATTCTATCAAGACCTGCAGTAGAAGCGGGAGAAAAACTAGGTTTTTTACCAGGAGATATGAAAGAGAAGGTCGACCCTTATCTTAGACCGCTTTATGATGCTTTATATGAGTTATTTGGTGTAGATAAAATAGATAAGAGAATTGAAACTGGAGAAATAGAAATTGCTCCTCTTGCATTTATGAGGGGAAGAACATTAAAAAACTGTTTTGCAATATTAGATGAAGCCCAAAATGCTACAGAGACTCAAATTAAAATGTTTTTAACAAGAATAGGTGAAAACTCTAAATTAGTGGTTAATGGAGATCCATCTCAAATAGATTTAATGAATAAATCTCAATCTGGTCTTATAAAATCAAAAGAAATTCTAAAAAACTTGAAGGAGATTAAGATTATAGAATTTGATCACAATGATGTTGTAAGACATCCTTTGGTTTCAAAGATTATTCGGGCTTATCAAAAAAAAAGCACTGATGATAAAAATTAATGTAATTTCGAACAACATTAGTTGGAAAAAATATATCAAAAATCCCAATAGTTTTATTGATAAAAAAACAAAATTACTTAATAAAAAAAATAAACTATATAAGAAAAATACATTAATATGTTCTTTACTTCTATCGGGAGCAAAAGAAATAAAAAAGTTAAATAAAAAATTTAGAAAGAAAAATAAATCTACTGATGTATTGTCCTTTCCTTTTTATGATAAAAAACAATTAAATAATAAGATTAGAAGAGAAAAAGAAGTTTACTTGGGTGATATTATTATTAACTTAAGTCAAGTAAAAAACAAGAATAATAAAATTAAATTTAAAGAAGAATTAAATAAACTTTGGATACATGGTTTATTACATTTACTAGGGTACGATCACAAATCAAATACAAAATATTTACAAATGCAAAAGCTAGAAAATAAATTTTCTTATTTAATCAAATAAAATGTTCAATTATATTCTTAACAACAGAACAATATTAGTTTTTATAATACCTTTTCTTCTTGGACTATTATCCGTTTTATCTTTTCAGCCTTTTAATATTACATTAATTAACTTTTTAATAATTCCAATTTTTTTTTTAATATTAAGCAATATTAATAAGCGATCAAAAAACAAATATCGAAAAAAACCTTATTTAAAAAATCTTTTTTTTTCTGGATATTTTTTTGGTATAGGTTTTTTTCTTTCAGGAACGTATTGGATCTCTTATTCTCTTACATTCGATGAAAACTTAAAAATATTAATTCCTATTTCATTAATATTTATTCCTTTATCACTGGGACTTTTTTTTGGTTTTGCATCTTTATTTTCAGGACCTTTTATAAAAAACAATTATTCTTCTTTTTTTTTATTTTGTTTAATTTTTTCTTTTATAGATTATTTAAGAGGGAGCATCTTATCTGGTTTTCCTTGGAATTTATGGTCTTACTCGTGGTCATGGTTAGTTGAAATAATTCAAGTTTTAAATCCTATAGGACTTTATGCTTTTAACTCAATTTCAATAGCTTTTTTTTGTTCCCCTGTAATATTTTTTTTTAAAAGTAAGTATAAATATTTTGTTTTTTCAATTTTTTTATTAATATTTTTCTCATTTTATATTTTTGGATCTTACAAGATTAATGACGATAGAGATATGACAAGAGATATTAAAAAAACTGTATATGTTAAGGTAATATCTCCTAATTTTGATATGAGATACATCCATACTGACAAGGAAATAAAAGAAACAATTAAAAAGATTGTAAGATATAGCGATCCAGACCCGAATAGAGAAACTATTTTTATTTGGCCAGAGGGAATATTCGCTGGTATTTATTTTGAAGATTTAAAAAAATTTTCAAATATTTTTAATAAAAGCTTTTCTAAAAAACACCTATTAATTTTTGGTATAAACACTCAAGATAAATCTTCAAATGAATTTTATAATAGCCTTATAACATCTAATAATAATCTAGATGTGCTTTATAAATATGACAAAAAAAAACTTGTTCCTTTTGGGGAGTTCATACCTTTTAATGATTTGTCTGAAAAATTTGGATTAAAAAAAATCACTCAAGGCTATGGTTCTTTTTCAAAAGGAAACGAACAAAAAAATTTCATATTAAATGAATTAAATATTCTTCCTTTAATATGTTATGAAATAATTTTTCCAAAGCTCACTCAATTTTCGGATAAAAAAACGAATATGATTGTAAATATTTCTGAAGATGCATGGTTTGGTAATTCAATAGGACCGCATCAACATTTTGCTAAAGCTATATTCAGGTCTATAGAAAATAATAGCTATTTGGCTAGATCAGCAAATAAAGGTATTAGCGCTTTTATTAACAATAATGGTAAAACAATAAAAAGATTAGAACCCCATGAGAGTGGAAATATAGAATTAGATGTACCATTAATTAACAATAATTTTAAAAACAAAAATGATTTGATATTTTTT
>MDSV01149294.1_pt1 | contig 10747 bp, 9 predicted proteins | sample 810851 | NCBI WGS metagenome assembly MDSV01 (sample SAMN05326640, study PRJNA326480) | marine metagenome | isolation source: seawater | place: Atlantic Ocean: North East | collected 2012 | reverse complement strand
TTAGATTGGTTACCTGATGGAAAAAAGAACATTGATCAAATAATTATAGAGAAAATGTCAAATATTAACAGTTCAAATATTATTGTTGCAAAACAAAGTAATAAGCAAATTTTAAACAAAATTGAAAAAAAAATAAAAAATAATCCAGCTAGTAAAATTATTTTCTCTAAAGATTATAATTATGAAGTTAATGATGGTGGATTTTTGTATAAAGATAATATTGGCTCTATTCAACTTCCAAAACCTAACTTGCTTGGGGATCACCAAATTTCAAATACTGCATGTGCAATCGCTGCCATTAGAAATCTTAAAAAATTCAAAATAAAAGATGAACATATTATTAATGGAATTAAATCTATAAAAAACATGAGAGGAAGATTGGAAATTATTAAGAGAGGTTCACTAAAAAAAATTGCGCCGACAAGTACTATTATTTGCGATGTAGCTCATAATCCAAGTGCAGGAGATGCTATTAAAAAGTATTTAGATACTTTAGATAAAAACAAAAAAATTTATATAATTTGTGGCATGATGAAAAATAAAATTCATAAAGAATTTATTTCTAATTTTAAAATAGCCAATGAAATTTTAACAGTTGATATTCCAAATAATAATAATTGTATTAAGAAGGAGGAATTAAAAAAAATTATAGAAAAAATTGGAATAAAAACTAGAACAAATAGCTCAATTGAAGATGCGGTAAAATATGTGGCTAATAAAGATAAAGATTCAATAATTTTTATTGTTGGATCAATTTTTTTAGTTGGTGAGGTTTTAAATTTAGGCTAGATATTCTCTTTAATCCAAGAAACAATATTTGATTTTGTAGTAGCTCCAACTTTAGTAGCTTTTAATTCTCCACCTTTAAATAATAACATGGTTGGTATACCTCGAACTCCATACTTTGTTGGCTGATTAGGGTGGTCATCAATATTATGCTTAGCTACGACAACCTGATCACTCATTTCATTTGATATTTCTTCCAGGATTGGTCCAATTTGTTTACACGGTCCACACCATTCGGCCCAAAAATCTACCAAAGTAGGTTTGCCAGCTTTCAAAACTTCCGTTTCAAAATTTTCATCAGTAACATTTTTGGTAGCCATAATTAAATCCAATCTATTAATTTTTTATCTAAAGTCAACTAGCCTTTTGGTACATCTTTTCCATCTCTTCTATATAAGAGTTTATTTCATTAAGCATTTTTAATTTTTCTTTATCGTCTTTAAATTTATTTCGCAAAGTATCTATTTCTGAATATGTTCTTGGAATAGTATTCCACTTTTCTTTATTGGTACTTAAAACTCGGGCAGCAACTTCTTTATGAATTGAATTATATTCTTCTTTTGGAAGAGATTCTGGGCTCTCTTCATAGAGTATTTTTTTACCAAAATATCTCAATCTTTCATCTTTAAATTTTTGCAATACTAAGAATTTTTCTTTCCAATCAGCTTTATGAAAGGTTGGCATAATTGCATTATCCTCTTTGGTGGTAAATTTTTTATAAATAGATTCTTCAGCATATACTTCTTCTTGTGAATCAAAATCTTGTTTTTCTCTAGCTTCAGTATCTAAAACATTGGCTACTTTATTAGCAAAATCTTTATTGTCTCTAATAAGTTTAGCTCTTTCTTGTAATTTTTTTAGTCCAAGCTGTTTATAATTATCAAAATTCATAGCATAACTTGAGTTCATGATGATGGGGTGTTTTTTATGTTTAATAGTTCTTATAACTTTAGGTGTTTTTTTAAATTCTTTTCTTAATTCATTTATTGATAGTTTAAAATAATATTTAGGATCTGACTTTAAATCAAAACACATAGGATATCCCCATTGAGGATGCTCACATACAAACGTTAAAACAAAGGGAAAACATTTTCCATAGTAAAAAAAATCAGTACAAAATGTTAACTCATTTTGTATTATTTTAAATGTTTTATCTTTATTTGTAGTCATTAGACTTGCCTTCCATACATTTGGAGCGTTCTTACTTAAAAGTTTCGCAATTTCGACTGTAGCTAAAACATCTGATATTGCTGAATGGGCATCTTTATGTTTTATTCCATTCATAGGAGCTAATTTATCTAGTTTGAAAACTGGATTATTTTTGTCACTAATCGGAGTCTTGATGCAACCAGGATAATAAAGATGAGATGCCCTTGCCAAACTAAATAAGTCCGCCCTTTCATTTCCATTTGTTACTGTTAAATATGGATAATCAAGATTTTTAAAAAGTGTTCTTCTTAAAAATTCTTCATCAAAATTTATAGAATTGTAACCAATAAAAATCGAATTTTTCCACTTATTAAATTTTTCCATCATTTGTCTTATCATTTGATAATGAGATAGATTTGTTTCTTTTAATATTTTTGGAGTTGTTTTATTTACTATTAGTGCCATAGCTTCTGGTATAATGCCTGGACTTAATTTACACCTACCTTCGTACCGATCTAACTCCTGAAAATTATCATTCACCAATACGGCGGCAGCTTGAATTATTTGCCCATAGGAAACATTGGAAGAACATGTTTCAAAATCATAAAAAACTAAGTTTGCCATTAAAAATATTACTTACTCATCTTTTTTATTTTACCAGCATCATCTTTAATTGCATTTTCAACTTGCTCAGGATCTTTAATATTTTCTAGTGTTCTCATAATGGATCTAGCATCACGTCCAAAATCGTCTGTAACCTTCATAGTCTCTTCTAATTTTTTTCTCAATACCAAAATTCCTTCAAAATGTTTAATGAATCTAGCAGTAATACTTTTTAAATCATCGTGAATTTGTGTTGCATGCTTTTGAACTTTTAAAGTATGAAAACCCATATGGAAAGCTTGCAAGATTGCACATAATGTATTTGGTCCAGCTACAGTAACTTTATATTTTTTTCTTAATTCTTCCATTAATAGTTCTTTAGTTTTAGGATCCCTGTAGCTTGAGAGCTCTGCATACAAACCTTCTGTAGGAGCATAGACTATTGCAAAATCTGTAGTTTTAGGTGGCATAATATATTTTTCAGCTACTTTTTTTGCTTTACCTCGAAATGCTGAAGCTAACTCATTTCTAGCATTTGCTAATGCTTCTTTATTTTTATTTTGATAGGCCTCATCAATAGCTTTATATTTTTCAATAGGCCAGTGACTATCTATAGGACACAAAACATCTTCAAGCCTGACAGCAAACTCAACCACATCTCTAGTTTCATCAGGTTTCATCTTCACATTTGCAATATATTGAGCTGAAGGTAATAAATCTTTTAATAAGGCTGCTAAAGAGAATTCTGCGAGACCACCATATTGTTTTACACCCGCTAGTATCCGACTAAAACTTTCTTGGCTTTTATTAATAGCTAAAACTTGCTGATTAAAAGATCCAACTTTTTCATCAACCTTTGTCAATGCTTGCGTCATATCTCTTGTGACATCTTTTGATAAAGAATTAAATGAAGTAGACATAGTATTTATTGAATTAGTTAAAGACTCTTTTAACCTTGATAATTCTTCATTATTTTGTTCATCATTTTTATTTTTCTTTTGTTTAAGCAAAAGATAAATAACAACACATAAAAGAATTAAAACTAAATATATAATTGATTCTTGCATATCGATATTAACGTACAATTACCAAAATATTCCTCCTTTTACTTAAAGTAAACAAATAAAAATACTAATTAACTTTTTTTTGTCTTTCCCTATCTATATGAGCAGTCATAATATCTACTAGATAATCTGAATAAGTAAATATTTCTTTTGTTTCAAAAGATTTAGTTTCATGACTTTCTGGGTTAGATTTATTTTCTACTACAATTTTTCCTTTTTTAGCGTCAGAATCTTCTAGATAAATTAAAATTAACCAATCTTCGTCAGGACTATCATCATACTTTATAAAACATTCATTAGATTCATATCTTCGATCAATCACTCGCAGAATACTTTTGTGCTTAGGAATATACCTTTTATTTAGTTGAAAAACTAAAGAGTTAGCTGAACGGTAAAAAGATTCAAGTACCAGCTCTATCGTTTGTCTATGAGCAGCATATTCCTTTTCTTTTTGAAGTATATCTTCCTTAGTGTCTGAATCGGAAATTTCTACACCTAAAGATTCTACTCTTTCTTTTATTTTTTGTTCTCTTATTAAACGATATTTTTCTTTAATTTTTGCTAGTCTTTCTTCTACAGCCCTGTAATCCTCTCTTTGTTCTTGTAAAGCCAATTTTTCTAAACTTTTAATTTCTTGAAGCTCTCTTTTTCTGAAAGATTCAATTTTTTTCTCTAATTTTATTTCTTCTAAAAAACTTCTTCTTTTTTCTGCTTGTTCTCGACGCAAAATAGCTTGCTCTTGCCTAATAAACTTTCTTAAATCTAGAGTACGTTCTCTGGCTAATTTTGCCTCACTCCTAAGTTCACGTTGTTTATTTTCTAAACTTATACGAGTTTCTTCTTTTTCTCTTTTTTCTTTTTCTTTTTTTTCAATAGCAATTTTTTCTAATTTCCTAATTTTTTTATTTTCGGAATAATTATCATATGCCTTAAAAAATGGTGTTAAAATAAAATTTATTACTTTTTGTATACTATGAGTTGCTATCTGCTTTGTTTGTTTTTTAATGTTAAAAATTTTTTTTTTATTTAGCTTAACTTTATATTTTTTAATTTTTTTTAAGTTAAATTTAGATATTTTTATTGATTTAATTCGTTCAAAAGGTGATTTTATTTTTTTAGGTTTAGATTTAAACTTTCTTTTCTTTTTCCTTACGATCTTGTTTTTGAATTTCTTTCGTTTTTTTATTATTTTTCGTTTTAATATTTTCTTTTTTTTACGATTTTTTTTTTTTTTTAATTTACCTTTTTTTTTCATTGGAAATAATTCTAATTATATATATCAAATACTTATTGATATATATAATTTCTACGATTACTTGGTATTGAACTAAAATTTTTTACAATTTGTAATTGATACACTAATAAATCCCTATATTTAAATGCTGCCGAACAGCTAGCTAGGTAGAATTCCCACATTTTACAAAAACTTTCAGAATACAAATTCTTTGCTTTTTCTCTGTTAGCTAGAAAGCGATCATGCCACGCTTTTAATGTTTTATCATAGTGATGAATAAGACTTTCCATGTCTGATAGAACTAAACCTGTTTTTTCTATTGCTGCTAATAATTCACTACCAGACGGAACTAGTCCTCCAGGGAATACATACTTTTGAATAAATGGAGATGGTGGAGATTTATAATCAGTAGATCCTATAGTATGAATTAAACTCAGGCCGTCATCTGTCATCAAATTATTTATTTTTTTAAAGAAAGTTTTATAAAATTTTCTACCCACGTGCTCCAACATGCCTACGGAAACAATTCTGTTAAACTTTCCTTTTATTTCTCTGTAATCTGATATTTCAAAATGACATTGATTATCTAACTTTAACTCTTTTGCTTTTTTTATACAGTACTCGTACTGATTTCTACTTAAAGTATAACCTGTTACTTCACATTCAGATTGTTTTGCTATTTCAAAACAAAGTGAACCCCATCCTGCTCCTATATCGAGTACAGATTGGCCTGGCCTTAAATCTAATTTTTTAATTATGTGGTTAATTTTATTTTGTTGTGCTTCTTCTAGAGTTTCAGTAGATGATTTCCAATATGCACATGAATATTGTCTATGTTTTTTATCTAAAAATAAATTATACAAATCTTCACCTAAATCATAATGTCTTTCAACATTTTTTTTGGATTTAAAAGGTAGATTATAATTTGTAAAAAATCTCCAAGCGTGTAAAGCTTTTTTTATTAAGTAGCCTGAAGCATTAATTTCTTTTCTACCTAAATTTTCATATGTTAAATTTAAAAAATCAAACAGCTTACCATTTTCAATTTTTATCTCTCCATTCATATACGCTTCTGGAAAAAAAGGGTCAGGATTAATTAAGATTTTTAAATTCAATTTTTTATTTAAAATTTTTAATGTTAGAGGTTTATTGAGATCTGGATTACCACAAATAAATTTCTGTCCCAGATGATCAATTAAAATAATCCCTCCTTTTTTATATATTTTTGAAAATAATCTTGCTAACAACATAATTTAAGCCGCAATACTTTTCGTTGGAAAAAAATCTAATTTTTTCAATTTACTTAACAATTCTTTTTGTTTTTTCTGACTTAAGGGAACTAAAGGAGGTAATATATTTTTATATTGTTTATTATTTAATGACAAAGAATAATGAAGTGCGGTTATAAGATTTCCCGAGTCATCGTAAGCCTTACGGATTGCACATAATTTTTCAAACATATTATTATCTATTTTTTTATTTTTAAAATTATCAAAAACGGCTCTTGCGATGCTATGAGTTACATTTGTTGTGGCAGATATTACTCCCGCTCCACCTAGTTTTAAATTTTCAATTAGTTTTATTTCACTTCCAACAAACATGCTAAAAGAAGATGGGTATTTCATTTTATCCCAGACTGAAGAGCTTGAGTCCTTGCAACCTGCAATATTATTACTATGATTATCTATTAATCTTTGAACCAGATCTACATCAAATGTAAAATTCATTAATTTATGAAAATTATAAAGTATAATTCGACTTTCTGGTATTTCTTTTACTAAATTAGAAAAAAAATTATAAACACCTTCATTAGTATTATTATAATAAGCTGGATTACCAATTAAAAAGTTTTTAAGTCCATTCTCAACCGCGTGATGCATTAAATTTTTTGTATCTTTTAGGCTATTACATCCCGTTCCAATTATTACCTGGTTTTGAAATTGATGTTTTGAGATTTCTAAAATTAAATCTTTTTTTTCCTGGAGCGAGAGTAGCTGAGATTGCGAAGTAGAACCTAAAAAAGCTAGACCACTTCCTTGTTTATCTACATTCTTTGCATGTTCGACAGTTTTTTTAACATTAATAGACAAATCATCATTTAGAACTGTTATTGTTGCAGCAAATATGCCTTCAAGTTTAGTCATTTTTTTAACCAATTTATTTGATAAAAATTATATAAAATAAGTATCCTATGAGTCAAAAAAAAGTTCTAATAATTATTAAAAATAGAGGTATTGGAGATCTCTGCATACTAACTAGCAATATTCATAGTATTAGTCGTAAAATTGGTTATCCCGTTACTGTGATGGCTCAAAAAAATACTAGAGCAGATGAGATTTTTAAGCACGATCCTCATGTTGATGAAATTATTGAATTAGACAAAAGAGGTTTTTTCAATATTATCAAGAAAATTAAATCGAAAAATTTTATTCAGTCTTATATTTTTAGTGACAGTATAAGACTGTATATAATTGCTAAACTAGCAGGCATAAAACAGATTTTCCATTACAATTTTTTTTCAAAAAAAAGGAAAAATTTTTTTAAGACAGCAAATCACTTTACCAAAAATGTACTAAATGTAGAAGTTAACTCCCAATCCAAAATTTTTTGTAATAAAATTGAAGTTGAACATGCTAAAAAAAAATATTTTATAAATGATAAAACAAAATATTATGTGATTGCTATTAGTGCAAGTGGCCCTACAAAAGTATGGGATATAAATAATTATATTAGATTATTTAAAGAACTCAATAAAAAATACCCAAGTAAATTTTTTATTGCTGCTGGTCAAAAAGATGAATTTTTAGTTGAAAAAATTATGAATTCTGAAATCGGAAAAAACTGTATATCCTTATCTAAAAAAAGTATTTCAGAAATTATACCTATTATTGGTGCATGTAAATTTGGAGTATTCAATGATACAGGATTTGCTCATATTGCTTCAGGGCTAGGTTTAAAGTGTTTAGTTCTGTTTATGGATTCTCCACCTTCGGCTTATGGAGAATACAGCAGTAACATAAATATTATTGTTCCAAAAAATGAAAGTATTGAAAGTACCGGGCATAACACACGAGGCAAGGATCGAATTTCCTTTAATGAAGTTTTAATTAAATCATTACAATTAATTAACTAAAATCTTTTTTTATTATTAAATCTTTTGCTTCTGATAGCATTTGACTAATCTTTGTACTATCAATATCTTTATTTAAATCTGGATGTAATTTTAATTGTAATTTTTTAAAGTTTGCTAAAATTTTTTGTTTTGAGTCTCCTGGTTTGCAATCTAATATTGCATAAGCTTCTTTTAAGCTAATACTGCTAGATCCTGGTGAAAAATTAGTTCCAGACGTATACGAAAATCTTCCCTGTTGTCTCAATCTATTTAGCAGTCGAAATATCATGAGTGCTTTGAATAAAGAAAGTCCAGATTTTAACTTAATTAAAGGTAGCAGCAATACGAGGATTGGAGCAGCGAGCAAAATACGACCTGCAAAAACTAACAACAAACCTAGCAAGATAGATAGAATTATGATTAAAAACCTAATATTTTTGGAAATTTTTTGAGTATTTGCTTTTGCAAATAGCGATAAAATAAGTGCTAAAATAATAAAAATTATTATACCCAAAAAAACTAAATTCATATATTAATTCCTCCTCATATGAATATACCAAAACTTAGAAAAGAAAAAAATGTCAAAAAGTATCATAATTTAGAATTGATTGATGATTATGCTTGGGTTGACCAGCCTGAAATTATTAAAGTTTTACAAAATCCAGAAAAACTTTTACCTGAAGTGAGAAAATTTTTAGAAGAAAATAACAAACTAACTGATCAATATTTTAGTGACACCAGAGAGTTGCAAAAAAAAATATTTTCTGAAATAAAATCAAAAATTAAGCTTGCTGATGAAAGTCTGAAATATAAAGATGAGAGATATTTTTATTGGACAAAAACAACTGAAAAAGGGAACTATGGTAAATATCTAAGACAAAAAATTGGATCACAAAATATAGAAATTTATTTTGATGCTGATAAAGAAAAAGAGTTAAGTGGATCTAAATATTTTGGTTATGGTTCTGTTTCTGTATCTCATGATGATAAATTAATGGCATATTCTATTGATTTAAAAGGTTCAGAATATTTCGATATTTATTTAAAAAATCTTTCATCAAATAAGTTAATTGAAGAAAAAATTCAGAACACTTCAGGAGCGATTTCTTGGAGTTTAGATTCTAAGAGTTTTTTTTACACACCATTAGATAAATACCACAGGTCAAAAAAAATTTATAAACATATCTTAGGAACATCATCAAAAGAAGATCAGTTAATATTTGAAGAAAAAGATGAAACATTCTCAGTTAGTATTTCGTTAAGTTCTGATGAAAAATTTTTCATAATTTCTACATCAGATTCAAATACAGTTGAAGAATATTTTTTTTTAGCAAAAGAAGAAAAAATCGTACCTACTTTATTTAAGGCTAGAAAAAAAGGAATTAAATATTCAATCGATAGTTGGAAAAACTATTGGTATATCCATACAAACGAAAACGCACTAGATTATAAAATATTAAGATGTGACCATAAAGATATAACAAAACAAACTATATTTATTCCTCCCAAAAAAGAAACTATTATTGGAGGCTTAGACTTTTTAGATCATTATATATTAAGAGCAGAAAAATCAGATGCTATCCCCAAATTATTTATTAGAAATATAAAAACAAATATTGAAGAGGAATTAATTATTTCAGATGAACCTGTAGGTTCACCAGGTATTTCTTTAATGCAAAAAAACACTAATACTTCTAAAATTAGAATAGCCTGGGATAGTTTGGCAACTCCAGGAAAAGTTTATGAGTATGATATTGAAAGTAAACAAAAAAAATTAGTAAAAGAAATAGAAATTCCCTCAGGTCATAACCCGAATAACTATGTTGTAGAAAGAATAAAAGCAACTTCACACGATGGTCAACAAATTCCTATTACTTTAGTTAGAAAAAAAAATAAAGTTTTGGACGGAAAATCAAAATTACTTTTGTACGCATATGGATGCTATAAACATAGTGTACCCGTTTCATTTAGCGCTTCTAGATTTTGTTTAATTGACCGCGGTATAACGTTTGCGATTGCTCATGTTAGAGGTGGCGGTGAGCTTGGTGAAAAATTTTATGAAGATGGTAAAATGATGAACAAAAAAAATACTTTTATTGACTATATCGCGTGTGCTAAGCACCTTATTGAGAAAAAATATACTTACAAAGGGGGTGTGGCTTTCTATGGAGGTAGTGCTGGAGGTACGACTGGAGGGAGTGTAATCAATATGTCTCCTGATTTATTTTTTGCAGCATTACTTTTGGTGCCGTATGTAGACTGTTTAACAACAGCGTTAAATGATAAATTACCTCTTACTCCAGGTGAATTTGAAGTTTTTGGAAATCCTAAAAAGTATAAGGAACATTTTGAATATATTAAATCATACGCACCATATAATAATTTACGAAAGACAAAATACCCACCAATGCTAGTAACTTCTTCTATTTTCGATAACCGCGTATTGTATTCTGAACCCACTAAGTATATCGCAAAGCTTCGAGATATAAAAACAGACAATAATTTACAATTGTTAAAGTGTAAATTAGAAGCTGCAGGACACGGCGGCTCATCAGGTCGCGATAACGCTATAACCGAACTTGCTGAAGAATTTAGTTTTATTTTAAAAAATGCAAAAATAAAAAACTAAATAAACCTATATAAATTTAATATCTAAAATATTGTTTGTTAAAAGCAGCCCCTACTAGACGCTCCAGTAATCATATTATTCACATCTATTTCAAACTTTTTTTCACAAGTAATCCCATATTTTTTTTTCTTATATATATAAAATTTTGATCCTTTTTCGTCGCGAACAAT
>MDSV01100766.1_pt1 | contig 10747 bp, 6 predicted proteins | sample 810851 | NCBI WGS metagenome assembly MDSV01 (sample SAMN05326640, study PRJNA326480) | marine metagenome | isolation source: seawater | place: Atlantic Ocean: North East | collected 2012 | reverse complement strand
GCTGGACCTCGACTACGGCATCCCCGTTCAGGCGCGCGACGCCGCGCTTGGGCGCGACGCCGCACGAAACGAGACGGCGCTTCTGGGCGCCAAGTCCGACGTCAACATCGAGTACCAGACCGAGCAGATCGCGCGCAGAATCGCGAACGGCGAGGACGTCGCCGCGGAGGCTTCCGGCTTGGGCGGCGGCGCGATGGTTGGCGCCGGCGGCGCCGGGGGGAAGGCGCGCGCGCATGAGATCCTCTCGCGCATGGCGCGGAAGAAGCCGTACTACAACAAAAACAAAACCGCCATCTGCACGTTCTGGCTGAGGAACGCGTGCACGCGCGCGGACTGCCCGTACCGCCCCTGCAACGGCGACGCGCACATGCCCGAGCTCACGTCCGCGCCGGAGATGCGCACGCAGAACATCAAGGACCGGTACTACGGGATCAACGACCCGGTGGCGGAGAAGATGATGGCGCGGAACGAGGCGCGCGACGCCGAGGCTCGCGCGTCGATGGCGCCCCCCGCGGACGCGAGCATCGCGACGTTGTACGTCGGGGGCATCGACGAGCGGGTCACGGAGGAGGCCCTGCGCGACTACTTCTACGCGTTCGGCCGGCTCAAGTCCGTGCGCGTCATGCACGCGAAGAAGTGCGCGTTCGTCACCTTCGACGACCGCGCGGGCGCCGAGGCGGCGGCGGCGGCGGGGCACGAAGCCCACGTCGCCGGCTTGCGGTGCCGCGTGATGTGGGGGAAGCCCTCCGCGGCGAAGAAAAAGAACGCCGGAGCTCCCGGCGGGTCGCAGCGGGCGCCCACTGCCGGTGGGCACCAGCCGGGTGCGAACCCGGGAGCGTTCGACCCGGCGTCCATGCCTTTGCCGTTCGCGCCGCCCGCGGGCAAAGACGCGCGCGCCGCGTACCCGTCCACGGACCCGAGAGCGCTCGGGTCGCGCGGCGCGGAGGACGCGTGAAGAAGGTGAAAGACTTTTCGACGAAAAGGCGCGCGGGGCGGAACGAGAAGCTCGCGCCGCTTTTCGGACGGCGACCGCACTTCTAGGTGGAATCACGTCGATATCGATAGATGGTGTGTTGAAAAAATCGTTTCCGGAAATCGCCCTCCGCGCATGGCTCACCTCGCGCTCTCACGCCTCCGCCGCCTTGAGCGTCTGCGAGAGCTCGACCCACTTTTTGAGCGTCTCCCCGCCGAGCCCTTTGGCGTGCGCCTCCTTGCACATGGCCACGCCCTCCTGGACGCTCTCCGCCTGCGCGGCGGCGGCCATCGCGACGCCCGCGTTGAGCATCAGGCAGTCCGCCACCGGACCGGACTCCCCGCCCAGCGCGTCCGTGAGCATGCGCGCGTTGAGCGCCGCGTCGCCGCCTCGCAAGTCGCTCAGCTCGCACGGCGGCACGCCGACGTCTTTGGGGTCGAACGAGTACGTCTTCACGCCTCCCGGCGTGACCTCCATCACGTTCGTGGGGCCGCACGGGGTCATCTCGTCCAGGCTGAGGTCGCCCACGGTGGAGCACACCACGAGCGCCTTCTTCATCCCGAGCAGCATCAGCGAGTCCGCCATGAGCGGCATGAGCTCGGGCGTGTACACGCCCACCAGCGCGTGCTTGGACGACGCGGGGTTGAGCATCGGGCCGAGCAGGTTGAAGGCGGTGCGCACCTTCAGTTTCTTGCGCACGGGCGCCACCGCCTTCATGCTGGGGTGGTACCGCGGCGCGAACATGAAGCCCATGCCGCACTGCCTGACGCACTCCGCCACGCCCTCCGGGCCGAGGTCCACGGCCACGCCGAGCGCCTCGAGCACGTCGGCGCTGCCGCAGAGGGACGAGACGGAGCGATTGCCGTGCTTCGCCACGCGCGCGCCGGCGGCGGCGGCGAGGATGCACGATCCCGTGGAGATGTTGACCGTGCCCGCATCGTCGCCGCCCGTGCCGACGATGTCGAGCACGTCGTCACCCGCGTCTACGGGGACGCCGCGCGCCTTCATGGCGCGCGCCAAACCCGCCATCTCGGCGCCCGTCTCGCCCTTGGCGCGGAGCAGCACCAGGAACGCGGCGATCTGCTCCGGCTCGGCATCCAGCAGCGCGTCCATGGAGGCCTGCGCGTCCGCCTCGGACAGGTCCTCGGCGGCGCACAGGCGCTCGATGACGTGGCGCAGGTCCACGCCCGCGGCGCAGGACACCGCGCGGGAGGGCGCGGCGCGGCGCAGCGACGCGGGCGCGCGGCCGCGCGCGGCGAATCGCGCGGAGCCGGGCGCGCGCGTCGACGCGGCGCGGACGGACGAGGCGCGCGGGGTCGCCGGAGCGGGCCGAACGACGGGCGCCGTCACCGATGCTGTGGCGAACATGGCGGCCGTGATCTTCGGGTGTGCGCGCGCGAGGTGACAGCCAGGCGCGTGGAAGAGTGTCGGTGCGCTTCCGATCGTGACAACCATGGTGCAGAGTTTATCCCTTGGCGATTTCCCGAGATCGCCCGCTCACGCCGCGCGCGCGAGTTCCGGGGCCGGCGAGACGGCGCAAACCGGCAGCCTCGCTTTCTCTTTTTCGGAGCGCGCGCGAAACATCCTGTTCTGGCAAGAATGTCTCCCGGGCGATCTGCCTCGCGCACATATCGTCGCGCGTGAACGACGTCGTTCGTGCGTCGGGCGTTCACGCAGGCAGTCGGTGCGCGTCCTGAGGAGCGTTCGCGATGTCCTTCGGCATGCACGGCGGCGGGATGGGGGGCGGGGTCCCCAACCCCAACAACGATTTCCAGGTGGCGAATCCCCCCAGCGACGGGGTGTCTTCGCTGTCGTGGTCCCCCACGGCCAACTTCCTCGTGGCGACGTGCTGGGCGTACGACTCGGACAACGTGCTGTGCTACGAGGTGCAGGCGAACGGCCAGGCGATGCCGAAAGCCGCGATCAAGCACGAGGCGCCGGTGCTGTGCAGCGCGTGGTCCGCGGACGGGAGCGCGGTGTTCAGCGGTGGGTGCGACAATCAGGTTAAAAAATGGGATCTCGCCACCAACCAGAGCACGCAGGTAGCGCAGCACGACGCCCCCGTGCGCCACTGCGCGTGGATCAACGAGGTCAACCTGTTAGTCACCGGGTCGTGGGACAAAACCCTGAAATACTGGGACACCAGGCAACCCAACCCGGCGATGCAGGTGCAGCTTCCCGAGCGGTGCTACGCCATGTCCGTCACGCATCCGCTGCTCGTGGTGGGCACGGCGGAGCGCCACATCCAGGTGTACAACCTGTCGGATCCCTCGCGGCCGTACAAGCAGCTGATGAGCCCACTAAAGTACCAGACGCGCGCGGTCGCCGCGTTCCCCAACAAGCAAGGCTACCTGGTGGGCTCCATCGAGGGGCGCGTCGCGGTGAATCACGTCGACGAGTCGCTGGCGTCGAAAAACTTTACGTTTAAGTGCCACCGCGAGCAGGCGGACATCTACGCCGTGAACGACATAAAGTTCCACCCCAGGCACGGCACGTTCGTGACGTGCGGCAGCGACGGCGTGTTCAACTTCTGGGACAAGGACTCGAAGCAGCGGCTGAAGCAGATGGCCAAGTGCAACGCGCCCATCCCCTGCGGCGACTTCAACCGCGACGGCTCCATCTTCGCCTACGCGGTGTCCTACGACTGGTCGAAGGGCGGCTCGGACCCCATGGCGAGCTCGGGCCAGAACAACATCTTCCTGCACGCCGTCGCGGACGCGGAGGTCCAGCCCAGGCCGCCCACGTCGAGCAGAGGGCGCAGGTGACGACGCCACTCGCGCGACGACTCCCGCGGCGCGAAAGAGAGGGGTTCGGAGGAGGGAGAGGGCGGTTCTACGCTTCGACGCGCGCGCGGCGAGTAGGAGTAGGTGGTCTTCAAAGGTTCTGTAACTAACTGTAAGGCATCACGTCGACCCGAGAAGAGAACGCGACGCGCGTAGGCGTACGCTGTTAACACGTAGGTGCTACTCGAGAACGACTCGATCGAAACGACTCTTTCGTGTTTTCGTCGCCGTACGACGCCCGTGTTACGCCTCGAACGCGTCGCGGCTGGCGTGCAGCAGGTCGTACCGCTCGCCGAGCTTCTCGGCGGCGTGCAGCCCCGCGCCGAAGGCGGCCGCCTCCATGACGAGGTAGCGCAGCGCGTCCGGCGGCGCGGCGGAGGCGTTTCCGGAGTCGGGTGGAGGGTTCGCCGGGTTCGTCCACCTCGACGTCGCGCTCCTCGACCGGTTGCACGTCCCGAACAGCGCGTCCACGTGGTCGCGGAGCACCGCGTTCGTCTCCTCGCCCGCGATCTGCGCCAGCGACGCGCGCAGACCGACGTCCATCGAAGCGACGACGGCGCTCAGGGACGGCGGCGCTCTTCGCGCCGGCGGCTTTTTTTCTTCGCCCTCTCGTCGCCGGCGCGTCGCCGACAGATGCTCCCCCGAGCCGAAACGCATGCGCTCGAAGCGCGACGTCAAGCGCGACTCCTCCATCGGGGCGGAGGCGCCCGAGCCTTTCGAGCCGCCGGTCGCGCCGCCGTTCGCGCTCGTCGTCCGGACGTCACCCGAATCGTCGTCCACGTGGTCGTCGGCGATCCAGTCGCCGATGCTCGCCTGGTACGCGCCGAGCGCGGCGGCGGCGCGCCGCTCCTTCTCGCGCCGGCGCCGGCGCTGCGAGCGCCAGGACTCCTCGGGCGCCTCCGCGCGGAGCCACGCGGTGGCCTCCTCCGCGGGCTCGACCCAGTCGCCCACCGAGTCGGGATATGCGGGCAGGGGGCCCACGATGTTGCTCGCCAGGCTCGCCATGTCCGCCTTCGAGGACATGCCGGCGTCCCGCCGCGACGCGCGCAGCCACATGGACGCCGCGTCCGGCGTCGCCTCCGCGCGCCCGTCGCCGCCGCGCGGCGACGGGCGCAGCGCGTTCGCCACGCCGTGCGACGAGCGCAGAAGCCCGGAATCGAGCGCGTCGTCGCGGTCGCTCGTCGGTTTCGGCGCCGAGTCCTCGAGCGAGCGCTCGAGCCGCACGCGCGCCGAGACGGCGCGCAAAAAATACCCGTACCGCGCCGACCGGCCGTACACGCGCGCCAAGCTCGTCGCGTCGGCGAGCGATTCGGCGGCAGCCGCGCCCTGGGGGGACCCCTCCTCGCGGAGCTGCTCGATGGCGCTCGCCGCCGCGGCGGCGTCCGCCACGATCGCCTCCAGGTGCTCGTCCAGGAGCGCCTCCGCGCCCTCCGGGAGCATCTCGCGCTGCAGACGCCGCGTCTTCTCGGCGAAGCGCCGGCGCCGGCGCCGCGCGCTGGCGTCGCCCGCGCCGGGCGCGGCGGCGACGGCGCGCTCGAGCGCGCCAAAGCGCGCGGCGCGCGCGCCGAGCGGGTGCCTGCTGTGCCTGCTCGGGCGCGCCGAGGGCAGCGCGTTCGCGCCGTAGTCGCTCGGGTCGACCACCAGCGGCACGCCGCAGGCGTTGAACTTGTGCACCACCGAGAGGTAGAGCGCGTCGCGCACCTCGCCCTCGCGCGCCTTGGCCGCCGCCGCCGCCGCCGCCGCCGCCAGCTCCGCCGCCAGCGAGGCGTCCTCCGGCAACGCGCGCCTCTGCGCGTCGTCTCGCAGGCCCTCCAGCTCGAAGTACTCGGGGTTGGGCGCGCGCGCGTCGGGGTCGGCGCCCAGGCCGGCGACGAAACGCACGTCCCACTCGAACGCGGCGTCGATCGCGCCGTCGGAATCCTTCGACGAAGGCCCGTCGCGCAGCGCGCCGGACCGCCCCCCGGGGAACGAGGGGTGCACCACCTCGGACGCGAGCCTCCGAAGCTGCGATTTTTGCGGTGTGATCGCGAACGTTTTGCGCGGAGGGACGTCGTCTGGGTCAGTCGGGTTGGAAGTCGCGAAATCTCGACGTCTCGATTTACTGTAGAAAAACGTCTTGGCGTCACGAAAGGCGAGCGGGCGCGTTTCGCCGGTTCACGAGTCGCGAATCGTCGACCGTCCGACACGAAAAGAAGGGAGGTTTTCTTTGGGAAGTCGAGGAAACGGGCGCTCGGTCGGGGGACGCGGACGCACCTGGTCCGCGAGCGCGCGCTCGAACGCGAGCGGGTCCGCTTTCATGATGAGCTCGAGCTCCGCGCCGACCAGGGTCTTGACATCCAGCGGCGCGAGGCGTCCGGAGGCGGCGGCGGCGTCCCGCGCGCGCGCCGCGTCCTCGTCGTGCTCGGAACGCCCCGACCCGTCATTCGCGGCGTGCGCGACTGTCGTTGGCGTTCCCCGGCTCGGCGCGAACCGCCGGAACGCGCCCCGCGCGGGTCTCTCGAGCATCCCCCGCGCGCCATACCCCGGCGCGACGCTTCGCGAGCGTCTTCCGCGCGATGCGCCCGCGTCGGCCGGGCATCCCGCGACGCGACACGGCCCCGCGGTCGCCAGCGCGTGCGTCGACATGTTGGGCGCTCGCGAAATGCCGAGCGCCGGTGCGCTTTTCCGGGAAGCGGCGGACCTCGGGCTACGCGCGCGTCAGACGCGCACGACCGCTGTGCGACGCGCGCCGGTGGCTTCGCCGTGTCGATGTGGGTCCTCGAGACGTCTGACCCGAACCCAAGCGTCTTCGCGTGCGTGGTGGTCACGCGCGCGGGTCTCTGCCGGGCGCGTCGGCGTCGTCTTTCGTTGTTCGTTCTCGCGACGCGCAACCACCGTCAAGGCGGAGCCGCGCTGGCGTTTTTCTTCGGTCCGTGAACCGCGGAACGGGCCAATTCAACCCTCCAAGCGCGGTTCGCAGCGAATCCTTATCCGCATCGAGTAGAGTTGCAGGCTGATGTTGGCTGTAGGATATGGGCTGAATTCCCATTTTTCCGTCTTGGGAGAACGAGATTTCGCTGCGTGGCCGGCCTCCCGAGTGCCGCGTCCACAGCGCACCGCGCGAGCGAAGAGATGAGCGCAGCCACGATCACCGCGCCGTCCCCGGTCGCGCGTCTCGCGCTGACGACCAGGCGCGCCGCGAGCGGAAGGGCGCGCGCGGCGGTCAGGGCGTCCCACGCTCGCGAAGCCGTCGCGATCGTCGCAACGAGCTCGGTGTCTCGGCGCGCGTCCCTGTTTTCGGCCGCGGCCGCGACCGGGCTGGCCGCGCTCGCCGCACCCCCCGAGGCGCGCGCCGACGCGGCCGCGTCCCTGGAGCAGGTGGTCGAGCTCACCCCCGAGAACTTCGCCGCGGAGGTGGAGGGCGCCGGCGCGGGCCGCGTGTTCGTGGAGTTCTACGCGCCGTGGTGCCCGTTCTGCCAGAAGCTGGAGCCGGTGTGGGCGGGGCTGCCGCAAAAGCTGCGCGCGGCGAACGTGCCGACGAAGATCGCGCGCATGAACGTGGACACGTTCACGGATTACGGCGCCGCGTACGGTGTCACCGGGTTCCCGACGCTGATGCTGTTCCAGGACGGCGTGCCGATCGGCCAGAAAACCGGGCTCGTCGACGAGCGCGCGGCGTTGCGATACGCGGGCCTCGCGGACGGCGGCGGAAACGCCCTCAGCCCCGCGCCGCGCATGAACCTGGTGCTGAGCGGCGCGCAGGTGGACGCCGCGATGGACGACCTGCTGGAGCTGAGGAAGGCGGTGCGCGAGATACCGGGGGGGGAGCAGAGGGAGGCTGCCGAGCAGAGGCTCAGAGCGCTCGAGCTCGCCTTCGGGAAAAGGACGCTGTGACGGCGGGGTTCGCGAACGTCGAAGAAGGACCAAAGGTGGTCTACGCGCTACTCTCGAAAGTAGCTACATAGATAGGTGGCGTAACAGACGCGCTGTGTTCAAAATGGGTCGACTATAGCAGCTCCTTTCTCACTCCCCGGAAGACGCGGTAGACGCCCTCTTCTGCGCGTAGCGCAGCAGCGCGAGCCTCGCCGCGGGCGTGACTCCCGCGAGCCGGTTGGCGGCCCCCAACGTCTCCGGCCTGTGCCGGTTGAGCGTCTCGACATCCTCCGCGCGCAAGCCGCCCACGTCTTCGTACGCGACGTCGTCCGGGATGTGGAGCGCCTCCTCGGCGGCGAGCGCGGCGACGTCGCGCCGCTGCCGCTCGAGGTACGGCGCGTAGAAGCACTCCGTCGCCGCGGACTCGAGCGCGGAGCCGTCCTCGCGGAGCACCGCCTGCAGCTCTTCTGACGCCGCCGCGAAGGCCGCTCCCCCGGCGTCGGGCGAAGAAGAGGAGGACGAGCGCTTCGCCGCGACGCGCGCCGCCGCCGCCGCCGCTTCGTGGACGTCCACGCCGGAGACGGCGAGCATCTCCGCGACGGAGACGGCGCGGCCGTGACGCGCGGCGGGCGTCGCGGGCAACGCGCCCGTCGTGCGCCACTGGTGCGGCGAGAGCCTGAGCGCCTCCAGCGCCGCCAGCGCGCGCTCTACGAGCGCCGTCCGCTTGGCGGCAGCGGCGGCGCGCGAAGCGGACACCACGCCGAGCGCGGCGCCCGCCGCGCTGAGCCGCGCGTCGGCGTTTTCCGGCCGAACGCTGAGCCTGTTTTCGACGCGCGAGCTGAACATGCGGTAGGGCTCGGACGCGCCGCGGCGGGTCAGGTCGTCGATGAGAACGCCGAGGTAGGAGGTGTCGCGCGCCGTCACGCGACGCAGCGCCGACGCGAATTCGGATTCGGACCCGTCCGTCTCCGAAACGTCTCCGGGGACGTTTTTCGAAATCCGAAACCGGCGGCCCGCGTCGCCTTTGAGCGCGACGCCGGCCGCCGCCGCGCCCGCGACGAGGCCCTGCGCCGCCGCCTCCTCGTACCCAGTCGTGCCGTTGATTTGCCCGGCGAGGAACAGCCCAGACACGCGCCTGGTCTCCAGCGACGCGCGGAGCTCGCGCGGGTCGACGTAGTCGTACTCGACCCCATACCCGGGTTTCAGGACGCGAGCGTTTTCCAGCCCCGGGATCGAGCGCACCGCGCGCGTCTGCGTCTCCGGCTCCAGCGAGCACGAAAGGCCGTTCGGGTAGATCACGTCCGTGTCCAGCCCCTCGGGCTCGAGCCACACCAGGTGCGTGCGCCCGGGGAACCGCCGGATCTTGCTCTCGAGGCTGGGGCAGTATCGAGGCGCGGGGACGCTGTTCGGGACGCTTTTCCCGGAGAGCGGCGACTCGTCCTCCTCGAGGCGCTCCGTCGGCGACTCGTCGAACTCGACGGCGGCGATCTCGTGCGGCGACCTGGGCGCGGCCGCGACGATGTGCTCCGTGGCTGGTGTCGTGCGCGTGGCGTGGCACACGACCTGGCGCATCGGCGGGCGGAACCGGTGGGGTCCCTCCGGGGGACCCGGCGCGGAACCGTTTGCGAAGGCGAAGGGCGACGGCGCCGCGTCGCCGGGCTGCGGCGCGAGCCGCTCGTCCGACCAGTCGATGGAGTTCTTGTCCAGCCGCGGGGGCGTGCCCGTCTTCATGCGCCCCATCGCGAAGCCCGCGCCGTACAGACGCCCGGCGAGCGCGCGCGCCGCCGCCGCCGCCGCCGCGTCCGGCTTCTCCGTCAGCGCGGTGGGCGCGCGACCCGCGGGCACCGGAGGCCGCGCGCCGACGCGGACGACGCCGCGCAGGAACGTTCCCGTGGCGATGACCGTCGCGGGCGCGCGCAGGACGACGCCCGAGTCCAGCTTGACGCCCGCGACGCGCGCGCCCGAGGAACCCGCGTTCGGGTTCGTTTCATCGGTCTCGTTCGCGGTCAACACGAGATCCTCGACGGCGGCGTCGATCACCTCCAGCCGAGGCGTCGCGCCGACCAGGCTCTGCACCTCCTTTTTGTACGCGGCGCGGTCCATCTGCGCCCTCGGACCCCGCACGGCGGGGCCTTTGGAGGCGTTCAGCACGCGGAATTGGATGCCCGCCCGGTCCGCGGCGACGCCCATGAGGCCGTCCAGGGCGTCGATCTCGCGGCCCAGCGCGCCCTTCGCCAAGCCGCCGATGGAGGGGTTGCACGACATCTCGCCGATGGTGCGCTCGGGCGAGGGCGTCACGAGCGCGACGGACGCGCCCAGACGAGCCGCCGCCGCGGCGGCCTCCGTGCCGGCGTGGCCGCCGCCGATCACCACGACGTCGAAGTCGCGGTCCGAGGCGGCGAACCACGACGCGAACGCCCGTCGGCACGTCGCCCCGTCGTTTCGCGGGGACCGCCGGTGCGAGCGCCCCAGCGCTCGCAGCGTGTCGTCCGCCCGCGCGAGCCCGCCGTCCGCGGCGGCGCGGGCCGCCGCGAGCGACCGCGTGGACACGCGTCGCCACATGTCGAGTCCGCCCGGGCGCCGCGCGCGCGAGCAGTGACGCGACGCGGACGACGAGCCGTCATCGAACGATGCGCGGAAAAAAAAACAAAAACTCACCGACGCGGTGCGACGCGACCCCCCGGGACGTCGCCGTCGAGGAACGCGCGCGCGGCTCTGCGTGGAACCTACGAGATCGACCACGAGAGTGTAATGCGTGTATTTCAGTGTCACCATCACGTGTTCGGAGTCTCATCACCGCGCGCGACGGAGAGGCCTCCGGTCGCGCGTCAAAAAGCGTTTACTTGGGCGCCTTGGACGCCTTGATGCCGGCGATGGCGGCGGCGTAGTCGGGCGAGTTGAACACGGCGGAGCCCGCGACGAGAGCGTTGGCGCCCGCCTCGATCACCTTGTACGCGTTGGCGGGGGTGACGCCGCCGTCCACCTCGATCCAGGGGTTCACGCCCTTCGCGTCGCACATAGCCTTGATCTTCGCGATCTTCTCCACCTGGGACTCGATGAAGCTCTGGCCGCCGAACCCGGGGTTGACGGACATGACCAGGATCAGGTCCACCTCCTCGATGACGTACTCCAGGCACTC